>Ga0066651_10000347_pt1 | contig 13874 bp, 8 predicted proteins | sample GraSoiAngelo_100_FD_71410 | JGI IMG/M metagenome (GOLD analysis project Ga0066651, IMG submission 71410) | Grasslands soil microbial communities from the Angelo Coastal Reserve, California, USA - 14_0903_02_20cm | ecosystem: Environmental > Terrestrial > Soil > Grasslands | place: USA...
TTCTGCGAGAAAAACCGTGCCCATCCCACCACGGCCTAGCTCCCGCTCGATGTCGTAACGGCCAGCGAGCGCCGCACGCAGGCCGTCAATCGGGTTGGCGCCGGGGGTGCTCGTAGAGTGGGAGTCGACCACGGACGGAAAGGATACACCCTTCAGGGACGCCCAGCCAGCAAGCCCTCGTGCCCGGGCTAGCTTGGTGTCTCTTGGGACCGTATGCTTTCGGTCCGCCTGCGATTTGGCCACTCATGCGCGACCCGCTCCGCCTAGAACTCCAGTGCTTCGGCGCGCCCACCGCCCGGCTCGACGGGCACACAGCGCCGTCACAGGTGCTGTGGAACAAGCACTTGGCACTGCTGATCTACCTGGCGCTCTCGCCGAAGCAGACCCGGACCCGCGGCCATCTACACGGTCTCCTGTGGCCGGAGAAACATGAGGATCAGGCACGCCACTCGCTGAACGTGGCCCTCAGTCGCCTCCGCGCCGAGCTGGGTTCGGAGCGCTTCACGTCCGCAGGCGATGCCCTCACGCTTGCAGACCGAGCCCTTGATGTCGATGCCATTCGTTTCGACGCGGCACTCGAGACGGATCCCGCCGGGGCCCTCCGGCATATGCAAGGCGACTTCTTAGAGGGTTTCGATGTCGATGGAGCGCCTGCCTTCGAGGACTGGTCGGCGGAGCGCCGCACATACTATCGCGCTCGCGCGGTAACGGCCTTGCTCCGTGTTGGAGAGGAGGCCCTAGCGACCACTCGCTACGCCGACGCGGTCTCTGGCGCTCGCCGCGCATTGTCGCTTCAGCCCTATTCCGAGCCAGCGATAACGCTCTTGATGCGCGCGGCGGCTCTGAGCAACGACTCGGCGCGTGCGCTGGCCGTGTTTCACGAGTTCGCGGCGCGCTTAGCAGCGGAGATCGGGGAGCGACCAAGCCGTGAGCTCGGCACGGTGGCCGAGCGAATTCGCCACGGGCGCTGGCGCTTGCCCCGGCCCGGTGGTGAGGAGGAGCAGCCGGCCCTGGTCGGTCGTGAAACGGTGCATCGGACCGTGTTCGGCGTGCTCGCCGACGGCGTCCGGCAGGGTCCTCGGATGCTGCTCATCACCGGCGACCCCGGAACGGGCAAGACGCGCCTACTGAGGGAATGCATGGACCGACTGGCGCTCCAGGGAGCCGTCGTCGCCGTCGTGCGGCCGCTTGAGAGCGACCAGGACGCACCGTGGAGTACCCTGCGGTCGCTGTTGGGTACCGGCCTGCTCAACGCGCCGGGCAGCGCGGCGACCGATGCCGGAGCACTGACCCTCCTTGGCCGGATGGTGCTTGGGACGGCTGAGGCAGTCTCGGGAGCTCTGCGGAGCGACACCGCCCAAGTGGCAGCGGCGTTGGGCACCCTCTTGCGAGCCGTGGCGGATGAGCAACCCGTCGGCCTGGGCGTCCACGATGTGCAGTATAGCGATGACGCGAGCCTTGACGCTCTCGGCGGTGCGATCATCCAGACAGCTGGCTTGCCGATGGTGGCCGTCCTGACGGCCACCCCCACGTGGGATCAGGTGCCGCCGGCGCTGTTGCGCCTCCGGGCCGAGTTGGGACGCCGTCTCCGCGGCGTGGAGGTTCACCTTGACCCGTTCTCCGAAGCCGAGACGCGACAGGTGGTGTTCGGGCAGAGCCAATGGTGCGCCGGCGATGTCGAGCGGGATCGGCTTGCGCGGCGCGTGTTCTTCGAAACGGGCGGGAATCCGTTTCTCGTGACCACGCTGTTGCGTGGCTTGGCCGACGCTTCGTCGCTCCGCGCCGAAGTCCTCCATTGGCCGCCCGCCGGTGAGACCGATCAGAGCCCCTTGCCGATCTCCGTCCCTCAGATGGCACGTCGTGCGATTACCGCGCGCATCGCTAAGCTTGAGGAACCGACCCGCCGAGTCCTTCAGGCAGCTAGTATCGGTCCCGCGGCGATCGACGTGAACCTCCTAGCCGCCCTGACCGAGCAGTCGCCGGCGGCGGTGGAGGATGCGCTCGGGGCGCTCGAGCGCGCTCGCTTGGTGGCGCTCGTGGGCGACCGCTATGCGGTTGCTGCGCCCCTCATCGCCCAGGTTGTGCTGGCTGAGTGGCTGCTCCCGGGGGAGCGGCGCATCCTCCGGAAACGTGCCGTCGCCGCACTCGCTTCGCGTTCGGACATCGAGGCCCGGGTGCTCCGCGCGCAACTCGCCGCGGTGGTAACTCCCGGGGCAGCCGCGTTCGACGCGGCGATGGAGGTCGCGCACGCCGCTCTCGCCGCGCGCGCGCGACGCACCGTTCAACGGGCACTCGGGGCTGCGGCGCGCGCGCTCCCCCCGGACGATGAACCCCGACGCCTCGCCCTCGCCCAATTCCAAGCGGCCGTTTCCTCCGGAACGGAATCGTAAGTGACTCGCCGCCCCACGCGCGTGATTGGGGCGTGACCCGCCCGTCCTAGCTTGGCCCTCGCGACTTGAGCACGTCCGCTCGGGTCAGGACATCCTAGCAAGGAGGGGCAGATGAGTCTCGCTCGCGCCGTCCCCATCGCTGCGCTCGGTTTCATCGTCGGCTGCACGCACAACGTCGCTCCGAAAGTGACCACGGCCAAGATCGCGGCCGTTCAGCCCCCTATCCGCGCGCGTGCCATCCTCATCATCACGCCCTCGTTCGAGACCTACACGACACAGTCTTCACAGGGCATCCACCACTACAACTATCAGCTGGGACAATCCGCGGCCGCCGCACTGCAAGACCTCGTGGCCAGCTCGTTCGATCACGGGGCGACCCAGCGTCTGAGCGACGCAGAAGTGATTCGGTGGCTGGCCGCCCCCGCCGACACCAGTGCCGCGGATCTGTTGCTTGTGCCCTACTTCGAGACCGGGGGTGTCAAGAAAGGCTTGTTCACCCAGAGCGCTGACGTGCGGCTTCGCCTCGATGTGCGTCTGTACCGGGGAGGAGTCACGTATTCCTGGACGGCAGTCGGGCACACGGGCCGAGCGATCAGTTCTCTCAGGGGTCTGACCGGGAGTGCGCTGGAGCAGGCATTGCGCGGGGCGGCCGACTCACTTGGCGCGCACCGCGGACAACTGGAGGGAAGCGCGGCGCAATAGGGAGGGTCTTGCCGCCACGACCGTGCCGCAAGTCGTGACGGCGGTACTCCTTGTCAACCGACGCTCCGAGTGCCAACATGGACGAGAACGTGCGGGCTACGGGAGGCTCGGTGCGGCCAAGACCGTGGCACAGATCCTACGACGCTGGTGTGTCACCTGCGCTCGACTTCGAGCCGCTTACGCTGCCGGAGTTCCTGGTGCGTGCCGCGGCGGAGCACGGGGACCGGCCGGCGATCATCTTCCTCAATCGCCGGCTCAGCTATCGTCGACTCAAGGACCACGTCGACCGGTTCGCCGCCGCCCTGGCGCGGCTCGGTGTGACCCGGGACAGCCGGGTCGCCATCCAGCTGCCCAACGTGCCCCAGGCGGTCATAGCCTACTACGCGACTCTGTCGCTCGGGGCTCAGGTCGTGATGACGAGCCCGCTGTACGTCGCTCGAGAGATCGAGCACCAGTGGAGAGACGCCGGCTGCCGCGTGGCCGTGGTGGCGGACTTCGTGTACGCGAGCCGCATTGCCGCGGTGCGCGACCGCCTGCCGATCGAGCACTACGTCATCGCGTCGATCCCCGAGTACCTGCCCTTCCCGCTCAACCTGCTCGCCCTCTTCAAGCTGCGGCGGGCTCAGCCGCCCGCGATCGCGCGCGTGGCTCCCGGCCCGGGCGTCCATTTCTTCAAGCGGCTCATCAAACAGACGCCTCCCGCGCCGCTCGCGACGCGCCCGGCACTGGACGACCTTGCCGCGCTCCAGTACACGGGCGGCACGACGGGCGTCTCGAAGGGCGCGATGCTCACCCACCGCAACCTGTCGTACAACATGCAGCAGCTCCGGGCCTGGTTCCCCGGTCTAGAGATTGGCCACGAGGTCATGCTCGCGGCCCTGCCGCTGTTCCATTCGTTCGGGATGACCGTGGCGATGAACTTCCCCATCGGCGCCGCCGCCGCGATGGTGCTCACCCCGAACCCGCGCGACGTGCGCGCACTCGTCAAGAGCCTCGCGCGGCACCGGGTCACGCTCGCCCCGGCGGTGCCGGCGCTGATCAACGCGGTGCTCAACTACCCCCGAATCGAGCGGCTCGACCTGACGAGTATCAAGCGCTGCTTCTCGGGCTCGGCACCGCTCTCAGTCGACGTGATGCAGCGGTTCGAGCGGCTCACGGGCGCCGTCATCGTCGAGGGGTTCGGCCTCACGGAAGCCTCGCCCGGCACCCACTGCAACCCCGTGCGGGGCGAGCGCAAGCCGGGTCACATCGGGATTCCGCTCCCCAACACCGATTCCAAGGTCGTGGACGCCGAGGACGGCCGTACCGAGATGCCGCCGGGCCAGCCGGGTGAGCTCCTGATCCGGGGCCCGCAGGTGATGCAAGGCTACTGGAACATGCCGGACGAGACCGCGAAGGTGCTGCGTGACGGCTGGCTGTATACCGGCGACCTGGCCGTCATCGACGACGCGGGCTATCACCGCATCGTGGGCCGCAAGAAGGAGATGATCGTCGTCTCGGGGTTCAAGGTGTTCCCCGACGAAGTGGACCGGATGCTGATGAGCCATCCCTCCGTGCTCGAGTCGGCCACGATCGGCGTACCGGACGCGAAGCGCGGGGAGCGGGTCAAGGCGTTCGTCGTGCTGAAACCCGGCCACCAGGCCACGGTCGAAGAGCTCAAGGCCCACTGCCGCGACGCCCTGGCCGCCTTCAAGGTGCCGCAGCAGATCGAGTTCCGAGCGGAGCTCCCAAAGAGCGGCGTGCTCAAAATCCTGCGGCGGGAGCTGCTCGAGCAGGAGCTGGCCAAGCGGCGCGACAACGAGAGAAAGGGCTAGCGATGCCCTACGCGATCCTGGCAGGGCTAGTCTTGTGGCTCATCTGGAGGCGCTTCGGGCGGCTCACCCACCGGACCGAGACACTCGAGTCGCGCATCGAGCACTTGGAAGAGCGCGTGAAGCTCTTGGCCGGCCCGGCACCCACGCGCGCGATCGAGCCCCCGCGGCCAGTCGAGACGCCCGCGCCCCGGCCTCGCCCCGCGGCGCCGACGTCCGAGCCCGCCCCGCCCCCGCCCCCGCCCCCGCCTCTCAAACCGGCGCCGCCGACGCGACGACCGCTCACGGAGGCGCTCACGTCGCGCATCGACGTCGCCGACTGGGAGGCTGTGATCGGCGGCAGGTGGCTCAACAAGATCGGGATCGTTGTCCTGGTCGTCGGCGTAGCGCTGTTCCTCGGCTATTCGCTGCGCTACATGGGTCCGTGGGGGCGCGTCGCCACTGGAGGGTTCTCCGGGCTGGCGTTGCTGATTGGCGGCGTCTTGCTGCAGCGAGTCAAGAAGTACGCGCTGTTCGCGAAACCGCTCGTCGGGGGCGGTTGGGCGTTGCTGTACTTCACCGCCTACGCCGCGCACAACGTCTCGGCGGCCAAGGTGATCGAGGCGCCGATCTGGGGCCTGACCCTGCTCGGAGCCGTGGCGGCCGGCATGATCCTGCATTCGCTGTGGTACCGCTCCGAGCTCGCCACGGGCTTGGCGTATTTCCTCGGCTTCATCACGGTCGCCATCAGCCCGATCACGGAGTTCAGCCTCGGCGCATCGCTTGTCCTGGCGGTCTCACTCGTCCTGATCGTCAGCCGGACGCGCTGGTGCTCGCTGGGCCTGTTCGGCGTCGCCGCGACGTACCTCAATCACGTCCTCTGGCTCGAATTCAGGATGGGAGGCTTCGTCCCCCGGCCCAGTCTCGAGATCTTCTGGCTCGGGCAGGGGATGCTGATCGTGTACTGGCTGGTCTTCTCGGCGTTCGACTTCCTGCTCGCGCCCGCGGCCGAGCGGGAAAAGCGTGCGGCCATCGGAATCAACCTCGCGAATACGGTCGCGTTCCTCGCCCTCTCCTTGCGTCAGGTGGGGGCCGTCTTCCCCGAGTCCCGCTATGTGCTCACCGGCAGTGCCGGCCTCGTGTACGTGGCGACGAGCTCACTCCTGTACGCGCTGAAGCGCCGCGTCCCTCATCTGCTCGACGGAGTGGTGGCCGTCGCCCTGATTGCAGTCACGCTGCCGCTCAAACCGACGACATCCCCGCTGGCGCAGTACTGGCTCGGTCTGGCGTGGCTCGTGGAGACGGCGATCGTTCTTGCGATGGGGCTGGCGTTGCGTGAGGCCGTCTTCCGTGTGGAGGCGTACGCACTCGGGCTGGTCGCCACCGGCACGCTGTTTCTCGTCAACCTGTGGGGACGACCCGAAGCGCCTCCCATGCTGCGCTGGCTGACGGTCGTGCCCGCGCTGGCGTACCTGTACTATGCGTTCGCCCGGCTGGAGCGAGCCTCGAGTTCACAGTTGCTGCGCCCGGGGGAGCGGGAGACCGGCATCGTCTCGTCCTACCTCGCCACGGCCTTGATGGTCGTGCTGCTGTGGACCGAGCTGCGCCCCGGGTTGGTCGGACTCGCTTGGCTCGCCGCGGGTCTGGCGCTCGCCGAGGCGGGCATCCAGTTCCGTCAGGCGCCGCTCCGAACGCAGGCGTATCTCTGCTCCGCTCTCGCCGTGGCGGCGCTGCTCGCGGTCAATCTCTATGAGTTCTACGGCGGTCCCGAGGGGGATCGCCTCTCACGTTGGATGACGGTGCCCCCAGCGATCGCCGCCTTGTATTACCTCTTTGGCCGTGTCCGCCGCGGCGTAACGCGCGGTGCCGCGCCCCAGGGCGAGACGCAGGTCGCCGACCTCGCGTCCTACGGCGGGTCGCTGCTGGCGCTGGTGCTGCTCTGGAAGGAGCTCGACGCCGTCGCGGTCGCGCTCGCCTGGGGCGTGGTGGGCCTGCTGCTCGTGGAAGCGGGACTCGCGCTCGATCTCACGGCGCTCAGGCGTCAGGGCTACGTCGTCGCCGCGGCGACATTCGGCCGCTTGTTCTTGGCCAACTTCACGGCGCCGGGGGAATTCCACGGGCTCTCGCACCGCTTGATCACCGTGGTGCCGATCGTCGCGTTCTTCTATTACCTCTGCTCCCGCGTCAAGCACGAGCAGCGGGCTTCCCAGGCTTATTCCTATGCGGCAGCGATCCTGCTCGTGGCCCTGGCGCGCTTCGAGTTGGGAAGGACCGAGGCGGTGCTTGGCTGGGCCGCCCTTGGGCTGGTCTGGCTGATACTCGGCGTTAAGTGGCGGGACCGTGATCTCCGGCTCCAGAGCTACCTCACCGCGGCGCTCGCGTTCGGCCGCAGCTGGGCCACGAGCTTCTACCTGACGGGCAGCTACTACGGCCTGCCCGAACGGGTCGCCACGACCGTTCCGGTGATCGCCGCGCTGTACGGCGCCAAAGCGTTCTGCCTACTCAACCGCGACGCCTTTCCCCCAGGCGAGCGAGGGCAGGCGGCGAGCCGGCTCACGCTCGTTGACGCCAATGCCCGTGTCCTGTTCTCGATCCTCGGTTCGTTTCTCCTGACGCTGCTCTTGTATTACGAGGTGCAGGGGAATCTGCTCACCATCGCCTGGGCGGTCGAGGGATTGGTCATCCTCGCCCTGGGATTCCTGGTCCGTGACCGCACGTTTCGGCTGTCGGGACTCGTGCTGCTGCTCGTCTGCCTGCTGAAGGTCTTCCTCATCGACCTCCGGGGGGTCGAGACGCTGTACCGCATCCTCTCGTTCATCGTGCTCGGCGCGATTCTCCTCGTGGTCTCCTTCGCCTACACGAAGTATCGCGAGGTGCTCAAACGGTACATCTAGGTGCAGGACCGCCGTCGTGGCGGCGCCTGTTGCTCCTCGCGGCGCTCGTGACGCTCGCGGCGACAGGCGGCATCTTGCTCAGCCGCAGCCGGACGAAACAAGAGGCCAGTCTCGATTCGGTGGTGCAGCTGACCACCGACCTCACGCGGGACGCGAGCCAGGTCGGCCTGGCCGTGACGCGCATCTCCGATCAGCGCGAAATGGAGATCGGCCACGAGATCGAAGCCGAGATCGCTCGGACCGGCTGGCTGAAGGACGATTCGACCCTTCAGGCCTACGTCGCCGCCGTGGCGCGGCCGCTGCTCGAGCACACCAGGCGGAAAGCGATCACGTATCGCTTCCACGTGATCGGGTCATCAGAGATCAATGCCTTCGCGATCCCCGGCGGAGGCATCTATGTGACGACCGGGATGGTCGATTTCCTGAACTCCGAGGCGGAGCTGGCCGCGATCCTGGGACACGAGATCAGCCATGTGGACTTGAAGCACTGCGTCGAGCGGCTGCAGTACCAGGTCGCCGCCCGCAAGATCGGGGGGGACGATATCGCGGCGATCGTATCGCTCGGGTCGTTCCTCGTCGGCATCGGCTACAGCAAGCAGCAGGAATTGGAAGCCGACGCGCAGGGGGTGCTCTTCGCGGCCGCGGCGGGCTACGACCCGACGGCCGCTCGCGCTGCGTTCCAGCGGCTCGCCCTGCGTGAGCCCAAGACCCATGAGGAGAAGCCGACGTTCATGAGCGGTGAGCTGGCCGTCGCCCTCGGGAAAGCCTTGGGGCAGTACTTCGCCACCCACCCCCCGACCGAGATCCGCATCCGGGAGCTCAAGACCCTGTACGCGCGGAACGCGCGGGTGTGGCGCGGGCGAACGTTCTACCTGGGACGCTGGAACTATCAGGAGCGCATCGCCCGGTCCCGGAGCGACGAGCCGAATGAAAGGCGACGCTATTAGCGGCGAGGTAGCCAAATACGTAGCTCCTGATTGTTAGGAGCAACCGAAGTCGAGGGCTCAGCACCCTGCTGCAGGAAAGAGCGACCTCAGCCGGACCCGTTCTGCCGAAGGTGACGCGCCGCGCCCGGCACGTGATCGGGGCGTGACTCTCCCAGTCTAGTTTCGTGGCCATGTGACCTCACACGAGGCGGGTATGCAGTCCCCGGCGAAGAGCCTGGCGCCGTCGAGCTGGCGAGCGAAACATCGACATCGACCGCGGGCGACTGCACGCTCCGATCGTATTGCTCAGGGAGGGCTCCATGACGCGCTCCTCGATAGGTGTCGTTCTTGTCGCGTTCGGTCTTTCACTAACGGGGTGCAGTGATTCGGCCGTAGCACCGGCGGGAAACGGCGGTGGCGGTGGCAACGGGGGCGGGGGCGGCCACGGGGGCCCGACGATCTCCATGCTCGCGAGCGCGCCGTGGCCGACCCGGCTTGTCTCCAAGAACGGCGTCTTGTACTGGCTCGACGTCAGTGAGACGCCGTTCAACAAGGTCGCGCCCGGGGATGCGGCGCGCAGTCCGCTGCTCGACACCATACCCATCCCCGAGAGCGCGCTATCCGACGGGAGCTATGTCTATTGGGTCGGCAGCGCTCGATTGTACCGGACGTCCGTGGATGGGACGACGACCACTCTACTCGACCAAGAAGGGGTCGGCGGTGTCACCGCCGGCATAGCCATGGACGTGGCACACGTGTATTGGGTGACCTCGTCGAACACCAACTGCTGCGCGTTCCACATCAGACAGGTACCGAAGTCGGGTGGCGCGTCGACGACCCTTGTCTCAACGTCACAGGCCGTCGTGGCACTGGCGATCGCAAGCGGATTCCTCTTCTGGGAGGAAGAAGGACTTGGTCCGGCCAGCGCTGACGGAACCGTCGGCAGCGAGATCAAGAAGGCCTCACTTGTCGACGGGACGGTCAGCGTCTTGGTGAACGGCCTGCTAAACGGCCTCATTCCTCCCCCGGCTCCGGGCTGGATACCCGCCAGTTGGCATCCCCGGGGCGGGATCGCCGTGGATGACTCGTCCGTGTACTTCGCGGACGCGGATTTCGTACAGTCGTATCGGGTGATGAAGATACCGGCCGGCGGCGGTGCGCTCACGGTCAGGCTTGCCGACACGACCGGAGATGCTTCCGATTTCGTCCGAGCCATGACGCTCGACAGCAGCAACCTATATTGGGTGGACGCAAACTCCCTCAAGTCCATGCCGAAAGCCGGCGGTCCAGCAGCCGATCTTGTAGGGACGCTCGCCTCGCCGGTCAGCCTGGTCCGTGTTGGGCAGAGATTGTTCTGGATGGAGACCCACTGCTGCGCTCTTGGGAATGGGACGATCAAGACCGCCAGCGTCTCCGGCGGCACACCCCTGACGGTGAAGCCCGGGATCGATGGTCCAGTCAGTGTATCCGCGGACTCTTCACATCTGTATTGGCTGGAGGGCGGAGTGACCGGCGCGATGGCCGGTTTCGGTAGCCTTCTCAAGGCGGCCCTGGACGGCACAGGGGAGGACACGCTGGTCGAAGCGGCGGAGGGCGGACCGTTCGACGTGGATGCGACCCACCTCTACTTTGCCAATCGCGCGACGATGAAGCGGGTGCCCTTGAAAGGAGGGCGCGTGCAGCGGCTGGCCATTAGTGATGGCGACGTCAAAGATATCGCGGTGGGCGGCGCTGACGTGTACTGGGTCGAGGGCGACCTGTTTACCTCCGTTCGGAAGGTTGCCGTGAATGGGGGACCGGCTACGACCCTTGCCACGGGCCCCGGCCCCGCCGGAGTCATCAGATTTGACTCAACGTACGTCTATTGGTCGCAGCACTTGGATGCCGTTGGGCGTGTCCCCAAGGGCGGTGGGCCTAGCGTCATCGTGGCCGGACCAGTACCAGGCTTGCTCACCGATTTCGTGGTGGCAGGGCCCGACGTGTACATCGCGGAATGGGACGGCGCCCGAATCCAGAAGCAACCAATCGCAGGCGGCAGCGGCACGACGCTCCTCGGGCTCGACCCGGATCAGACGCGGCGCCTCGCGACCGATGGGACGAGCGTCTACTGGGTCGACCAGCTCGCGGTGGGGAAGGTCTCCATGAGTGGGGACAGCGCGACGTCCCTCGCGTCGACGAAATTCGGTTCCAGCCCATCCGACGCGAACGGGCTGGCCGTGGACGACAAGAACGTGTATTGGACGGAGGTTGTCGCAGGCGTGATCAAGATGGCCACGCCGAAGTGACCTGCGACCTGAGCGATCACACGAGGCCAAGCTCGCGACGGGAACTCGACCAGCTCGTCTACGCAGGGGTGATTGATGCCACGACGGCCCAGCGCATCGCCGCGCACCTCGCCAGGGCGAGCGCGGACCGGCCGCGCTTCGACCTGAGTCACACCGCCTACTACCTCGGCGCCATCGTCGTGATGTCAGCCCTGGGATGGTTCATGGGCGAAGCATGGGCGCGGTACGACGGCTGGGTGCCCACGCTCGTGGCCACGAGCTACTTCCGAGTGCCAACAAAAGTGCCAACAGGTGCTGATTCTCATGAGCATCGGTTTAGAAACGCTAAGTGGCGAGCGAGTTTGCGTCTCGCACCGAAGGGGCGAGTCAGAGGTTTGAAAGAGGTCGGAAACGATCCCGGGGTGGGTTGAGGAAATCCAAGTAGGTTGCGAACTTATGTCTCGCGGCGCCGTAGCCAAGTGGTAAGGCAGAGGTCTGCAAAACCTCTATTCGTCGGTTCGATTCCGACCGGCGCCTCTCGACAGCACCCGCCTCTGTCATTTTGAAACGGCCGGCCTTCGCACGCCACACGCGATGCGTTGGAGCCGCACGCAAAGTCCTGCCCGCCGCTCACCACCCCAAAATCACAAAACGTGTTAACCGGACGACACATTCGGGAATGAGGGTTGCAGGGCAGCCGGTCCGCCCATTGGGCGAGCCGAGGCCGTGCGGACGGTTCGCCGTTTCTCTCCCCACATCCCGGGAGGCCCTCATGCATCGCACCACGATCGCAGGTCTGCTCCTGAGCTGCGGCGCCGCATCGTTTTGGGCGTGCGCGTCCGACAAGTCACCACCGACCGCGCAGGCTCCGTTCCCACCTGCGACGCCGGGCGTGCGGATGGATGTCGCGGCTCCGAGCTGCGAGCCGAAGACGCACCCCAGCGGCCTACTGGTCGACAAGGTGACGACCCCGCCGGCCTTCGGCATGGCGGTCCGCGATGACGGTCTCGCGTACTTCACGGAGTTCCAGAGCGGGGGCGTCGGCATCACCAGCACGCAGACCCGAACGGTCGATGGCTTCATTGCCACCGGAAGTGTGCCCACGGGCGTGGATTTCTCGCCCGACGGGAACACCGCCTACGTCACCAACCAGTTCAGCCAGAACGTCTCCGTCATCGACGTCGCGTCCGCACAGGTGGTCGCCACGATCCCCACGCCCGGGGGCGAAAACCCGTCCGTCGTGCGCGTCTCTCCCGACGGCACCCGGCTGTTTATCGCGACCGCGAGCACGACCGTCTACATCGTGGATACCCAGACGCGGCAGGTCATCGGGAGCGTGCAGGTGGGCTTCGTGCCAAACGCGTTCGCCGTGCACCCCGATGGACGGATCATTTACATCAGCTCCGCGTTCGGCGGCTCCGTGACGGAGGTCGACATGTTCACGGGAGCGGCGCTGCGCACCTTCACTGTCGGCGGCATCCCCCAGGACATGGCCGTGAGCCACGATGGGCAGCGTCTCTATGTAGCCAACGAATCCGCCGCGGTCCTGGACGAGATCAATCTGCAATCAGGTCAGGTCACGGGAACGATCGCACTGGCGGGCGGCCCGTTCGGCATCGGCGTGACGCCGGACGACAACCAGGCTTACATATCCCTTCCGGGCCCGGGCTTGGTGCAAGTGTTCAATCTGCAGTCGCACAAACTTTCGTTTACGTTCAACGTCGGCGGGAGGCCGCGCCGGATCGGATTCAGCCAGCGAGGTCACATCGGTGCGGTCGCCAACGAGGCGGGCTTCGTGACGTTCGTTCGCTGACCAAGCCGGCGCTCAGACGTACCACGGGCCTGCCCGGTTACCCGGACAGGCCCGATTGAGCATCACAGCACCGCTACGCCGCTAGCGCACCCGCACACCCCCACGGAAGAACGGCCGGTAGTAGTACGGCCCGCCGAACCGCAGGCCAAGCCCAAACCGCGGCCCGTACCACGGATCCCACCAACCGGGCCCGTATGGAGAGACCCAACCGACATAGCGCGGTGGCTGAGACACGGTGTAGCTCGCGACGTCGTAATCGAAGTGCTCCCCGGTCCTGTGCATGCGCTGCACCAGGTCCATCAGCCCGGCTTCGGGATCGGCGCGCACGGCAGCGTCGTCGAGCGCGCTGTAATCCCAGCGCCCGTTCTTGGCGAACTCGGCGAATTGGAACGGCGTCTTGGCGACCGCCGCGAGCACGGTGCCGTGGCCGCTCGTGTCGTCCACCACGAACGCCTCTCGGCCGCCTCGACCCTTCAGCTCGTCCTTCTTGTCGCCCCGGATCTGCTGATTGCCGTCGGGATCGATCGGGAACAACACCCGCACGTGCCCTTGGGCGTCGGCGCGCAGCACGACCAGATAGCCGTCCTCCGCGGTCTGAGCATAGACCTTGGCCCGGTCGCCGAACTCATAATGGCCGTCAGAATTGAACCACACGCGCACCGGGGGATCCGGCGCAACGGCCGCGCTCAGGGAATGAAGTAACAGCAGTGACGTTAACATACAGCCTCCTTCGCTTGCACCAGCCACGACGGCACGACCTGCATCACCCACAACGCCGCAGCCCATCCGAATGTGCCGCGCGGGACCACGATCGCATCGTGGGGCCAAACTGGATTACGGGTCACCGGCTGTGCTTGCTGACCGACCGTTGGGTTAACTTTGCCACGGTGCACCCGCCGCGCGCACAGCGAGCGTCTGCGATCGTCTTGGCGCTCGCCGGTCAACTCGCCTCCTGGGGGCGCGCTACGGCCGCGCAGCTCCCCGACTCGCAGCACATCCTCCGCTCCGCCCGCGCCGCGCAAGCGGGCTTCGAGTCCATCCGGCGGCACAACCTCCGTAAGGAGCCCGGTCACGGCGCTGCCGACTGCGACGAGC
>Ga0066651_10000348_pt1 | contig 13866 bp, 8 predicted proteins | sample GraSoiAngelo_100_FD_71410 | JGI IMG/M metagenome (GOLD analysis project Ga0066651, IMG submission 71410) | Grasslands soil microbial communities from the Angelo Coastal Reserve, California, USA - 14_0903_02_20cm | ecosystem: Environmental > Terrestrial > Soil > Grasslands | place: USA...
TGGTCGGGGCGAATGGATTTGAACCATCGACCTCCTGGTCCCGAACCAGGCGCGCTAGCCAGGCTGCGCTACGCCCCGACCGATGACCCCGGGCAGAACCTGCCGTCCCAAGGGACATTATCAGATTAACACAGCTCTGCCGCTGAAAGTAGGCTGCCTCTTTCTATGCTTTCTATGCTTTCTATGGCGGCAGAACACACCTCCAAACCAAGACGTTTCGCTCTCGTCAGTCTCTTCCCAGCAAACGATGACCAACTCCTAGAACTCGTAGCGCAATGCGAACTGCATCACGCGCGGGTTGGTGAGCATCCCGCTGTAAGTACCGAACGAACTTGAAGAGATATCTGTCGTAATTGTCTGAACGTCGAAGCGCTTCAAGTTCGGGACGTTATAGACCTCCCCTCGAAATATCAGATTGTGGGATTCCCCAAATGGCATCTTCCAGCGCTTGCTGAGCCCGGCGTCCAGCCCAGCAAATCCCGGGCCCCGAAGAGTGTTGCGCGTCCCGCTCTCGCCCGGTAAGTCATGCCGGAACGGGCCAAGACCGATGTCCGTTATAGGCAAATCTTGCGGAAAGAGATTCACCGTGCCGTCCGGGCGCAATGTCGTGTGGGGCTGAGCAGGACCTATCTGGGTTGCGGCGCCGCCCAACTGCCAGTTGGTAGGCCATGTAGCGCCGTTGGAGATTGTCACTGGAAACCCGCTAGTCCAACGGGCCAGCCCAGAGAGCTGCCAGCCGCCGATGACTGCCTCGGCAAATCCATGGGCGTTCCGGGCAATCCACCTGCCCTTGCCAAACGGCAGTTCGACAATCCAGTTGGTGTTGAACTGGTGCGTTATGTCGTAGTCAGACACGGCGCGCAATGCATTGGGTGACCATGAGTTGATGATCTGGCCGCCGAGGCCGCCATAAGCGTCGATACGTTCCGCATCCGACGAAATGTCGATCGACTTGGAGAAGGTGTAGTTAAAATCGAATTGTACACCGTGAGTCAACTTCTTTCGCAGACTGACTTGCATGGCGTGGTAATTCGCATTGCCCACTGACCTCCACGCATACAGCGAGTGAAACTGGCTATTGAAGTAGGCGTTCGGGCCGTAGATCGAGGGATAGTAAGTGCCGGACTCGCCGAGGATGCCGGCGTTTCCGCTGAAATCAGAGCCCCAGTAATCCAAGTTGGCGAGAGGGGTTGTCTCATCACCGAAGCCGAATACGGGTCCTCCGCCGCAGGCGAAAAGGCTATACATGGCCTGCGTAACGTCGGTTGTGAATATCGGCTTACCGAGGTTATCCGCATCGCACGCCTCTATATACCGGTCGCCGGCCTTCAGCGGCGCAACCATATTTTGCCAGTAGGTTGCTGTGGGACCCACTACGCTCGCGCTGATAGCCGAAGTGGGCGTGCCCTGGAACCCCAGCTCACTGAGACGTCTAGCCGCCGTGAAGTAATCCACTTTGGACTTCGGATCCACAATGTTGAGCGGCATCGCCAGGTCTTGCTGCGACAGCAACCTGTGCGCGAGTCGTCCTACATAAGAGACTTCCAGGCTGACATTCCCGGGTAGCTCGCGCCCGACCGCGAAGTCGATTGTGTACGCGTAGGGTGTCTTGATCCCGTCGTCTAATCCCCATTGAATCGCCAAACCCGTACCAGCAGGAGGGTAGGTGAACGGGAAACCTCCCTTTGGAGTCGCGGGAAAATAGGGATTACCAGACCCGTCGACCTGAGGGATAGTGTTTAGATCGGTGAGTCGCGGTGCGATAGGAGTACCCGTGCAGGGATCAAGACTGGTGGGTCCTACGCATGGCACTGGTGCCGTTATCCCCGTGGAAAGACCGAAGGAGCCCCGCCGGTCGAAAGTATCCAGAAGGCCCGCGCCAATGCGATCGAATACTATCCCGAAACCTCCGCGGATGACCGTCTTATCCCTATTGCCAAACAAAGCGCCGAGCAAACCCCCGCTGCTCCGGGGCGTATAGGCAAAAGCCAAGTGCGGCCCAAAATTCTTACGGTCCCAATTGTAATAGCCGGGTTTTCCGTTGGCCGGCCCGGCCAGGTTGTAAGTGAGGAGCGGATCCGTAACCGAGGAACCGCCCGTAAGCATCTTGCTCGCACGCTGTTGGAACCACTGTCCCAGAGTTACGGGGCCTCCGCCACCGGCTGGAAACCCTTGGGGAGTCACCTCGGTTCCAGTAGCCTCCCAGGGCGGAGAGAACAAGGAGTAACGCAAGCCATAGGTGATGGTTAGATTTGGCCGGATCCGGTAGGAGTCCTGGAGATAGAGCTCGTACTCGTCCGCCGCGAACCGCCGCTTCAGCGGTGCCCCTTGTTGCAGCGCCGTGCCGGTCTTATCGAAGTTGAAAGTCGCATCCACTTCGCTGACGATTCCCATCATGGCCATAATGGGCCAGTTGTATCCGAGCCTGAATCCCGGAGTAACTGCCGGTAACCCATCGCTAGAGTGGTTCCGCGGATCAAGCGGAGACTTGGAACCTACTATTCCCGCTGTGTCCAGCCCCGAGGAGTTAGTCGAGGCCGAGGAGAAGGAGCTGAGAAAGTTCTGGCGAGGATTCCGTATGAATCGGATGTTCGTGCCGAACTGGAAAGTGTGTTTACCCCTCGTCCAAGACAGGTCATCCACGAAGTTATGCACCGGGGTCTGGAATGAACTGCTGCGAGTGACGGCGAGCTCGGAGTTGTTGGCTCCCTCGTCGTCGTTTAGGCCTCGGAAGAAAATGAACGGCTTGCTATCATTATTGCCGATATTGCCAAAACTCTGCCGCGTGAAGCCCCAGTGGAAGTTATTGACCAGTGTGGGCTTGAGTAGTGCCGTGTAGCCCGCGCTAAACCCCTTGCTGTAGTCCGCAAACGTATGTTCGGGAGCGGTGCCTGGAAGGTAAGGTGCCGTGGCGTGGATATCGTTTCGTAAAGCACCGCGCCAGAACAGCGTATGGCTCCCGCTCGACGTGAGTTTATAATCGGACCGCGCGATGTACCAATTGTTGTTGGTTGGAATTGGCCCACGGAAGCGGTATCCCAGAAAATTCAGCTTGTCACCCTGGCCAAAATCATTCGGCTCAGGGAACGTATTGAAGTATGTCAGCATCGCCGGGTTGACGCCAAGATTCAAGGGATCCATCGCCTTGATCTGATCCGAAGTCAAGGTCGCGACAAGACCGAGGTCTGGATCGTCAACAACATTCACTTTGGAGTTTCCTGTCGAGCAATTGGGATCGCTCGTGGCGCAACGATACTGAATCATGCCCTTGCGAAGATTGTCGCTGGGCACGATGCGAATGACGCTGGCCTCCTCGCGTTGCCGAGAGCCCTCATAATTGACAAAGAAGAAAAGACGATCCTTGCGGATGGGCCCACCGAGGGAGCCCCCGAAGATATTGCGGATGAGCTTGGGAGGTACATTCGCCTGACCAGACTGCAATTCCGCCGTCTTTACGAAATAATCGTTGGCGCTGGTGGCGGTGTTGCGGTGATATTCGTAGAGCGAACCGTGAAGATTGTTGGTGCCACTCTTGGTAACGAGAGACACCTGTGCGCCCGAGGAGCGTCCCTGGTCGGCATTGGCATTCGTGGTTATGACTCGGAACTCCTGGACGGAGTCCAGTGTGACTGGCAAGACGGAAGTAAAAGCGCTGCCCTTTATCTGGTCGTTGACATCAACGCCATCCAGCGTGATGTTGCTCTGGTCACTGCGAGCTCCATTCACGGCCCCGCTTCGCGTATCAACATCTCGGTTGACATCGGAGCGATTGCCCGTATAGGCAACGCCAGCCTGCAGTGTCAACAGGTCTGGTACGTTCCGCCCCTCAAGGGGCAACTGCTTAATCTGATTTTCTCCAAACGCATTTCCGATTGAGGCATCGGTCGTGTTCAGTGCGACCGCAGAGGCTGAGACTTCTACAGTCTGCGACGTTGCTCCGACTTCGAGTGTCGCATTAACCGTCGCCGGCAGGTTCACCAGTAATTGCAGGTTTTTCTGCTCATACCTCCGGAATCCCGCCTTTTCGATCGTCAGCGCGTAGGTGCCCGGTGGCAGCGCCACAAAATCATATTCACCGGTCGTACTCGTCTGCGTCTCGCGGTGGAAGGCCTGGCTCAAATTATCCAGCGACACGTTGGCCTCTCCCACGCTTGCGCCCGTCTTGTCCGTGACCGTGCCGCGCAGTGAAGTTGTGCCGGTCTGTGCCCAAGCGCACGTTACCGCGAACATGAGGACTACAAAACCAGCCAGAAGATTGCGCTTCATTGAAGACCAATCCATAGACTTCCCCTTTCGCGCACCATGAATGAAGATCGAACCAAACTCAAAAGGAAGGTGCCGGACAAATGAAAAGTGGTGCCGACTCATCGCCGCCTCAAGACCCTCAGCGAACTGTAAATGAACCCCGGACAACCTCACCCACCGCTCGACCGAATTCATCGTTGGCGTAGCTTTTACGTAAGTCAGGTTGCCCCAGTATGTCAAGTCAAGTTGTTTCGATTGTCAAGTTGTTTCGATTTCAGTTTCGATCTTTCGATCTCGTTCGATCTGTGTTTCGATTCAATTCAGCCCTTTCTGATGCTTCGTACCGAAAGCCCAGTACTTGCCTACTTCCTTCGCCCCCCAAGCTCTCCGACACCACCGAGGGGACATTTTTATCGAGGCTTGACATCCCTTTTCTTTGTACTCCCCCGCTCCCACTGAAATGTAATGAAGTACCCGCAGAACCGAATGGATGCCACCTGCGGCACACCAAGTACATTCTATCTAGCCTAAACGCAAGAGCTTGGCCTCGGTAATGGCGGGAATCGCCCGGATCGGCCCAAGGACCGAGGCAGACACCTCGCCGTCCACGCGAACAAGCGAGACGGCGTCGGCCCCGCTCTGGGCTTCGCGGCGCCCGAGAGCAAACGTAGCGATATTCACTCCGAGCTTTCCAAGAGTGCTTCCAATCTGGCCAATGACGCCAGGTTCATCGCGGTTCCTCAGATAAAGAATGGTGCCTTCCAGTTGGGCCTCTAGCGGAATACCTTGAATCTGGAGAACGCGGGGCGAACCATCATGCAGGACCGTGCCTTCAGCGGTAAAACCTGGCGCTGATCCGGTCTTTTCCGGCAGTGCGGAGACCTCCATGGTGTTTGGGAAGCCATGTTCGCGCCGGCGAGTCTCTTCTTCCACGGTCAAGCCCCTTGCCGCAGCCACCGCCGGCGCATTGACAACGTTCACCTTTTCGTCCAGCACGGCGTTCAGCACGCCCGCAAGCACAGCGCTGCGAAGCAGATGCGTGCCCACCTCGGCCACCTCGCCCGCATACCGGATGCGAATCCGCGCCGGCCTTGACGCCGCCGCCTGCGAAACCAGCGACCCCAGCCGCTCCGCCAATTCCAGGTACGGTCGCACGCGCCGATACTGGTCCGCCGAAAGAGCCGGCAAGTTCACCGCGTTACGAATAATCCCCTCGGCCAGGTAATCCTTGATCTGCAACGCCACCTGCGTACCCAATTCTTCCTGCGCCTCAGCCGTGGAACCCGCGACATGCGGCGTTGTGATCACGTTCGGAAGCCCAATCAGCGGGCATTTTTTCGGCGGCTCTTCCGCAAAGACGTCGAGGGCAGCTCCGGCGACGCGTCCTCCCTTGATCGCCGCCGCCAGGTCAGCTTCGTTGATGAGCTCCCCACGGGCGGCATTGACGATGCGAACGCCCTTCTTCATTTTCGCAATGGACTCGGCGTTGATCATCTCCCGCGTTTGCGCACTTACGGCCGTGTGGAGCGAGATGAAATCGCATTCGGCCAGAAGTTGATCGAGCGGCACCAGTTCCACGGACAGCTCTCGTGCTGCCGCTTCGCTGATGAATGGATCAAACGCAACAACGCGCATATCGAAGGCTTCTGCCCGGGATGCCACCTCGCTGCCGATGCGGCCGAGACCAATGAGACCCAGCGTTTTGCCGCGCACCTCGGCGCCCGACGACGATTTTTCCCAACGGCCCTCGCGCATGGCGGCATCGAATTTTGGAAGCTGCCGGACAAGCGCCAATAAAAGCGCAAAGGTATGTTCGGCGACGCTGACGGAACTCCCGCCTGGTGTGCTCATGACCAGCACGCCGCGCTTGGTGGCCGCTTCCAGATCAATATTGTCCACGCCCACGCCCGCGCGGCCTACCGCGCGCAATTTTTTCGCCTGGTCCAGCAATTCCGCGGTGACTTTCGTCGCGCTGCGCACAATCAGAGCATCTGCATCGGCGATCTCCTTGATCAGCGTATCGTTCGTCGTCAGGACGACGTTCCAGCCTGGCTGCTCCTTCAGCAGTTGCACGCCCCTTTCGCTGATTTTGTCCGCTACGATGACTTTCATTAGCCCCGTCGTCTCCTCCAGCGGGTTTGCACCGCAGAGTATAAGAGATCAAAAGTAGCGAGCCGCTCGCGCTCTGTCAAATAAGTACGGTGGCACGGTGTGGCCGCCGCACCGCGTCATTCTCGCCTGTCCCCTTTCCTGGTCTGCTATATTCAAGGAAGTGAGGAGCTGAAGATGAGTTTTGCCGAAAAAATACAGAAGGACCTGGTCGACGCCATGCGCTCCAAAGACGAACTGCGCCTCAGCGTCCTGCGGGGAATCAAGGCGGCCATCAAGCACAAGGAAGTCGAAAAGATTCGCGTACTCGACGAGCCGGAGTCCATGCAGATCCTGCAAACGCTCGTAAAACAGCGCAAGGAGTCGATCGAACAGTTCACCAAGGGCAACCGGCCGGAACTCGCTGAAAAAGAAACCAAAGAGCTCGCCATCATCGAATCTTATCTCCCTGCCGGCGCCAGCGAGGCCGAAATGGACGCGGCGATTGCCAAGGCGATCTCCGAATCCGGTGCGAGCTCCATCAAGCAGATGGGCGCGGTCGTGAAGGCTGCCAAGTCGGCCCTGGAAGGCAAGACCGTTGACGGCAAGGCGCTCAGCGATCGCGTGCGCGAGCGCCTCTCAAAACTGGGCTGAGAATTCGCTTCCTTCATTTTGCATGCCGCTCCCGGAAACCATCGCGATGCGCTTCACGGAAGATGACGCAGGCTATGTGACCGTGCGTCCGGTCGTGAAGCAAACGTTTCGCCTTGCCGAACTTGCGGATATGGTCGTGAGCGTGACGGGAAAGAATGCCGTGCGTGTGCAGAAAATTTTCCGCGCAGGCACTGTCGTCTATAACGGTTATCGCTACTGGTGGGACGGTTTCGCTGCCAAAGAGGATGAAATTACGGGACTTCTTGCTCTTTTTCCGGACGACGATCCCGCACGCCTTTTCAACCCTGCCAATGTAATCGCAGTCTCACTCGAAATCGGCGGGGGCCCACAGCGTTCTCTGGTTGGCATCATGCGCCGCGAAGCTTCGGCCAAGAAGTTATTCCGCAAGCGGAGTCCCTGGGAAATCTTGCTCAAGGCAGCGCAAGATTCAACTCCGCGCTACGAGAAGTACTCCCATGCAGATCGCGCCGATGTCTATCGTGTCCACCTCTCTTTCGAGATGGCTGCCTCGCTCTTGAAACAAATAGTCGACGCATCTTCACGCGTCCTGCGCAAAAAATTGGCAGCGCTACAGCCTCCTGCCGCCCTTCTATTCTTCAGCCCTCGTACGAATTCTGTTAGAGCGGGAACTCCGTCATAGAATGGTCATCGCGATGACCCTTCCTTCAAATGCCGGCACGCGGAACAGCTATTCGCTCGCCTTGCTCCGCATCAGCGTGGGTATTCTTTTCTTGATCTTCGGTGAATACAAAGTCTTCAGCACAACATTTACTCTTCACGGTGGTTTTCAATTCTGGATCAACAAATTCCTCGAGGGAGGCGCTTATCCTTTCATGGCGCCCGTCCTCCGCGGCTTCGTCCTTCCGCACGCCACCAGCATCGCTTTCCTGGTCGCCTACGGTGAATTGGCGATCGGGCTCGCGCTCGTTCTCGGCATCCTGGTGCGTTCCGCAAGTTTCTGCGGCCTGATCTTCATGCTCACCATGCTTTTCTCTTCGGACTATCCCGGGGCTGGAGCGCCCGTTTGGCAATACTTCGGCGCAAGCCTGAGCCACTCGGTATTTGGGCTCTGCTTCGCCGCGTTTTTTGTCGGGCGCGCGGACTCCGTCTTGTCGGTTGCGGCCTTGCGGAAAAATCGCGCGAGGATTAGTGGGGACAGAAATCAGTGAGTGGCGGGTTTTAGCACCGCGGTATTCCGTTCGTCGCCCGCGATCACACGATAGAGTTTCTTCAGGTCCTCGACCTTGCTGAGCGGCACGCTCAGTTCTTTCACTTCAAATGTCCGCGTGTACTTCAGCGTGTTTCCGTTCACTTCCGTCTTGCTGTGGTAGCTCGCGAAACTGTAGTCCGCGTTCACCGGCGGCGGTAGGTCGTCAACCTCGTAACCCGTCGGCAGCGTAATTTCAAAAGTGTCCGTGTCTCGCGACGGCCCGTCGAATTCCACCGGATACTTTCGCGGCTCCTTTGTTTCCAGCAGGTCAGTCGATTTGTTGCCAATGAACCGCGGGCGAAGCAGCAGCAAGTTTCCCGCCGTCTTGGCGTAATTCTGAGCAACAACCGAGTAATTGTACATAAACGGTTGATCCGTCAGTTGCAAATTTCCAACGCTTGCCTTCGTAATCTGGAAAGTCCCAAGCGAGTGGGAAAGCAGAGTTTCAATCGGCTTGATCCTGTCCGCATCCTTCGTGACCGTTCGCAGCGCCCAGCGCTGCGACCAGGCACGGTCGCCGACTCGTGTTTCCTGCACCTCGCCGCTCACCGTCCCTGTTGCGCTCAGGCTCAGCTTTGCGGTCCGCCGAACTCCGTTCATCGCTGGCGGCAATTCTGGAAGTTCGACCAACTCACCGCCATCCGGCGTTACCAACAGGCCGTAATTCGCTTGCAGCGCGCCGTTGAGCTGACCAAATGGCGTCAATTCGTCTGTGGGGTCAAAAAATAATATCTTGCCGAACTTTGGGTGCGCCATGGTGGCCGCCAGTGAGCTATCCGCGGTTCCCTCAGGCAATTTGATGGCGATGATGGCGTGATCGAAACCACCCACGTGAGCGGGCGTCTCCGGCGTAACCGAACCGCGTTCGGAATTTATGACCACATAGTACGAATCGATACCGATCTCGTGCAGCATCGCTCCCATCAGCGTCGCTTTGTCCTTGCAGTCGCCGTAATGATGGGTGAACACTTCCGCAGCGGGATGCGGTTGCCATCCGCCGATTCCCAACTCGATGGCCACGTAGCGAATGTCCCGCTGCGTGAAATCCCCGAGGACCTTCATCTTCGCAAATGGAGTGCTCGCGGAAGAAGTCAGCGACGCCACTTTCTGCTTGAGTTCTGGAGAAGCATCTCGCCGCCCGCTCGTCAGGCCCTGGTACCAAATTCCCATTTGTTTCCAGTCCTGAAATCCCTGGTTCTGCGCCGAACCACCCGGCGGGAAAAACGAAACGATCATCTGGCCGGCAACGCCCTGCCAGGGCGGCATATTATCTTCGTGCTTGATCCCTCTGACCTCGCTCACGACCCATTGCGACTGGTTCCCCGCCTGGGCTGGCTTTGCTTCCGGATAATTCATCCACATGGCTTTGTACTCCCAGCCCGATGGAAGCTGCAGCGTGTAGTGCGCTTCTCGAACGGGGTTCGTTTCCTGAAAATGCCAAGCGTCTTGCAAGACGAGTGGCTGTTCTTCCTCTTCGTATTCGTACCCCACGATGTTTCCCGGATCTGCGGCGGGGATGCGTAGCAGTTTGTCTTTTACATCGGAGACGAGTTCGCTTCCGTCTATTTTCGGCAGCGAAATCTCAATCGCCTCTTTATCTTTCACTTCATAGTCTTTGCCCTGCGCGGGAATGCACCAGCCGCGCATGCCCGTGATTTTCTTGCGGGAATTGTAAGAAACGGACACCGTGCCATACTCGCGGCCGCCGGGGCGCAGAATCTTGTAGGCTTCACGAACTGTTATCTTGATTTTGTCCGCGGATTGAACCGTTATGATCCGATCCGAATAGAGCAGCACCACGTCCGTCTTCTCATCGTGCGCCGGGAGAGGCACATTCACAAGGGCGTGCATCCATCCGGGCGCTTCTCCAGCGGCGGACCGCGACACTCCGGCAAGGCAGCCCATCGTGCAGAGTGTGAAATAAATCAGCATGCGCCGCATCTTAATTACTAGCCGCCGCTGCGCCAGGTTGCAACACGATCTGCTGTTCATCTCCCGTCCTCACTACTTGAAAGAAATTCCGGAGCGTCGGATAGAACTTCACTTCCACCATTAACAGATCCATATTCAGCCGCCGTGTCAGGTGGAGCGTGCCCTTGTTGTTTTCCACCTTTAGGCTGTACACAGCAGCCTTGGCGTCCAAGTCCTGCACGCTTGGCAAGCTGCTCACCTGCCAGCCCAGCGGCAGGTCAATCGTCACGTCATCGATCTTTGATGACGGATAAGAAAAATAGATCGGGTGGACGCGGTTGGCATGTTCGAACGCGTGCTTCTCGGGCGCGCTAAAGAGCGCCACCGGCACAAGGGCTCGCCGCCCCGCCCCCGAGACCCAGCCTGGCACTTTCAGTTCGAACTCGGCTATCAGCGTCTGCGTCGAGCTACCCCAATCCGGTTGGTTCGTCAAATCCACGTCGATCCCCGCTGGGATGTACTCCTTCACCTGGTCCTCGAGGAACTTCTTCCGGTTGGCCGCATCTTCGTTTCGTTCTTCGATTCTCCGCCAAAGCGCTTCCAACCCCGAGAACGTAACTGCCAGCTTCCCCTCCAGCGATCCCGTTTCCGTAAGCTTCAAATCAGCTTTCCGCTCGATCCGCGAATCGGAGCTCGGAGGCAGTGTGGTGATCACCCAGCCTCCGCCCTCTTTATCGAGTCGCAGTCCCTGTACACCGGTTTCGGGCCACGACAGCAATCCAAACGGCGCGAAGGCCGTTGCCGGGTCGCAGTACACTTCCTTCCCGTTCAACTTCACCAGCACGACGTCACCGTTCAACTGGAACGCATTCATTATTTGCGGTTTGAAGAAATACTCGCTGCGCGACGAAATATATACGGAGTAGGCCTCGAATCCCGCTGCCCTGGCCAAGGCGAGAAACAGCCAGTTGATCTGGCGGCCATCCCCGTAACCGCGCTTCCAGAGATCTTCTACGTTATTTATGTCTTTTTGCTTTTCCCTCTTCTGCTCCTGCTCAGTCTTCTCCATCTCCCAGGAAGTATTCCGGAACTTTTGTACCTTCGCGTAGATCTTCTCCAGCTTCACTTCCGGCGTATCATTGGGCGCTACGATTTCCGCCACTGCCTGCTCCATCGCTTTGCGTTTCCCAGTAAAGCTTTCCACCCTGTCGTTCAGCTTCTTCCCTTCTTTTTTCCAGAATTTGTCCGGTTCTTTTTCCGGAACACCCTCGCTATAAACGAAATCAACGCGAAATTTCAGCTCGTTCTGCGGCGGCATGTAGTCTTCGATCTGAAATGCGGGAATATTCTGCGATTCCAGACGGACGAAGCCTCCTTCATCTTTCGGCGGTGTGGTACCCGTCGGCAGCCCGGCCGGCCAGCTCCAGCGAAGCGCAAAATCCGAATTCGGTTTCAGACTGAACTTGCCGCGCTTGGTGAAGAGTTCCTCGCTCAGAATCCAGTGCGAGTTGTAAACGTAACCCTCATTCAGGTCATAGGTGTAGTGATACTCGATGATGCTGCCCACCTGCACGTCGGGCAATGTGAAGGTTTTCGCCAGGAACTTCACGCCCTTCGCCTTCACGATGGTCTTGTCAAAAGCCTTTCCTTCGAAATTCATAATCGAGCCATCCGGCCGGATTGTCCGGGCCTTAACGCCGTGGATGTTCCCTTCTTCCTTAAAAAAAGGAATCTCCACGTCGGCGTACTTTCGGCCTTCCTCCGTCAGGATCTTGATCCTCGCGTAGTTGTATTCGTGCGGCGTATGGTTGCTGTCATCTCTGTCCACCTGCCGGTACAGATACAGCGCCAGCGCTCCCGGCGCTTCCGGCACGCTGGTCATCTTCAACTCCTCCTGGGAGATCGGCTGCCATTCGTCCCCTGCACTTGCCGGCTGCGTGCGTCGCACGGCGGCCCCCACGAATAGCAGCAAAACGAGCACGAACAGGCGGCGATAGCTCACTATGGGCCTCCCATTTTGAATTGACGGAATGCGAAATTTCGAATCAATGCAGGAAGAGCGCCGGAGCCCGCACCTCGGAGAAATGACCGCTTTGCGGTCACCAGGGGTATCGACGAATTCGCGGTTGCCCGCGACGTGAGGGGGTCCCGTCCCATGGGCATTGTTGCTGACCTGGGCAACGTATACTGTGGGACAATACAGGGATGCTCCGTCGCTGTCAATAGTGTTGGCAGAACACTCAGAACACTTCTCCTCTTCGCCCAGGCGAGGATTCTCTTTCCCACCCCGCCCACCTGCGGCATAATCCCCCCGCACAGGGACCGCGTTGGCATCCGATTCTGGCAATTGGGGAGGATTCAGTGAGCGAACAAACCGGAGTTCGCGAACGGGCATGGAGTTCCACGGCACCCCCGGGTGAATTCCACACCTACGTGCCGGCCGAAGAGAGCCCCAAGGAATTTACCATTCGCGCGGTGATCCTTGGCGCCCTCTTCGGACTGCTTTTCGGCGCGGTTACCGTGTACGTCGGACTGCGCGCTGGGCTCACCGTTTCCGCCTCGATCCCTATTTCCGTGCTCTCCATCAGCATTCTTCGCGCCTTCGGCCGCTCCACCATCCTAGAAAACAACATCGTCCAGACCACCGGCTCGGCGGGAGAATCGCTTGCTGCGGGTGTCATGTTCACGATCCCTGCGCTGATCTTTCTCGGCTTCGGCTCCGAATTCACATTTTGGCGGATTTTCCCATTGGCTCTTCTCGGCGGGTGGCTCGGCGTGCTCTTCATGGTGCCGCTGCGGCGCCAGCTCATCGTCAAGGAACACGGCAACCTGGCATTTCCCGAAGGCACGGCCTGCGCTGACGTGCTCGTCGCGGGAGAACGCGGCGGCTCCTTCGCGGGCCGCGTCTTCTGGGGACTCGGTCTCGGCGGCGTCTACACCTTCCTCATGAACACCGTTCAAGCGTGGACATCGCAGCCGGAAGGCCGGCCCAGTTGGTTCCCCGGTGCGAGTTTTCGAGTCGCAATCACCTCTGAATATCTGGGGGTTGGCTATATCATCGGCCCCCGGGTCTCCGGCATACTCTTCGCCGGCGGCATCATCTCGTGGCTGGTCATGATGCCCGCCATCAAGTTTTACGGGCAGCTTGCCGGCAACACGCCGATCTATCCCTCCACCATTCCCATTCCTCTCATGACGCCGGATGACATCTGGCGCAGTTACATCCGCCCGATGGGCGCGGGGGCCGTCGCCGCCGCTGGGTTGATCACCTTGCTGCGGACTCTGCCTACCATCATTTCCGCACTGCGTGCCGGCTTGAAAGACGTGCGTGCCGAGGGCGCGGGCCAATCGACTGCTTCCAGCCGCATCGACCGCGACGTCCCCATGCGCTGGGTCATCTTGGGCTCGATCCTCATCATCGTCATGATGTGGGTGTTGCTGACGTTTCACCCCATGCAGGGAGCCAGCACCTATTGGTATCAAAACCTGTTCGCCGCCTTCTTCGTTGTCGTGTTCGGTTTTCTTTTCGTTACTGTCGCGGGGCGCATCAGCGGGCTGCTCGGCAATTCGTCGAATCCCATCAGCGGCATGAGCATCGCAACTCTGATGGCCACCTGCGCGATTTTCTTCCTCGCCGGATGGACGTCGGCAAATTATGCCGTGCTCGCGCTCATGATTGGCGGCGTGGTTTGCATTGCCGCGGCCATCGCCGGCGCCACCTCGCAGGATTTGAAAAC
>Ga0066651_10000349_pt1 | contig 13842 bp, 15 predicted proteins | sample GraSoiAngelo_100_FD_71410 | JGI IMG/M metagenome (GOLD analysis project Ga0066651, IMG submission 71410) | Grasslands soil microbial communities from the Angelo Coastal Reserve, California, USA - 14_0903_02_20cm | ecosystem: Environmental > Terrestrial > Soil > Grasslands | place: USA...
GCAAACTCTCCCTTAGGACCGTTTCCCGTCTGCATCCGCTAGGTCTAAGGCTTCGCCATGGGCCGGGGTCGCGTAGGCCCTCTACCTTCCCGAATGACGACGACAAATCGTCGGGCATCCGTCACTCCGCCTGCCACCGAACCTTCATCGAACAACATGGTCGAAGCGATGGTTTGATGGCGGACGGAAGGAAACGGTCGCCTGCACATGCGAGAAGCCAAAGCGGGCAGGGGCCGCGGCGTCTGCGAGCCAGAAGGACATTTCCGAACAAGCTGTGTGTTGGTTCGCGAGGGAAAGGGCTCGATTCGCGGGGCAAACTGTTTGATTCGCAAGGAAAGGGGATTGATGCGCGAAACAAAGAGGTTGATGCGCGAGTCAAACCGCTTGACTCGCGTAACAACCAAGGTTGATTGGCGAGGCCAATCGCTTGCCTCGCGAGGCAATGCGGTTTACCTCACGAATCAAACAGTTTGCCCCCGCAGACAAGCGTGATTGATCGAAAAGACCAGAATCTTGCCTCGCGAGGCAACCATCCAATGCGACGGCATCAAAAACATTGCCTCTCGCCAGTCATACCCTTGCCTCGCGAGGCTGGCCGTTTGCCTCGCCAATCAACCTTGGTTGTTACGCGAGGCAAACCGTTAGCCTCGCGAGGCAAGCATCTTTGATGCGAGAGGCAACGAGTCTTGTCTCGCAAATCAACACGGTCGTCTCGCGAGGCAACGCCCCTTATCTCGCGATGCAACCTGCTCGTCTCGCCAGGCAAGCGGGCTTGATGCGCGAAGCAACGGTCTGGTCTCGACCTGATGTCGATCATCGGCTATTTCACTTGCTCGGGCCGGTTGTTTGCCAAGGCATCCGAGAGCGTTTCTTCGTTCGGCTCCGAAGCCTGTCCGGAGTGCTCGCCGCGAGCTGATCCGTCGTACCCGAGTACTTCATCGCCAATGATCGCGTCGATCTTCTGGGTTTGTTCTTCGGTAGCACCCTGCTCTTCGATGAAGCGCGGCTCCTCGGCATGATCTTTGTCGTGACTCATGAGCGTCAAGATGAGCAAGCGCCAGTCCAGCACGACGCACGGTACCTCGTTCAGACGGCGTTCGAGGTGTGGTTGGGTGAGGCGAACGACGACGCGAAGTCCTTCAAATGCAGATAGTAACGACGTTCAGCGCGACTGCCGGAGCACGACCCGGGAGCGGCGCAGGCGTTCGCGAGAGCGGGTGCAGCCCTACGAACGTCAGACCACGCACATCGTCGAACGTGGCCGATCGAGGGCGCTTGTCCATCCGTGTGTGTTATGTTCGCGTTCAGCGCGCCGCGCCGGGAGACAAAGAGGCGATCAACCGATCGTTCGCCGCAGAACTATGAAAGCGTGGCTCGTGTTCAACACTACAGACATCGGAAACGCAGATGAGGAGTAAAAGGTATGCGTAGCACAGGTAAAGTAAAGTGGTTCAACGACGATAAAGGTTTTGGCTTCATCACGCTCGATGATGGTGGTAAGGATTGCTTCGTTCATCACAAAGCCATTCAGGGTAGCGGCCGTAAAACGCTCGCTGAAGGCGACCGAGTTGAATTCGACATCGTGCAGGGACAAAAGGGTCCCGCGGCGGAGAACGTAACTAAGATCGGTTAACTCGGTTCCGTATTCACCGTCCCGGCTAACTCTGCGAGCCTGCTGCGTGTGCATCCTCAACGCTATGCACAAGCGCGGCAATGGCGGCAGCCAGGATTTCGAGCGCGCGTTCATCGCGAAGTTCGTCCACGATCTTCTGCCGGACGAACGGCTCGATTCGTGACGCCTCGGCGATTACGTTCCAGTTCATGGTTCGCAGGGTCTCGAGCAGGGATGCTTGAGCGTAGGCGCCGCCGGCCGGGGCGGCGTTCAGTAAAGCCACCGGCTTTCCCACGAGCTCGCCTGTCGAGACGAGCCAGTCGAGCATGTTCTTCAACGTGCCGGGGAGGCCGTGCGCATATTCCGGGGATGAGATCAGGATCGCGTCGGCGCTGATCAGTTGCCTGCGGAGCTCGGCGACGCTGTCCGGCGGCGTCGCGCCCTCCGCGTCATCGTCGGGATTGAAGTGGGGCAGCTGTGCGAGGGCATCGTAGATCACGACTTCCACGTTCGGCGGAGCGATGCGCCGCACCGCCTCGAGTAATGAACGATTGGAAGAGCGTTTGCGGAGGCTTCCGCTGATCGCGACAATTTTCATTACGTTGGCATACTCGACGCATTTAACGAGGATGCGGCGATGGTACAACGCTTACAAAGGAATCTTAAACGAACGCCGGCCGCCGAGCGGTGCAGGCGCAAGTTCCTGCGCTTCTTTCCGGACGGCTTTGGCGACGACACCTACATGGCGTGGGAGCGGGGATACAAAGCAGAGGCGCACGACGCGTGGACCTCTACGCTGAGTCAGACGGAGCACCGGCGCCTTCTTCGGTCGGGGGACTTCGAAGAAATCGCTTTACGCGCCGTTCGGATCGAAGCCAGGACCAATTTGCTGTTTTCATTCGAGAAGATGGCATTGCGTGATGCCGTCAAGACCGCGGAGGGCGCCAAGCTTTTCGGTCAGGGCTTATATGATTTCCTGTACGGCTCTCAGGACGAAAAACTCCGCTTTGAGCGTTGGTGTGACACGGTCGCACGTTTGCCGCGACGGCAGACCCGTGTGCTGACCTGGCCGCTCATCACCGTGTTCGGCTTTCTGGCACAACCGCAAGGACACATCTTCCTGAAGCCCACTGTCACCCGAACGGCAGCGCGGCTGTACGAATTCGATTTTCACTATGAATCGAAGCCGGCGTGGCCTACGTATGCCTCCCTGCTGAGTTTTGCGGACCGAATCGCAGAGGACAACGCCGATCTGGAACCACACGACATGATCGACATCCAATCTTTCATTTGGGTCCAGGGCTCGGCCGAATACGACGAATAGCTCGACGGGAATCGCGACGGCGACTCGCGCGCTCCTCCGGGAATGTTCTCGATCACGGCAACGCCGCCGAGCGTCAGCGCGCGCTCGCGCATGCCGACGAGACCGAGTCGCGTAAGCGCCTCTTCCTCGGTGATGCCACGCCCGTTGTCGCGCACGACGGCGTGAATGCACCGGTCGCGCAGCTCGACCGTGTGTCCACGTTGGTATGACACTAAAACGTTCCGTTCGTGGGCAGCATTCTGCACCGGTTCAGGCGCGGCGGCGGAAACGATCGAACAGCTCGTGCCTCCCGACGGCCTGCGAATAGCCGGCGTGCTTGATCTTGAACCAGTCGGTGCCGGCGGCGTACGGATCGGAGCGACGCTTCGCGATGACGCCCTCGAGATCCATCCGCACCGCGGACTCGAAGAGGCGCGGATCGCGCGTGTCCTCGACGTACCCGATCGCGGTTTTCCGGATCAGCGCCCGCAGCGCACGCTTGCGCCGCCACAGCGGACGATCGCGAAGATCGCGTCCGTCCTGCCACAGAAGATCGAATGCGACGAACGCCGGACGGCCGCGATCTCGCATCAGCGCGTAAAAATCCGGCCCGCGCTCGCCCATGACGACGATCTCTCCGTCGAGGATCGCGTCGGTGACGCGAAGCTGCCGCGCAAGCGCGGACGCGAGCTCGCGAAACCGCGGCATCGGCTTCTGCGACTTGGAGAAGAAACGACCGCTCCCGTTCTCGACGTACAGCGTTGCGCGAAAACCGTCCAGCTTCAACTCATACAGCCACTGCCGGCCGGAGGGAACGGTCTTCGTGAGCTTTGGGCGAAGCGGCTCGATCCGAGGAAGCATCGCAGCGGCGGAGCTTCACACGGAGGGGATGGCGCGCGATGTTCCGGATTGGACATGTGTTGGATGGCGGATGGCGGATGGCGGATGGCGGATGGCGGATGGCGACGCTATCATCGTCGCGAGGAGGTACGAATGCTCAAACGTACGTTGATGGCGTTTCTGACGATCGCGATGTCGCTTGCGCCGGCGTTCGCGCAGGAGAAAAAACCACCGGAGCCGCCGAGATTGAAAGCGGGCGACGTCGCGCCGGACTTCACGCTGCTCGCCTATGACGGCCAGGGCGTGAAGCCGGTGTCGCTGCACGATTTCAAAGGAAAGAAGAAGGTCGTCGTCGCGTTCTTCGTCTTCGCCTTCACCGGCGGCTGAACGCGCGAAATGAAAGCCTTCCAGGCCAACCTCGCCAAACTGGAAGGCACCGACACCCAGGTCCTGGGTGTGAGCATCGACAGCCCATTCGCCAACCACGCCTTCGCCCTCGAAAACGGCATCACCTTCCCTCTCCTCGGCGACATGAACGCCACCGCCATCAAAGCGTACGGATTGGACAAGGAGTACACCATCGGCGGAGCCAAAATCCTCTCCGCCCGCCGCGCATCCTTCCTCATCGACAAAGAAGGAAAGATCCTCTCGGTGCAGGCGGACAACGAAGCCGTCGACCCGACGAAAATCATCGACGCGTGCGAGATTCCGCAGACGGGGAAATAGTGAGACAGCAGACGCCTCTCTGCTCCGGGACCGCACCGATTCAATCGTTAGACCACACGCCTAACGGCGGTAAAATTCCTACGGCATGGCGCATCCGATTTCGCAACAGATCTGCATCCACTATTGCCGACGATCTCATCTGAGACTACATTGCGTGTTATCCGCTCATGCAAAACCCAACCGGTGCAATCACAGGCGGATGCGTGCTTTGCAGGCGTCACGTGTTGGCAAACGCTACTCACTGCGTCGCCTGACGGCCGAGAGCGAAAGGAGCAACGATGCGGCTGACGACAGTAGTCTGTGCTGCGCTCACACTTACGGCAGTCGTGGCCGGAGCAGAACCGCGTCATGTCATCGTCTCCGCTCGTGTCAATCGTTCTTCTCTGAATGTCGCCGCCGACGAGGATGTAACGCTGGCCATCGATTTCGGCCAGCCGGGTGCCGCATCGGTTCTCGTGCTCGACCGAGACGGATACTCGGTACGAACACTGGCCCTGGCACAACCGGTTCACGGCACCGCCTCATTTCTGTGGAACGGCCGCGATGACCGCGGACAGCTGGTGGCCGATGAAGCCTATGCCTTTCGCGTCGAATGGCGGGGTGACGGCGCCGTAGACGTTTATAACCCTGGGGAAGAGGCTGCACCGGCCTCCGCAATCGACGTCGGATCGTATGACCGTCGAACAGGGACGCTGACTTATACGCTGCCCGGACCCTCGCGCGTTCACGTACAGGCGGGAACGGCGGTTCCCGATCCCAAGACGAAAAAGCTGGTCGGTCCGGTCATGAGAACGGTCGTCAATCGCGAGCCTCGCATTGGAGGAGCGATTGCCGAACACTGGAACGGGTACGATGAGAGCGACACGATCTTCGTGGCCGATCTGGACAACTTCGTCGTGGCCATCGCAGCGAGCCCGCTACCGGAGAACTCGGTTCTGACGTTTGGTAACCGTCAACGCCGCTTTGTAGATACTCTCGCGGCTCGTGGCGGCGCGTCGTTTTTCCATCGACATGGCCATGAGGGACATCACCTCGGATTGCGAACCGAAGACGATCTTTCGCCTGTACTGAAGATCGAACCGCTCAATGCAACGTGGTCACAGACAGAACACACGTGGATCTCGAATGATGCGAAACGGCTTCGGGTGCGGATGACGATCGTCGGGCCGACGGCGAGCGCGTTTCGCCGTCACCCGGCAACACTCGAGTTGTTCGTCGACGGACGCCGGGTGGATCAGCGAAGGGCAACGACGGACGTCGTAGAAATTCCGTTAGACCAGCGCAACGCGCCGCAGCGAATCTCCATCAATTGGAACAGCGAATGGGGACCAGTCGCCGCGAATACGATTCAGGTGCGATCCGTCGAACGCTCCGGAACCGCGCGGAGCGGAAAATGAACCGGCGCACGACCCTCTTGTGTTTCATGCTCGCAGCAGCGGCTTCCGGATCTGCGCAGAGTCTGACGGTGACTCCGCAACAGGTCTATGTCCTCGAGTGTCAGGAAACGTTCGTTACGCTTCAGGGAACAAACCTGGCCGGAACATCCTCGACCCTGGTCGACTTCGTAGCGCCCGGCGGACAGGTTTTCGAATTGGAACCGAATACCGTCGCGGCCGATCAACTCATCGTCTGGATTCCTTTGGACGTCGCGTATAGCGCTGGCAACTATGCCGTCAGTGTGAAAGCCATCGACACAAACGGTACGCGTACGATCGGGCCGGCGACACTGTTGGTCGTGGAGCGGTCTGCCAACGGTCCACCGGGCCTGTCTTTACCGGAGGTCGTCGTCGCCGATGCAACCTCATCATCGGGTGCATACGTAACGTTCGATGCCGGCGGTGCGAATTGCGACCATCCCTCTGGTTCTCTATTTCCGATCGGCTCGACAACCGTGACATGCTCCGCGTCCAACGGCTTCGGCACGACGACGGGCACATTTTCCGTTGTCGTGCTCTCGACGACGGGACCGCCGATTCTCACGCTTCCGGAAGTCGTGGTGACGGAGGCGACGTCGGCGTCCGGCGCAAACGTGTCTTTCGATGCCGGCGGCGCGAGTTGCGACCGCGCATCCGGCTCCGCCTTTGCCATGGGCACTACGACGGTCACCTGCTCGATGACGAACAGCTATGGCACATCCACGGGCACATTCCTCGTCGTGGTGACTGACACAGTGTTGCCGGCACTGTCGCTTCCGTCAGACATTACGAGCGGAAATCCGGTCGTCAACTACACGGCTACGGCGACGGACAATATCGACGGCCCAATCCCGGTTTCGTGTAGCCCGCCGTCAGGTTCGACGTTCCAAGCCGGCGCTACGACCGTTCAATGCAACGCGACCGATACGCATGCCAACTCGGCGTACGGTTCGTTCACGGTGACGATCATTTCGCCGTCGCTCTCGGATTTCATCGCATCGCAGAGCGCTTATCAACTCAATAACGCGTCGAGCGGCAACGTGACGTACACCTCGAACGTGCCGCTGACGCTCACAGAGACATTGACGATCCGCTCCGATGCTACGGGCCAGATCGTACGTACTCTTTTCAGCGGCGTTCGCAATTCAGGCAGCTATCAAGACACATGGGACGGCAAGAACGACTCCGGTCAGCTCGTGCCGGACGGTAGTTACCGCTACTTCGTCACCGTCTCCGCGAATGGATCGAGCTTCACGTGGGACGGCGGCACGCACTATGCCGGCACGACGGCAACGCAGCTGCCTTATGCGCTTTGCCGTAATGACGCCGGCACGCTGGTCTCCTGCAACGACAGCAGCATCGTGTTCGATCCGTACGCCAATAAGCCGCTGCGTGTGAACTACTGCGCCGGCGCCGGAACTCCGCCGTCCTGCACCGGCACGACTCCCTTCATCGTCGTTGGAAAGGCCGTCTTCGTCAGCGAGACCGACGACAGTTGCTCAGGAACGAACTGCTTCCTCAATGAATATCAATCGAGCGGCCCGCACGAGCTCCTCTGGTATGGCCATGGCATCACCAGCCTCTATCTCGGCGGCGCTACCGGTCTCACGGTGATCCGCCGCAACGATATCTGGCCGCGTAATTTGACGCTCGTCTATGGCACCGCGCCTCAATTATCCAATCTCACCGTCTCCTGGCTCATCTTCAATCCCGCTGGCCCATCAGTCGAAGAGGTGCGAATGAACGTGACGACATTCCAATCGCGAACCGTCACGCTCAAGGGCGAGTTCAAGAACGTCACCTCCGGTTCGATTCTGCGGACGATTGCAACAGGAGTTCAGTTGGCAGGCCAGGTGGTCCTGACGTGGAACGGCCGTGCCGATAACGGGGCATGGGTCGCACCGGGCGTCTATGAGGCGACGATCACGGTCACGGACTCCGGAGGCAGTTCCACGGTTCTGAAGCCTTTGATCACGGTGCGCTATGAATGAGGGTCTGAAGACGATGAGACTGATTCGCGCCCTGCTGCTGTCCGCCTGTGCGCTGTTCGTAGCCATCCCGGCCTGGGCGACGTATTGCGTTCCACCAAAGGCGCCCGCCGCGCCGCCGGCTCCCGAGCCGAATCCTCCCGTTTGCGACCCGCAGTGTCACAACTGCTCTGCATCGCCCTGTTATCCCGCGTTCGGTACTTACGTCGACGAGACGACGGATCTCCGAATTCCGACGGCAGGGTTCCCACTGACGGTTTCGCGTCGCTATGACAGCGCGCGTCCGACGGACGGGCCGCTCGGGGCAGGCTGGTCGTCCAGTTTGACCGCGCGGCTCTACTACGCTGCATATTTGCAAGCGGCTCCGAATACATACTCGTATGAGGCGGACGTGATGATGCCGAGCGGCTCCGTCTTCCGGTTCACGAGCGCGGGTAGCACGTTCAGTCCGCCGTTCGGACGTCGCGACACGCTGGTCCACAATGGCAATGGGACCTGGACGTTGACGCTTCAGAACTCGCGCACGATTTACCTGTTCGGCGCCGACGGCTCGCTGCAATCGATCACCGACGGCTACGGCAACGCGATCACCTTCACGTATGACGGAAACGGCCGTGTACAACGAATGGCCGACGCCGCCGGGTCCGGACGCTATGTCGACGTCACGTGGGGACCGAATGGAAGGATCGCCTCCGTAACCGATCACTCCGGCCATACATTCAAATACTTTTACGAGTCCGTCGCTGCCACGCTCACCAGCGTCTCGGATCCGCTCGTATCGTCGGACGCATCGCAACGAACGACCTATTACACCTACGTTTCCGGTCGCTTCGGTCCGGTGATCAGCCGAATCGAGGACCGCTGGCATCGGCTGATCTCCGATATCGCCTGGCAATCCGACGGAAAGCTGAAGAGCTACACCGAAGGCGCCTACAACAATGTCACTCCTTCGCTGTCGACCGGTGAAAAATACACGTACACCTATTCGACGTCTTCGGTCAATAAGACCGATTCTTTCGGAACGCGCACCTTCACATTCAACGCAGACGGACAAATCACGGATCGCGTTACCTACAATGCCGCCGGCCAGCCCGCGACGACGATCGATGACCTCGGAAATTCCACCGGGTATACCTACAACGCCCGCGGGAACGTCGCTACGATGACTCGCGGCGGCCTCACGTTCAGCTACACGTATGACGGGACTTTTCAGGATCAGGTGGCTTCGATCACACCGAATCCGGCGGCGTCGTGGCCGGGTTCGAGATACACCTACTTCCCCGCGGGCAGCCCTGCTCCGGGAGCGCTCAAGGAAGTCTTTCAGATCCGAAAAGACGGAACGACCGCCGACCTCATCGCATCGTACACGTACAACTCCCGGGGACAGGTGGCAACAAGCACTGTTTACGGTGTAGACACTGAATATTTTTATAATGCCGCGGGCGACCTCACGTCGGCCCACACGTCCCTCGGGACCACGTGCTATTCCTATGATTCACTCGGCCGAACGACGTCTTCGACCGATGCGACCGGGCAATCGACGTCGTATTCATACGATGCGCTCGGCCGCGTCACGGGCGTCACATTGCCGAAACCGTCCACCATCTCGACGCTGAATTTCACAACGACCTATGTGTATGACGAATATGACCCGTCGGACGGCTTGGCCTACACTCGCGTCACAGACCCTAATGGACGAGTTACGAGACAAGGTTACGACGGGCTCGGCAAGCTCTCCAAATCCATCGATGCGGCCGGCAACGCGACGCTCTACTCCTATCAGTACAACCTCCTGCGCTCGATCGCCGACGCAAACGCCAACGTCACCACCTATTCGTACGACGGAAACCGGAATCTCGCATCGACGACGTTCCCGGACGGCAACATCGAACGCTATGTAACCGGCGTCGCCGGCACGCTGACTCAGGTCACCGACCGCAGGGGCATGTTGACGCGATATACGTACGATGCGTTCAATCACGTCGTGAAGATCGAATATCTGGCGAGCAACGTGACGGTAAATTACAGCTGGCTCGGAAACCTGCCGTCCGGCTCGAGCGAAGTCGCGAACAACGTTCTCAAATACACGGACGTGATCGAATACGACGACCGCTTCCGACTTCAGAAAGAGGAGCGCCTCGGCGGCTACAAGATCACCTATTCGTATATCCTTGGCGATCCGAAGATCGCCGGCTATACGGTCACGCCGCCTTCGGGCTCGAGCGAGCCTCCTATCACGCTGTCCTATGGCTACGGCGCCGGCGGCGTGACTTCGATCAGCGCGAGCACGATTCCCGGCTCATTCACGTATACCTACACACAAAACGGACAATACGACACCATCACCTTCCCGAACGGCCAACAGCGCAAGTATGAATACGACCTGCAGGGCCGTCTGACCCACATCGCCAACACGCTGCCGGGACTAGGCAACGTCGTCGATTACCAATACGGCTACGATTACAACTGGGCGACTTCGGCATACACCATGCTCGGCCAGCGTACCGGCGTGACAACGAACACCGCGTCCAACACAGGCGGGCAGCCGAATGGCCTTACGAAGTACTATTACGACGTGATATACCAGCTGACCAAAGCAACGTATCCCGACGCCACGTCCGACGAATGGACCTACGACGCCATCGGGAACCGCACCAGCGCGAAAATGTCCGGTGCCCTCGCGAACTACACATACGACCAAAACACCGCCGGCAACAACACCACCCGTCTTCGCTCGTACACCGGTTCCAACACGTTCACCTACGACGCCAACGGCAACATGCTGGCCGGACCGAACGGATCGTTCACGTGGGATCATGCAAACTGCCTTTCCACGTTCGGTCCGCAGGTATTCGAGTACGACGCTCGAGGACGCCGCACATCGACCGGCGTGCCCAGTGCCCCGCTTTCTCTGATCAATCAAGGCCTCAACGTCGTCCGGGAACGTGACTCGTACGGCACACGGAACGACTACATCTTCGGACCGGGCATTGACGAGCCGCTGGCCCGGCAGTCCGCTTCCGGCGCAGTGACCTACTTCGTCGTGGACGGCCTTGGCTCGATTACGGCGACGGTCGAAAACGGAGCGCCGGTGGATGGAGCGAGGTACCGGCCGTTTGGGACCGGAGGTCCCCCCGCACAGACGCGCTTCGGCTACACCGCACGTGAGGCCGTTGCCGGCGACCTGTACTACTACCGATCCCGATATTATGACGGATCCCTGGGTCGATTTATTAGCGAAGATCCAGTTAGATTCAGAGCTGGCGTTAATTTTTACAGCTATACGCGGTCTGACCCAGTGAATTATCGCGACCCATCAGGCTTGTTCGCCGCAGCGGCTGTGGAGGTCGTTGTTGTCGTTGGAGGCGTCGTAATCGTTGGGGGGATGCTATGGGGCGCTATAAATAATGTCGACTTTTCCCATCCGCCATTTCCCACGACCCTACCTCCGTTGGCGGCCAAGCCGCCGAACTGGTACCCGCCGCCACCTCCATCTGATCCGAGCAAATACCAGCCAAAATATCCCGATCCAGCTGATTATCCTCATATTCAGGGTCCGGAACCTCCGATAACACCTCCTAATGTCGATCAATGTACTCAGATATGCCTTTTTGCCGGTAGTCTATGCCCGGGCCCCGCAAAGAACAAAGCCACAGCATTATGCTTGGCCTGTCTGATATCGCAGTTTGTGGATCCAAGCAATTTCAAATAGCACCATGGACAACATAGACGAAAATTTCAGAATCATGGAAACCCGTGCTATGGACGGCGACCCCACCGCCCAATGTACATTGGGTTGGCTCTACTCGATCGGCGTGGGCGTCGAACAAGACCATACACTGGCGGCGCGCTGGTACAAAGCGGCCGCTGAACAGGGAAACTCCACGGCGCAATTCAATTTGGCGATTTCTTACGAACAAGGTCTGGGCGTCGCGCAAGATATAGACGAAGCAAGGAAATGGTATGAGCGGGCGGCCAGTGGCGGACAGCTGACAGCAAGCTATAATTTAGGGAAGCTGTTGCTCGCATCTGACGTGGCTGAGGGTATGAAGTGGCTGGAGTCCGCGGCCGAACGTGGACATGCCAGCGCGCAGTACACTCTTGGCCAGCTGTATGCGGCTGGAGAGCACCGGTCCACCGACTATGCGGCGGCGCTCATGTGGTTCCGCCGTGCCGCCGAACAAGGTCATGCGAATGCATTTTATGCAATCGGGTGGCTTTACGCGCAAGGTTTAGGCGTCGAAGAAGATCTCGATGCCGCGCAGGAATGGTGGGAAAAGGCTGCCGCCAACGGCAGCGCGGTTGCTAAACAGGCGCTGTCGGAGCTTCGTGGTTAACACTTATACCGGCATTGGGTCCGACGTCCGCTCGCCCGCCTACAATCAATTGTGCCAAGTACCGGTCCGGGTAAGGGATCTATCAAAATGCAATCGCAAGATCACCAACGCCGGGACACAGCACGTGGTGGGGTGGAACGCCATGAAAATAGTTGCGCGACAGCTATCGTGGTGCGCCGAGCATTGGCCTCAACCCGACAAGCTCGCGATGCGACGATGGCGGATCTCGCTGCGGGCCTTAGTCGTCTCGATAGTGCTCGTTTTATCAACAGCGTCAACCCAGAGCTGCGGAGGCTGCAAAGACACGATCATTTCCACGAAAGTTGTGGACGGCACAGAGATAACGCTCCACCACCGGGTCTGCGGCAGCGTCGCCGGATATGCAGTGAGTTTTGCGCCGCCGCACACGGACATCGTGGGCAGAGCGTCGCATTACGAACCATTCAGGATTGAATGCGATTGTTACAAAGGGGAAGTATCGCCGCCTGTGAATTTCGAGGTCGCCTCATCGCACCAAGTCGTAATCCGCTATGACGTCAAGCGCGTATGGCGTCTCGCCAAGACGCGCACAGTGCAAGGTTCGTTTCGCATAGAATACATACCATACGATGGCCATTCTCGATCTGAGAACCGGCACCCCGACAGCAGGCAGGCATCATGAGAGGTTCCGTGCAATATATGAACCGCAGGTTCCCGTGCTGCGCCGCAACCTGCGGTATTGCGCGGCTCGTGTGCTGAAATTGTATCCATATAGTGAAAATAATCCGATCAATTACGTCGACCCTTTGGGACTGAAGGCTCTTGCTGGACGACCTCGAGAAGTTGATCAATGACAACAATCAACGCCCCGGTCTGTCCGGCACAACAGTTTTGTATATCGCGCTGACGGAGAGCGGCGGTGACCCGAACGCAAACGCAAGCAGTAGCAGCGCAATCGGTCTGATGCAGATCACGAAGGTCATGGCGAAACAGGCGAAGTGCTCGTACAGCGCACTCGCAGACCCGGCCGAGGCGATTCAATGTGCCACGAAGTACATGTGCTGGCTGAGTAAGAATTTCAGTCCTAATATGTTTAGCGTGATTGGCATGTACAATCAGGGCCCCGGCTCAGGGGGAATGGGTTCCGCCGCCGACAAATATAAGAAAAAGATCGACGATTGCAGTCTCTGTATTATGAAGAGCGGGTGCTGCGATGACTGTAATCCCAATAAAAAGAAGTAGCGCACTCGCTGTAGCCATCGCGGTCGCGTTGGCGCGCTGTCCCTCAACGGCCCCTTCGCCTGTTAGCCGTAGCTTCAGCTGGGACACGCTTGGAAAGCAATACCTGTGCATGGTTACTGATCGAGACGTCGGGGGAGTCCGATTGCAGGGCCTGGGCATTTCTGACACGGGTTTTGTCCGCCCTGCGACCGGCGTGTTTCTGGGCTACTTGTTGATCGAGCTTCCCGGACCGACGGATGAAACCCTACTCGTCACTCAATGGACGGCTGGCGCGAGCACATACGAGGTCGCAGCGTATCGTGTTGTGAATGGTCACGTACGGACGGTGCTGACATTACGGCCACTCGTGAGCTCGGAATATTGGATACTGACGGAGATGGTATTGCGGATGTCGTGGTGA
>Ga0066651_10000352_pt1 | contig 13789 bp, 8 predicted proteins | sample GraSoiAngelo_100_FD_71410 | JGI IMG/M metagenome (GOLD analysis project Ga0066651, IMG submission 71410) | Grasslands soil microbial communities from the Angelo Coastal Reserve, California, USA - 14_0903_02_20cm | ecosystem: Environmental > Terrestrial > Soil > Grasslands | place: USA...
GACGTTTGCATCAAGAAGTCTTCATGCTTGGTCGCCGCGATTTGCCCCGGCCGCGGTCCGGCTTTGCGGACTTCGTCGAGCACCTTCATCAGCCCCGAGATGGTTGTGGACGACCACGCTGCTCCGTGTGTATATCCGTCGGTTGTGTGCACTACCTGTTCAAAGGTGGACCAGCTAGCGATGGTCCCGTCGGCCGTCAACTTCTCCAGGATGGGAACGATCGTCTTTTCAGTATCCTCGGAGTATCCCGCCCAATTCGCCCGCGGCACTTGGAACTGGCTTACAAAGGTATACACCGTTGGCGTTGCTTCCATCTGCGAAAATGCGATCGGCGAACTAACGATGGCAATCGCCACCAATGCCAGGCTCACTGCCACACCAATCATTCGTCTATTCATGCATCTCTCCTTGGGCTGGCTCGTCAGCCGCGTAGTGCAACACGTCGGAAGGTCGTTCCTCGTCGCTCACTCGCAGCTTCGCGGATGGTGAGGGGATACGTTCTTTCTAGTGGAGGTAACCTGAGATATAGGGCCTGCGCCCACGGCACCGGCCAGTGTGCGGCGACAGTATTCCCTAATGCTGTCTTTGTCAACGCAATTCCGCCGTGCCGCTTGTCTGCGCTTGCAGTTTCGCTGGGTTTCGCCGTGGACGCTCGCTCCACGCATCTGACACTTGGCGTCGCGCGTCCACTGTGCTCTCCTATAGATGACACCATGATGCGCACCAACTACCGCCGCCTCGGTCCTCTTCTCGCTGCTTTGCTACTCGTCTGCTTGTTTCCATTTTCTCCTTCCGCCGAAGACCGGCAGCCCACCATCCGCTTCGTGCGCAATCCTGATCCCGCGCCGGACTTCAGTCTCACCAGTCTCGATGGCAAACCCGTTACGCTCGCAGGCTCCAAAGGCAAAGTCATCCTTCTGAATTTCTGGGCCACCTGGTGCGGGCCGTGCCGCGCCGAAATTCCCGACCTTGTTGAGCTTCAGAACAAATACAAAGATCGTCTCCAGATTCTCGGACTCGTGGTGGACGACGAAGATCAGGACGCCATCAAGGATTTTGCGGAAAAGTCCGGCATCAACTATCCGGTCGCTCTCGCCACTAACGAAATTCGCATGCAGTATGGCGGCATCCCCGCGCTTCCCACTTCATTTGTGCTGGACTCGGAAGGCCGCATCGTCCAGAAACACGAAGGTCTTCGCGATCCCGTGCTTTATGAAACGGAGATCCGCGCGCTCCTCGGGCTGCCCATCGGCAACGTCAAAGTGGAAACGTTCGAGGACACCGGCCAGATTTTTCTGAAGAATGCCGAACGCGCGACGGAACTTCCCGGCGTCGACCTTTCAAAATTGACGCCAGAACAAAAAATCTCAGCGCTCCACAAATTCAACGCCGAAACCTGCACCTGCGGCTGCACTTATACGCTCGCGCAGTGCCGCATCTACGACCGCAACTGCCAGGTTAGCAAGGCCGCCACTTCGAAAATTATCGTTGCCCTCATGCATCCCACGCCTGCAAAAGCCGCTCCCGCAAAGTCCGCGCACGCTGCATCTCCTCCAAAAGAAAAAGAGAAATGATGCCCGCTAGAAATTCAGCGCGGGCCAGCGACCAAGATCTTTTCGGCTGCGCAACGCATTCCTGCTGGTCCATGGTGCTTCCAGCCTGATACTCTCTTTCCGGTCGATGCCCACTCTCCCGAAAATTATTTTTGTTCTCGCGCTCGCGCTTTCGTTCTCGGGATTGCTTCCCCCGCCAATCGCTCTCACCGTAGGAATCGTTTTCGGGCTGAGTTTTCCGCATCCCTACATCAACGAGAGCCGCGGCATCGCGCGCACGCTCCTGCAAAGCTCCGTCGTCGCGCTCGGCTTCGGAATGAATCTGCACGAAGTCCTGAAGGCAGGACGCACTGGATTTATTTACACCGCGCTGGGAATTTCCTTTGCGCTTCTCGCGGGCCTGGCGCTCGGCAAACTCTTGCAGGTGCGCGGCAATTCGTCATTTCTGATTACGACGGGCACAGCCATTTGCGGCGGCAGCGCCATCGCGGCCATGGGCCCGATTCTGCAAGCCGATGAAGAAGAAATGGCGGTGTCGCTCGGCACGATTTTTATTTTGAATTCGGCTGGGCTGCTGATTTTTCCGCCGATTGGAAACGCGTTGCGCCTTTCCCAATCGCAATTCGGATTGTGGGCCGCGCTGGCGATTCACGACACTAGTTCCGTGGTCGGCGCAACAACAAAATATGGCACGCAGGCGCTGGTCATCGGCACGACCGTGAAACTCGCACGCGCCTTGTGGATTGTTCCCCTGACTCTCGGAACAGCGGCGATCAAGCACCGCTTGCGGAAAAGTTCCGTTGGTGGTGACCGCGCCCTGCTGGTTCAGTTTCCGTGGTTTATTTTGTTCTTTGTCCTTGCAGCGGTGCTGAACACTTACGTTAGAACGCTCGAACACATCACTCCATCACTGTTTACGCTGGGCCGGCTGGGATTAACCGTGACGCTTTTTCTGATTGGCAGCGGCATCTCGCGCACCACACTGAAAACGGTGGGGTGGCGGCCGTTGCTGCTCGGAGTTTTGCTATGGCTTGCGGTGGGAATGACTTCGCTGTATTTCATTCGAACAGGTTCTATCTCTTTTTAGCACGGCAGAAAATTGACAGTGTGCGGTGACGCGGCGTATTGGGAGTTGCCTGAGTTTGGGTCGAATAGTTACTTGGATGCGGAGTCGGAAGGATACTGATTAAGACAAGATAATCGGACTCACTTAGGGACGCAACAAAGACGGATTCCAAATACTAAAGGGCACTAACCAGGCATTGGCGGCGGCCCAGCAAATCAAGTGGGCAATGTCCTGGATGCGTTGAGTCTACGTGGGCAATAGAACAAACTCTTCCTCTGACGCGTCGAGTTATCCGTAGATCCGATTGCCGGGAGGCAGCCGGCATCCTGCTGTTGTTTATGCCACCACTCGCGAAAAGACTGACAGCGTCCCGCCGAATCCAACGAGATCAGAAAGATGCCATCCAGTTTCGTTTGCAGGCCAGGTGGCACGCGGACAAAGGATGCCCGCCACCTGGCGATGCCATGCTCCGCAGTGACCGCGAGGATTTCACAATCAAACTGGATTCTTTCCTCAGTTCTTGCTACGCCCGCCCAATATTCGTAGATTGCGGCCCGGCCACGCAAGGGCTCGTCGAAGGGCGTCACTTGATACGTGGCATCGTCTGCGTACAACGAGGCGGCGGCCTCGGGGTCACGGCTGGTCCATGCCTTTCCATAGGCGGCCAACCAATTTTTGAAGGATTCTCGATCCATATCTGTTTTGTAGACTACTGCACCTTCTCGAACAATCCGTTTTAGCCGCGGAAGTACGGGCTCCTGAAAAGGGACGAGTCCGGCGTGCGTTAGGGGTGCTTGCCGAGAGGAGAATTGGGTATTACACTCGCGCGGCGTATTGCGCAGGCCATTCAAATGGAGGGGAAACATGAATCGTCGCATTGGCTTTCTGGCAGTGGTTCTGGCGGTGGCGGGAATTCTTACCGTGCGAGGAGCGTTTTCGCAACCTACGCCGCAAGCGACACGCAAAGTGATCAAGCTCGCGGGTGGACCGATAACGGCCCCGTTCAGCGACGCCATTCTTGCTGGTAACACACTCTACCTGGCGGGACGAATCGGCATTGATCCGAAGACCGGGAAAGTTCCGGAAAAAATAGAAGACGAAGTCAAAGTGTTGCTCGATGGAGAAAAAGAAGTGCTGGCTCAAGCGGGAATGACGATGGATGATCTGGTGTACGTGCAAATTGCGTGCACGGATTTGTCGCTGTTCCAGAAATTCAATCCCATCTATGCGAGCTACTTCTCAACGAAAGACTACCCCGCACGCGAATTCATCGGGGCTGCGTCGCTACTGGCTGGGGGACACTTCGAATTGCAGGCGATTGCGGTGAAGAAGTAATCGTCGTCCCAGGAATCCTTCGGGAGGTTTTAAGTAGCTTGATTGGCTGTCCGCACGGACTCCTGTAACCTAGTTTTCGTTTGAGGAGTCCCATTGGTGGAGCACTACGTCCCGATCCGCTCCTTGAGGCTCATCGGGATGTGATGGGGAGGCGGGCAGACCTAAACGCCTCCCTACCCTGCCTCTTTCTCCGTCTCATGTATTGCGCGCTTCGGTGATTAGAAATGGACGCGCACGCCGAATTCCAATTGCCGTGGTGTGTAGAGCGGTATGGTCGTGGAGCCCGCCGCGGAGCGAGTGATCACTCCAAACGTGCTGGGGTTGGCAAGGCTTAGAGTCGGATCTGCGAAGCGCACGTGGTTGAACACGTTGGAGAATTGGAACAGGAAGGTGGCGCCAAAACGCTCGCGGAAGAGCAAATCCTTGGCGATGGTCGCGTCCACGTTCCAGCCTGGCAGGCCGCGAAGAATTCCGTTGCCTCCGGCATTTGTGTCAAGGCCCGGGAGCAATGGCCGGAACTGTGCTGCGACGGCTCCGGGATCAGCAAACAGGTTAATTCCGGTGCCTTTCGGAGCGTTGCCAGCAGAGCCAAAGCCATTTGAAGCTGTGACGCCATAGTGGGCGGAATTGCCTGCGGTGTAGGCTGAAGTGAGGACGGCGTTCTCCCATGCCGTTAAGCTGCTGCTGCAAGAGATTTCGCCCCACGAAGATGGGCAAGTGGACAATCCCGTCACCCGCAGAGGAGCGCCGCTGTACGCCGTGAATATGGGAGCGATGGACCAGCCGCCGAGGAGGTGACCGGTGAGTCCATGCTGACTCCTGAAGTACGCCGGCTGATAGAGCAGGGTCAGGTTGTAAAGGAATCGGTAGTCGTAGGACTGCGGGCCGTAGCCATAGCTGAGGTCAAAAGGATTAGGCACGCTAAAAGAGCTAGTGGACTGCGTGGTGTCGCCGGTGCCCATCGAGCGGCTCCAGGTAAAGTTCGAGCGAACCGTCAAACCGTGATAGTTCTGACCGGTCAACGAAACGATCGCGGCGTTGTAGTTGCCCCAGCCAAGACTGGTTTCCATGAAGAGGCTATTAGCCTGCTGCTGGCTTAGCAAACTGTTTCCGAAAGTGAACGGCAGCTTGGTCCATAGATTGTAAAGGGCAACGTTTGTGATGTTGTTTTTCTGCAGTCCAGCCACCGCGGCCGAGCAATTTGTGAATGGCAAGCCAGTGGCCGGGTTGGCCTGGCTGCAGAAGGCGGAGGACGCCCCGCCGAGGGCCGACTCGAAGAACGCCTGAGGTTGTATCGGCTGTCCGCCCGTGATTTCAGAATAGAGACTGTCGAAAGCGTTGGCGAAGGACTGTCCTCCCATGGTCATCATCCACGGAACGGAATCCAGATCAACGGCCTGGTATTCGTTCCGGATGATTCGACCCACATAGCCGAGCTCAAGCAACATCTTGCCAGGTAGTTCCCGCTGGATGCTGAGGTCGAACTCATCGGAGCGCGACGGCCTGAAGTTGGGATCAAGCTGTGAGGTATCACCCGCTTTTGCCGAGTTAATGCCGGTGAAGTTTGGTTGGGGCAACGTTTGCGCAACAGTGGGCAGCGGCGCTGTGGTTCCATCTGTGCCGATCCGGAAAGCATTCGTTGGGTCCACCTTCCCGGCTCCCAGACACTGTCCGGCCATGCTGGCTCCAGGGCATGTAATGGGCTGCAGCGGTCCGGAACCGAGCAGCGGAACCAAAACCAAGTCGACGCCATTCAACCGGCCGAAGATGCGGCTCCATCCGCCGCGGATCACGGTGTGGCCCTGCCCGAATATTCTCCCGAGTACGCCGTTAGTAAAGCGTGGATTCCATGCGGCCGCCACGTGGGGACTGAACCCTCCATAGAACGGGTTGTAGGGATACTTGCGGCCAGCGTTGCCAACCAATTCGTATCCAAGTTGTGGAAGAAAGACCTGACCGTTGAGGGCCGATGTCTGGCGGTTGCGCAAGTAATTTTCCGCAGTGATCGGGGTGCCGCTCTGGTCCACAGCCATGGTCTGCAAGCCGTTGGTTTCATACGGAGGCATTTCTAGTGTCCAGGCAAGCCCGTAAGTGAAAGTAAAAGTCGGCCTCATCCGCCAGCTATCGCTGAAATAGACGTTATACGTCGGAATGATGCTATGGGCCGTCACGGGCGTGTTGGGCGGAGAATTCAACGTTAGGTTGGACCCGGAGCGCGTGTAAATGACCTGGGGCTGCGTGATGATTCCGAGAACCTGCTCATAGAGCGGCTGCCACACGCTAGTGAGCTGGGAACTGGGTAGACCAACAGGTTGGTAAGCAGTAGGCATGGCCATGTTGGTCGCGGACGTGCCGCCGCTAACGTAGACGAGCCCCGTAAATGTAGATACGCCATTGTCGTCGCGTTGATGTATGTCGAGAGTGTGCTGGTACAGGCCGCCGAATTGAAACAGGTGGTTGCCATGAATGAGGCTGAGGTCGTCACGAATGGCGTGGTCGTGTCCGTCCCAGTAGCGCGCGCGGACATCTTGTGTGTCCACATTATAAGGGATCAGCGCATCCTGACCGCCGCCATAGGCAGTATTATGATTTGTCGAACCGCTCTCTCCTCCGATCTCAATCGGAGCGGGCAAGCCGGAGAGTTGCGGCGGGGCCAACGCCGAATTCCACTGCCAAAAATTTCGCGTGTAGCTATAGTGGAAATCGTTGGTGAAAGTTGGCGTAATGTTTGTCGTAAGCCCGGCCACGTAATAGGACGGCACGAGCGGCCGTGAAATGGCAGATTTATATTGTCCCAACGTATCGCCTGGCAGCACGCCACCGATGTCCGTCTGGTTGGCGGTCACCGCCTGGAAGTGGTAATAGCGATAGCTGCCCATGAAATGCCACTTTGAACCGAAGTCGTGATCCACCCGGACAACACCGAAATTAGAGGTTACGGGGAGGCTGATAGGAGCGAGAAATCCCTGGGTATTCAAAGTGTCGCCAGCGCTTGGATCGTTCGGCATCGGCATTTGCGTGTTCCAGATTTTCTGGACAAGAGTATTGAATCCGATGCCTCGGGGATCACACGGACCTCCCTGGCAAGTTGCCAAGGGGCCAAGACTAGGGTTGAAATTGTATTGCGTTACGGTTCCGCTGTTATTGATTTGCACGATCCCTTGGCGCAGAAGAGCTGAGGGCACTTCTCTTTCGATCGTGGTGTTGAACGGATAACGCAAACCCTCGTAGTTTGCAAAGAGGTAGGTCCTCCCTCCCCAGAAAGAAGGGGTCAGAGGCCCGCCGAGAGAGCCGCCGAAGCGGTTCCGATGCGCGGAGGGATTTGCAACCCCCAGCCGGTTGTTATCCCAGGTGTTGGCACCGCCCACACGGCTATCCAGGTAATACTCATACAAGGAGCCGTGGAATTGGTTAGTGCCACGCTTGGTCACCATCTGCACTTGGCTGCCGGCCGAACTGTTGAAGTCGGCGGTCTGGTTGTTTACCGAGACTTTTACTTCTTCGATGCTCTCCACCGGTGTGGGAATTACGCCGGTAGCGGCTCCCCCCGTGGCCACCGGGTTGGGATTGGCGAGGCTTGGCGTATAAATGTTATTTGAACCAGCCATATCGTCCGAAATGTTGCCGCCGTCAAGCTGGTAAGTATTTTGATCATTCACCGCGCCCGCAGTATATCCGTTTGGCGTGACCGCGGGTTGCAGAGTGGCGAGCGCAGCCGCTTCTCTCCCGATGTTGGGCAGCAGGAGAACCGAATTGCCGTCGATCGTGGTGCCCATCGTCGAGTTCATGGTTTGCAACTCGGCGCCGGGAGTGTAGGTGACCTCCACGGTTTGCGACGAGGCGCCAACCTTCAATTGCACGTTGACGGTCAACGTCAGCCCCACGGCGACCGACTGGTCGCTGATCCTGGTTTGCGAAAAACCTTCCTTCGTGACACTCACGTTGTAGGTTCCCGGAGGAACCTGCGTGAACACATATCGTCCTACATCATTTGTTTGTGTGGTTCGTGCACTGCCCGTGCTGACATCGGTGAGCGTCACGGCGGCGCCTACAACGAATTTGTCTTGTGGGTCGACAACCTGACCCGTGACAATGCCGGTTGAAACGGCTTGGCCCCGTGAAGAGGAAACATTCATGCTGCAGAAAATGGCAAGAACCACAGTCGCTGTCGCGCAAAAAAGTCGCAAAGATGCACTTCTATTTACATATCTGCCAGACAGGTCCATATATAAATTACCTCCTGCCGAAATGGATCCGAAAGGTCAATCACCGCGGATGCTCTAAGAATGGATCGCCAACCTTGCAAAACGAAAAACTAGGTTAAATTCATCGAAATATAAGAAGGTTTCCAGCGATACTTCATAGCCACGCCCCGTGCGAATGCAGGCACTTCTATACGTTTCTTGGTGGATTACCAATCGGGATAAAACCGTAAAACAGAATCAGGCAATGACCTAGGTAACGAGTAGCGTAGAGTGCGCAGATGGCCGTTGTGACCTTATATGGGCATATATATATTGCCCGTATTTAGATATATGCCCTTATATGGGCATACCTGATAGTGCTATCATGTGCAGCTTCGTTCATAAGTCGGTTTATTTGTATAGGTTACATATTAAGAGAATTTAGCGTCGGATGGTAAACATCATGCATCTGCTAGCAGCCAACAGGACGGGATCAATGCTAAGAATTACAACGGAAAAGAGGCGCGGGAAGGTATTTCTCAGCGTCGAGGGCAAGTTGGCGGGGCCGTGGGTGGCGGCACTGGAGCAATGCTGGCGTGAACTGCATGCGTCGTCGTTACGCGAGAAGTTCCACGTTAATTTATGCGGCGTGAGCTTTATTGATGCCGCCGGAAAAGTGCTGTTGAAGGAGATTCACCGGCAGGGTGGGCAGTTGGTGGCAGAGGGGTGCTTGAATCAAGCCATCGTGAACGAAATCGTGGCAAGCGAGAAGAAAGGTGAAAACGTGAGCACGAAGGAACGTTCCAAGGGCTCGCACATTATCTTTTACACAGTGTTTTTCAGCTTGATGTTTGGTTCGACGGTGGCGCACGCACAGGGCACAAACAAGCCGGGTTCCTTGCCCGGGAATGCGCCGACGCAGGCGCTTCGCCTAACGCTGGATCAGGCGGTGGGACTCGCGCTCAAGCAAAACACAACCGCGCAAATCGCCATTTTGCAGGCGGCACAGAGCGAGCAGGACAAATATATTTCACGGGCAGAGTTGCTGCCGCAGGCGAGTGCCAAGATTTCCGATGAAGCGCAGAAAGTGAACTTGCTGGCGCAGTTCGGCGGCAAGACGCCATTCCCCGGATTCCCAAAGACGCTGGGACCATATCAAGTGTTTTCCGCAGGCCCGAGTTTCGGAGCCCTGGTGTTCGACCTGACACTGTGGCGCCGATATCAGGCGGCGCAGAATACGGCGAATTCCAGCAAGGCAAGCAGCCTGTCGACGCGGGAGCAAGTGATTTTGCTGGTGGTCTCCCAGTATATCGGGACGCTGCGCGCGGTGGCGAACGTAGAAGCCTCGCAATCACGCGTAAATCTGGCGCAAGCGCTGTATGACCAAGCCGCGGACTTGCAGAAGGAAGGCGTAGGCACGGGAATCGACACGCTGCGCGCCAACGTTGAATTGCAAAACGAAAAGCAACGACTGATCGAAGCGGGAACAGATCGTGACACGTCACTGTTTGCCCTGAGCCGTTTACTGAATCTCGATCCTCGCCAAGCCATCGAGCTGGCGGACTCGCTGAGTTTCTTCGACACACCGCAGCCGGAAGTGGAGCCGAGCATCGAATTCGCATTGGCGGAGCGTCAGGAGTGGAAAGCGCTCGAAGCGCAAATCAAGGCTGCGGCATTTCAGAAGAAAGCGTCACAGGCTTCGCGGCTGCCATCGCTGAGGTTCGACGGGGATTTCGCGTACGTAGGAACGTCGGGAAACACGACGCTGCCGACGTACACCTACGAAGCCAGCGTGAATATGCCGCTGTTTACCGGCGGGCGGATACACGCGCAGATAGTTCGCGCCGACCTGGAGATCAAGAAGCTGGATCAACAGAAGGATGACCTGAGGAACCAGATCGCGCTGGACGTGAAAACGGCACTGCTGAATCTACAATCTGCGCGGAACGAAGTGCAAGTTGCCAACCTGGGCGTACAGCTTTCGAAGGAAGAAGTGGACCAGGCGCGCGACCGTTTCAAAGCTGGCGTGGCGAACAACATCGAAGTGATTCAGGCGCAGGATTCGCTGTCGCGTGCGAACGACAACCAGATCGCGGCGCTGTACCGCTTTAACCAGGCGCGCGCCGACTTGGCACGTTCGACCGGCCAAATGGAAAAGGTTTACGCAAAGTAATTCGGGGGAACCATGAGCGTGGAGATTGAAGTCGGATTCGAAAACGCGACAAAAGTGCCGCGTGGCCTAGAAGAGCTGTCTCTGGAAGAGACGCCGAAAGGGTTAGCGAATCCCAAGGCGAGGCGGCTGCTGATTGGCGGCGGAGCCGTGGTGCTGGCCGCGATCGCGGGGCTCTTCGCTTATTACCGCAACCGCGAGACGACGGACGACGCACAGGTGGACGGGCACATCACGCCGATGGCGTCGAAAGTGTACGGGCGCGTGGCGCAAGTTTTGGTCGATGACAACCAGCCGGTGAAAGCGGGACAAGTGCTGGTAAAGATCGATCCGCGCGATTACCAGGCGGCGTTGGACCAGGCCAAAGCGTCGCTGGCGCTGGCAGAGAGCGAAGCGCGTTCCGCGGGAGTGGATGTGCCGCGTACGCGGGAAAATGTGGCGAGCGGAAATTCGAACGCGGATGCGCAGTTGCTTGGCGCGCAGGCGGATTTGGCACGCGCCCAGGCTACTTACGAGCAGGCGCAAACAGCGGATTTGGCGTGGGCGCAAGCCAACGTGGAAAAGAGCCGCGCGAACGCCGAGCTGGCGAAGGCTGACTTGGCGCGTTACTTGCCGCTAATGGAGAAGGGCGAAATTTCGAAGCAACAGTACGACGCGGCGAAGGCCAATGCGGATGCCACCGCGAGCGCGCTGAAAGCGGATCAAGAAAAACTCGCGCAGGCGCAGCGCAACGTGGATGTGACCAAAGCGCAATTGGATGCGGCGAAGGCGCGAGTCGAGCAGGCGCGCGCAGGAGTGGCCGCGGCGCATGCCGACGTCAAGCAAGTAAACATGAAGGCCGCCGATGCTCAGGCGAAAATCGCGAAGGTGGAACAGGCGCGCGCGGCAGTGGGAGCGGCGGAGCTGAACTTGAGTTACGCGGAAATCACCGCGCCGGTCGACGGAGTAGCCACGCACAAACAAGTGGAGCCTGGACAGATCGTGCAGGCGGGACAAGGCTTGCTGGTCGTCGTGCCGCTGGAGAACGTATGGGTGACGGCGAACTTCAAAGAGACGCAACTGAAAAACATGAAGCCGGGGCAGAAAGCCGAAGTGAAAGTGGATACGTACGGAAAAACGTTCAACGGACGTGTGGATTCCATCGCGGGAGCGACGGGATCGGTGCTGAGCTTGCTGCCACCGGAAAACGCCACTGGAAATTACGTGAAAGTGGTGCAGCGCATTCCCGTGAAGATCGTGCTGGACCCGATTTCTTCAGAGAAGGCGGTTCTGCGGCCGGGAATGAACGTGGACGCGACGGTGGTCACGAATTAACAAGGAATAAGGATAGGGACCGGAACGGTTATACGTAGATACATCAGAGGGACAGAGCAGACGCAATGCGAAGCAGGATTCTAGCCAAGCTGAGGATGCCGGATGGGACGATCAACCCTTGGGTGATCGCCATTACGGTAACGCTGGCGACGTTCATGGAGGTGCTGGACACGTCCATTGCGAACGTAGCGTTGCCGCACATCGCTGGAAATCTCTCGGCGGGATCGGACGAATCGACGTGGGTGCTGACGTCGTATCTGGTTTCGAACGCGATCGTGCTGCCGCTATCGGGATGGTTTTCCGGACTGATCGGGCGGAAGCGCTTCTACATGACGTGCGTGGCCATTTTCACAGTGAGTTCATTTTTGTGCGGGCTGGCGCCGAGCCTGGGCGTGCTGGTGATTTTCCGGATTTTGCAAGGCGTGGGCGGCGGGGGCTTGCAGCCGAGCGAGCAAGCGATCCTGAACGATACGTTTCCGCTGGAAAAGCGCGGGATGGCCTTCGCTGTGTATGGGCTCGCAGTGGTTGTGGCGCCCACGATTGGGCCATGGCTGGGCGGCTGGATTACCGACAATTTTTCTTGGAGATGGATTTTTTACATCAACGTGCCGGTGGGAATTCTTTCGCTGCTGTTGACGAGCTTTTTGGTCAGCGATCCGCCGTACATGAAGAAAGCAAATGTGAAGGCGGGATTCCGAATCGACTACATCGGGATCGGGCTGATCAGCCTGGGCCTGGGGAGCATGCAAATCATTCTGGACAAGGGCCAGCGCGAGGATTGGCTGTCGTCGAATTTCATTCGCGTGTTTTTCGTGATGATGCTGTTCGGGCTGATCGCCGGAATTCTTTGGGAATTGCGCGAGAAAGAGCCAGTGGTTGACCTGCGGATGTTGAAAGACCGCAACTTTGCGATTGCGACCACGGCGATGTTCTTCCTCGGATTCGTTTTGTATTCGAGCACCGTGCTGATCCCGCAGCTCTTACAGCAGCTCCTCGGGTACACGGCGCAACTGGCGGGAATGGCGCTGTCGCCGGGGGGAGCGGTGATCATGTGCATGATGCCCGTGGTGGGAATCCTGGTGTCAAAGGTGGACACGCGAATCCTGATTACGTTCGGGTGCATCGTGTCGGCGTCAGCGCTGTTTGTGATGTCAGGCTGGGATTTGGGATTGGACTACGGGCACGCCGTGCGCGCGCGCATGCTGCAGAGCTTCGGGCTGGCGTTTTTGTTCATTCCGATTAACGTGGCGGCGTTCACGTATGTGCCGAAAGAAAAAACGAACATGGGCACGGGGATTATCAACCTGGCTCGGAACATCGGGGCCAGCGTGGGAATCGCGACCGTAACCACAATGCTGGACCGACGCGCGCAATTCCATCAATCGCGGCTGATGGAGCATGTCAACGATTTCAGCGCGGCGTATCACAACATGTTCAACGGCATGCAAGTGAAGCTGGTCACGGCCGGCGCGACCGCGGCGCATGCCAGTGCCCAAGCGCACGGAATGATTTACGGCACGATTCAGCGGCAGGCGGTGATGCTGTCGTTTATCGACAATTTCAAAATACTCGGTGTGGTGTTTTTCGCGGTGATTCCAGTTCTGGTACTGATGAAAAAGCCGAAAGCGGCGGCGGGCGGTGTACCGGTTCACTAAGGAAGTCTCTGCGGCCAGAGGTCGAGCAAGAGTTTGATTCAACTGGGGGGAACGATGGCAACTCAAGCGGCAGTGGGAATACAGGTGAATGAAGAGAAGTTGATCCGCGCTGGACAGCGAGGCGACGAGCAGGCGGTGGAAGCGCTGTTCCGGCGTTACCAGCGGCCGTTGTTTCAGACCGCTCTGCGAGTACTGGGGAACACGGAAGACGCAGAAGATGCGCTTCAGGACGGACTGCTCTCGGCGTATCGCAATCTGAATCGTTTTGAGGGGCGGTCGCAGTTTTCAACCTGGCTGACGCGCATCGTGATCAACGCGGCGTTGATGAGGCGGCGGAGCGCGAAGGCGCGTCCGGCGATTTCCCTGGACGAAACGCCGCGCGAGGAGGAGCTGCCCGCTTCAGAGCGCTTCGCGGACGACGGGCCGAATCCCGAGCAGGTTTTTGCGAGCACGGAGATTCGCGAGATGATCAGCGAAAACCTGGACGAGCTTTCTCCGCTGCTGCGAACGGC
>Ga0066651_10000354_pt1 | contig 13779 bp, 10 predicted proteins | sample GraSoiAngelo_100_FD_71410 | JGI IMG/M metagenome (GOLD analysis project Ga0066651, IMG submission 71410) | Grasslands soil microbial communities from the Angelo Coastal Reserve, California, USA - 14_0903_02_20cm | ecosystem: Environmental > Terrestrial > Soil > Grasslands | place: USA...
TTGACTCCCCAACGCAGCGTCCATTTGTTCGCGCAGCGTAACGAAGATCACCAACGGCACCGTCGGCGCAATCTCCGCAATCGTTTTGCGAAAAGCCGCAATCGCCTGCGCCTTTGTTCGCGAATGTATCAAGAACACCAGGTTCCCCAGATTATCGATCCGTTGCGCCGATAAGGGCAGGTAGATAGTCCGCGGCGGCCCTTCCCGGATGTCGGAAAACTTAGCGTCTTCCGCCAATCCAATCACCCGGCATGCCACCGGTTCGGGAAACTCCTTGGCATCCTTGCTGCGCATATATCTTCCCAACGCCTGCTCATGCGGAAAGAAAAACGCGGCGGCCGACTGGTTCAAGATACACACGTTGAGTTGACGCTCATTTTTCTCAAACTCGCGGCCCGCCAGGATGCGCGTCTTCATCGCCCGGAAGTATCCGGGGCCAACATCGTTATAAGCCAACTTGGTATCCTCGGGCGGATTGGGCCCGTCGGCCACGGCCTGAAAATCGGCAACAATCTTTTCTCCGGTCATCGGCGTCTGCGACGTGGCGGCCGCCGCATCCACAGCCGGCATCTCCATCAGCCGGTCCACGATGCGCTGATAGAGGTTCAGCCTGGCGTCGCCTTTTTGATGCAGGAGGTACAGCGGAGAGGTTTGTATCGTGACGTGGTCCAAGTCGAAACCCGTGTTCTCGCTGCGGAGCTTGATCACGCTTTGTGACAGCAGCACTGCCAGCACCACCAACACCAGCGACATCGCCACCTGAATCGGAACAAACATGCGCCCGGCGATCTGCCGGCGCCCGCCCAAGGTGTTGCGGGCTTTCAACAGCAAACCTGGGTCGGTGTGCGCGGCTCGCCACGCTGGCACTGTGCCGGAGATCAGAGTGGTCAACACCGCGAACAGCGCCGTCATCCAGAAAATCGCCTTGTCGGGATGCACAGACATCGATTCGAACATCATCGGGTCGCGGAAGAAATGCAGTAAGAAGCTGCTGCCGTACCAGGCCGCGATGGCACCCAAGCCGCTGCCGGCGATGGCGATCACAAAACCCTCCGTCAGATACTGACGCACCAGCCGAACGGACGAAGCCCCTACCGCCGTACGCACCGCAAACTCACGCTGCCGCGCGGCGACACGCGATAGCATCAGGCCGCCAATGTTGACGCAGCACAGCAGCAACACCGCTCCCACCAGGCCCTGCATCAAATACAAAGGCTTGGCGTACGTCCGGCTCACGTAGGTCGGCAATCCACTCCGCGCGGAGCTGACCTTCAGGTAGGCCTTCTCGACGTACCGATCATGCTGAAACCGGGGAGGAATAAACCGGTCGAACAAACTTTTCTGCAGGAGCGCCAACTCGGCATTTGCCTGCGCCAGCGAAACTCCCGGTTTCAGCCGCCCGATCACCGAACAGCCAAAAGCGGAATCCGGATCGTCCAGCACATCCTTATTCGCCAGAACCGATGCGAACTGGAAAGGCAGGTACATCTTCGGCTCTTCGCCTGGCCACACCCCATGGAAGTCGGGCGGCGTAATACCCACTACTGTTACTGGCACGTCTGAAATCTTGATCTGCTTGCCCACGATATCCGAGGCACGGCCGTAGAAATCGCTCCAGAAGCCGTAGCTCAAGACGACCGGCCAGCCTCCGCTGGGTCCGCCCCGCACATCGTCATACCCGGCGATCAAACGGCCCCGGTATGGTTGAACTCCCAGCAGATCGAAGGCGTTGCCGCTGACCATTACTGCAAAATATCCTCGGACCGATCCTTCCTTGTCTTTGATCAGAACTTGGCCGCCATCCCAGGCGGAAAGGTCTCGGAACGAGGACTGTTGCTCGCGCAGCCCTTGCAGCATTCGGTACGGCATGAAGGCGTTGTTCTCTTCCGAATCGGGCTCCGCCGCGCTGGGTATCCCCACCTTCACCAGATGAAACGCGTCGGGCGTTGGCAAACTCCGCAGCACCAGCCCATAGAGCAGCGTAAAGATGGCGGTGTTTGCGCCGATGCCGAGCGCCAATGTGAGGACCGCCGTAAGGGACAGGACAGGGTTTTTGCGGAGCGACCGCAGGGCCAACACGACATCGCGATACCAGCTGCTCAGCATGGGTTGAGTGTACTCCGAAAGTGACCTTCTGTTGGAGGCCCGGCGCTCGGCTTGCTGGCTAGGGGTTGCTCGGGGAAAAAAAACCACGGCGCGTGTCGGGCGCTGATATTAACTGAAATCTTCCCGTTCTGAGAGTTGCCATTTTCCCAACTATCTTAAGTCCCGCTAAGTCTTAGAGCTTTAACGGAAGCGCGCTTCGCGAAGTAGGTGACGGGAGTAAGGTGCTGTGGCGCGCCCTCGGTAAAGCGACTTGGAGGGAGCCGCGCGGGTTTGCGGCGGACGCGGAACCTATGCAAGTTGAAGCCGGAAAAAGAGATTTGTTCGGCGACAAGGCGAACGGCAACGGACCGTGCCAAAGCACGCAGAGTTTTCTTGATGGAAAGAGTTGTTTCATGCGGCGGCAGTGACCAGGGGTGGAGAGCGAGGCTGTACTTCGGCGGCCGTGAGTCTCTGGACGACCACCATTGGGTCCAGCGCACTTGGGGCAGAGCCAAAGATCACTGGAGTCCTTGGTGCGTGACGTGTGTTGCTCTGTCCGCAGTGATCCAGCCGAGCAACTGAAAGCAAAGAGGCAAGAGCGTGGCATGCCGTCGGTTGGCCAGGAAGCTGAAATGCCGGATGTGCACGAAGCTGTCTGGAAGCAGATGCAAGAGGAAGCGAGGCAAGAACTCATTGATAGATAGAGTCAGCAACTTCTGCTCCTTGTTGTGAGCGCAGTCCTGCCACCGAAAAGTGACTCTCTGGTCCGCGAAGGAGACCAATCGGTGGTTGGAAATGGCTACGCGATGGGTGTAACGACTCAGATAACGGAGCACATGCTCTGGACCTCCGACCACATGCACGTAAGGGTGTCGGAAGACCATGGATGGCAAGAAGGCACTGCTTTGGCCGCAAGGCCGACTCCCAGGCTTCTTAATCAGCTTCATTGGCTCGATACTCAGGACGGCCAGCATGACGTGCGACCTCCCGGCTCACCGTTGACACAGCTCGGTCCGAGCGTTTGGCTATCTCACGAATCGACGAACCGGAAGCGATCCCTCGAGAGATGTCTTCTCGCTCCGTCGGTGTAAGTGCTTGGGGCCAGCGCCGAGGGCTGCCTGAACAATCCCACCTTGATTCGATAACAGAAGGTGTATTGACGAATGATCAAACACGACCGAGCAAAAAGACTATTTCATCGACGATGGCTGCTTCAGAGATGATGTCGCGACGCGGTTGATAAGTGAACTGCGCAAACAGGGGATGGAGACTAACGAAAAACCTGGTCGGGAGGGTCGTGGTCGGAGGGGCGTACGGAATTGCGTGCACGTTGAGTGAGGCGGGTTGCCCATTCAACCCACGGTACGGCCTCCAACTCTGCCAGGTAGGAATACGCTACAGGCACGACCAGCAAGGTCAGCAGCAAACAGAGCGTTTGCCCTCCGATAATCGTTACGGCAATGGAGGCGCGCTGTTCCGAGCCCGCGCCGATGCCAATCGCCACGGGGATCAGCCCGGCAATGATGGAAAGCGTGGTCATCAGAATGGGCCGCAAGCGTACGCGATTTGCTTCCAAGATCGCTTCTCCCACCGGCATCCCTTCGGCTCGCAATCGATTCGTGTAGTCCACTTGCAGAATGCCATTCTTTTTCACGATGCCGAGCAGGAGAAACATCCCCAACGCGCTCCAAAGGCTGAGCGCGCGTCCCGTGATCCACAGTGAGAAGAGCGCGAAAGGCACACTCAGCGGGAGCGTGAGCATGATGATGAAAGGATGAGAAAAGCTCTCAAATTGCGCTGCGAGAACCATATACATGAAGATGGAAGCGAGGAGCATGGCCAGCAGGAGATTCACGGTTGTCTCTTCGAGGATTTTCACTTGCCCGGAAAATACGTACGAATAGCCGACCGGCAGCCCTGCTTCCTTGATGGATTGCACAGTGTGAGCAGCGGCGAGGTCGAGCGGATAGCCGGCAGCGACGTTGGCAAAGACGCTGACTTGAAATTCACGGTTGTAGCGCTGGAGCGACGCCGGCCCGGCGCCGCGCCCGATGCTGGCGACATTTTCGAGGCGCACCTGACCCAATTTCGTTGAAGGCACCATCATGCGCGCCAGAACATCGGGATTGTCCCGCTGCTCCGGCAGCAATTGCATCGTGACGGGATACTGTTCCGAGCCTTCCTTGAATCGGGTAATTTCGTCTTCGCCGGAATAGAAAAGTCTGACGGCATCGCTGACATCCGTCATGCGCACGCCGATGTCTGCGGCCCGCTGTCGGTCCACCTTCACCTGTAGCTCCGGCGTGTTCAGGTTCAGGCTGGGGTTGACGTCAACAAGTTCCGGATAATTCATCATCCGGCCGGCGGCTTGCTTGCTGATTTCCGCAAGTTGCGTTAGTTCCGGCCCGCGGATGACCGCGGCGATGGGAAAATAGATTTCGCCACCCAAGACAGAAGGCAAACGCACGTTGTAGGTCATGTTCCGGTAAGCGGCGAGGACGCTACGAACGGCTGTGGCCAACTGCGTGTGACTGCGCTTTCGCTCGCTGCGCGGCACTAGCACGATGAAGAGGTGCGCGTGATTCGTCGGTCCGTGCGTAAACGATTGGATGAGCGCCACCTCCGGCAAGGCAATCACGCGCTCGGCGATTTCCTGCGCGCGCTGGGTGGTTTTCTCGAGTGAAGTGCCTTCGGGAAGCGTATAGGAGCTGATCAGTTCGGACTGGTCATCGGCGGGAATCCAATCGCGCCCGACCAGGTGATAGAAACCGAAGGTGGAGAGGAAAGTCGCGACGCAAATCAGGATGATCGCGCGCCGGTGCGCCAGCGACCAGCGCAGCATCCTCAGATACATCTCTTCCACAGAGTGCAGCACTCCTCCGGAGTGCGCCTTCTTTTCGCCACCGCCCAATTTCAAGAAACGCGAGCTCATCATCGGCGTCAGCGTGAAGGCCACCAGCAGCGAAACGAGGATCGCCATCGCCATGGTCCACCCGAAGGAATTCACGTACTTCCTGGCGTAGCCGCTCATGAAGGCAATCGGCAGAAAAATGATCACCAACGAGAGAGTTGTGGCCGTCACCGCCAGCCCGATCTCCTTCGTGGCTTCAATCGCCGCTTGAATGCGGTTTCTTCCCTTCTCTTCCATGAACCGAAAAATGTTTTCGAGGACGATGATGGCGTCGTCAATCACGATGCCCACGGCCAGCGTCAGTGCCAGGAGCGTTATGTTGTTCAGAGAGAAGTCCATTCCCCGCATCAACGTGAACGTGGCAATTATGGACGCCGGGATGGCCACCGCGGCAATCAAGACCGCGCGCCAGTTTCGGATGAAGAGCCAGACCACCAGGCTGGCGAGAATACTACCCAGAATCAGATGCTCGATCAGCGAGTGGACGGAAGCCTTGATGAAGTTAGAAATGTCGTGAACCACTTGGAGTTGAACACCGGGCGGCATCTGCGCGCGCAAATCGTTGAGCTTGCTCCTCACGTCGTCCGCGACGCGTACGGTGTTGACACCCGATTGGCGCAGCACCTGAATGGAGACCACGTCTTGCCCGGGAAGACCCTTGCGAAATAGGGCCGACCATGTGCGAAGTTCCTGGGCGCCATCCTCCACTCGCGCCACATCGCGGATGCGCACCGGCGTGCCTCCGCGCGTACCGATTACGACCTCACCGAATTGCTCCGCGGAAGTGACGCGCCCCAGCGTCCGGAGCCCCAGTTCCTGCGGCCCAGTGATCATGCGTCCGCCCGGAGCTTCGATGTTCTCGCGCTGCAAGGCCGAGCGCACGTCCAGGACCGTGAAGTTGTGAGACGTAAGCTTCTGCGCATCCAGCAGTACGCGGACTTGCCGGCCTTGCCCTCCATTGAGCTCGACGCTGCCTACCCCATCCACCGTTTGAATGGCGCGACGCACCTGCTTGTCCGCAATTTCGGTCAGCTCGCGGCGGCTCATCGGACCGCTAACAAGGAGCGTCATGATGGGATCAGACTGCGGATCCTGCTTGGTGATGATTGGCGGAAGCGTGTCGCGCGGTAGCCGGTCGATGGCGCCCGAAACTTTTTCACGAATATCCTGAGCGGCGCCCTCGATGTCGCGCTCCAACACAAAAGTGCACGTAATTTCAGCGAAGCCTTCAAACGACCAAACGTTGATTTCATCGATGCCGCTGACGGAGGAAATAGCGTCCTCGAGCGGCAAGACCACCCCGGTGACAACTTCTTCGGGAGTTGCCCCGGGCAGGCGTACTTCCACGTTCACCGTGGCGGGGTCCGCTTTGGGAAAAAGATCAACGGCCAAGCCCCGGTAGGAAAACACCCCGAGCGTGACTAGGAATGCAATCAGCATCACCGTGAAGACGGGATACTTTACGCAGGTTTCGGAGAGCTTCATCGGCGAATGCGCTGCTTGCTCACGGCATCCTCTTTATCTCACCGCAGGCACGTTGCCTTCGGATCGTTCTTGTACCGTGGCGCCATCGTGCAATTCGCCGGAAATGGCCACCGCCACACGGTCGCCCGGCTTCAGTCCCTCAGCCACTTCGAAACGCCGCCCGTGTTCGTCTTCTGTCTGCCCGGCCGGCCGAATCTGGTGCTCCGAGACGCGATTGCCGTTCAGCAGAAACACTTTGTAAACGCCATAACGGTAGTTCACGGCACGCTCGGGGAGAAAGATCGCTTTCTCTTCTTTCTCGCTGGGTATGGATGCTTGTACGAAGAAACCTGGTTTCAGCCGCCCATCCGAATTGGTGATCAAAGCTTCCGCTTCAAACGTGCGCGAATCCTGCGCCACAGAGGGATTGATCCGCGAAATCTTCCCTTGAAAAGTCTCACTCGGAAAAGCCTCCACGTGCAGATCCACAATCTCGCCGTCCTTGACCCATCCCGCCCACCGTTCCGGCACTGCCAGGCGCGCGCGCAAGTGGTCCGTTCGCACCAAAACCATCACTGGACTCTGCACCCGGAGGTATTCGCCGGGATGCACGTCGCGCGTCTTGATGGCGCCGGGAAATGGCGCGCGAAGGATCGCGTCGCCCAGCTTCTTCTCGGCCAGTTTCTCGCTGGCTTCACTGGAAATCAGCAGCGCTTTCAGCCGGTCGATTTCTTGCAGCGCTACGGTGTACGTCGCCCTCGTACTCTGATAGCGGCTCGCCGCCTCATCCAGCTGCTGCTGCGAGATTAGATTGTCCTTGAACATTTGCTGCGCACGGCCGTATTTGTGGTCCGCATCAAAGAGGTCCGCCTCCGCCCGCTGCACGGAAGCGAGTTTCTTCGGGTCCGTGGGCGCTGGGTCATTTGGGCCGATCCCCAGCTGTGCCCGCACTTGTGTAACCAAGCCTCGTTGGCGGTCCACTTCGAATTGCAATTCCTGGGGATCGATCGTGATCAGCGGCTGACCTTCCTTGACGTTATCCCCAACATCAGATAACACCTCGGCCACGCGGCCTTCCACCTGCGAACTCAAAGTGCTCTCTTCCAGCGCGTAAAGTGAGCCAACAGCCTGGATGCGCCGCCGGGCTGTTTCCTCGGCAACGGCGTAAAAATGCACAGGAGTCGGGTGAGCCGCATCTCCCAAGACGCTGCTCGGTTGGCTCCTCGAACACCCAGTAGCAAGCACCATGGCCAAGGCCACGGAAGGGACGAGACAGTTCACGCCTCGCCGGCAATCGCGCTTTCGGTAAATTTCTTGACGCACTTTGACTGGCAAGTTCCCGTCCATGTTTTTCGACGCATGTGATAGCCAAGGGTTTCGCCTGTGGCTCGAACCCAAGAATTGTACCAACGCCGGGGCGGGAATCTACAACACAATAGTAAATTGGCAGCTGAACACCGTTTTAAAATGGCAGCGTCGGCTCAAAAAGCTATTTGGACTCGCGGGCGTCGATGGTGGCCATGCCCATCGGTTCCATGACACTTTTTCGATTTAGCTGTTGCGGGCCGGGGTGCCGGTGGACCGCGTGAGTGTGTTGCTCGGACATCACAACATCCGTATTGCGGAGCGACAATATTCGGCGTGGGTGGAGAACGGCAAGAACAACTCGAATCCGACGCGCAGCGGCCGTGGAGCGAAGATCCCATTGCCCTAATTCAAGGTACGCCGCCGGTACATGAAAAAGCGGAGCGTCTCAATTGATTTACTTGAATTCGCCACTGGTGCGCTTGTTGACGACCCGTCGGTCTGTGTTTGGCATGGGAAGTCTATAACCCAGGCTAAAGTGGCCGAAGAATAGCGAAATTAAGACATGGCCGGCAGTCACTTGTCCGATAAGCTCGGGATCAATCGAGGAACTTCTCTCGCGTGCACGCGAGCCCCTGTACAAATCTGAAAGAATCTTCTGGACTTTTCACAAATTTCGGCTGATAACGATTGTACTAAGCCCATCCCAAACATCCCAATCTAGGAGGATAGATCATGCGAATCAAGAGGTTTGCCGTTTTTGCGACGACACTGCTCTTCGTAGCACTTGCTCTGAGCCTTGTAGCCAGGGCTGCCGATCAGCACTCTGGCACCTGGAAGATGAACCCTGCAAAGTCAAAGTACAGTCCCGGACCAACACCGAAGAGTATCACGGTAAAGATCGACTCTGACGGAGATAACATCAAGCTCAGTTCAGAGGGAATCGACGCCGCTGGGAATCCGACTCATGTCGAGTACACCGCAAAATACGACGGCAAAGACTACCCGATTACTGGCGTGCCGAACGCTGATACAGTAGCGTTAGAACGGCTCGACGCCAGCACGATCCGTTCCACCATAAAGAAAGGTGACCAGGTTGTGATGACCGTGACGTCGGTGATCTCTAAAGCCGGAAAAACGAGGACCTCGACATTCAAGGGCAAGGACACGCAGGGGCAGGATGTAAATAACGTCGTCGTTTACGACAAACAGTAAAACGATTTCTTCAACTTTTTTCGCTGATGCGGACGTGCGAGGTGCTCGCAGGGCCGTTGGCGAGCCTGCGCTGAGTTTTGCCCCGCACGGTGAGCTATTGCCTGAAAATTCGTCCCGCTGGTTGCGGAACCCCGGCAATGTCTACGCCCGGGGAAATCGATTTACATTATTCTGCGACGTCTGAACAGAGTCAAGGGCGTGCCTTCGGCTCTGGTTCCGCCTTCGGAGCCGGCGCGGCGTGCTGTTTCGGCGCCTCGCACACATATTTCTTGATTGTTACTTGTGCGACCAGAAAAATAGGCTTTTGTTCGCGCTTCTCAGGATGATCTTTTATGTACTGAAGAACTAGGTCAAGCGTGGTTCTCACTGTCGCGCTATCGGGAATACAAATCCTCTGACCGGTGTCTGCCCAATTGAGCGCGAGCGTCCCGACCACCCCGGCAACGTACGCCAAGCAAACATCAGGCGGATGATCGTTATCGTATTGGCAGACCGCCAAGAAGTCATCGCCCCGGTTTATAATGTCCGAAGTTTTCTGGGCCTTCGCTACGCTTAAAATCGTCAAAGCCAAAACTGCAATGATTAGCGTTTTTATATAGGGTGCCTTCATGACTGTGACTCCGAAAATGCATTGACCGGCGCGAGTTCAAATTCCGCCATCGAACGGGGTGCCTATTTCTTGACGCCCCTGACATACGAAACCCCACCGGGACGCTTATTGACGAGCAATAAGATGAAGATTTCGAACTTCATTCAGGCACGTCCGTTCCCGCTGGAAAGGCTTCGGGAGAAGAATGCAGAATCCTTCCGTAGCCAGCAATGGAACGAAAGTAGGAGAGGATGAAACTTAAGTCCTAGCGGGTTACCGAGAAGCCTTGTGTTTACCTATCGACTTGGGAGCCGCATTCCGATTCCCCCTGAGAAAATTGCGATGGCAGGCGCTGGCTTGGGACCGCTTGAATTGAACGAGAATTGGTTTCGCCATTGGCGCGCAATGTGCCCTCCAATAATTGCGTAGGAAGAACGGGAAAGGCTATGAGCGCGCGTTACTGAGAGTTTTTCGGCGAATGCTGAACGTGGCAGTCCGAAAAAAACTACTACCACCCGGGGGTAGTCCAATTCCCGGCTCCGGGGCATGGCCTGCTGTTAACCAATCAGGACGAGTGCGTCCGCCACACCAATTAATGCATGTATGTCCGAATGATTCGCTGTCGCGGGCCTTTGTTCCGGGAGCGGCAAGGGAGTGAAGCCCCAAGAGTCCGCAGCATTGACACGAACAAATCGCTTACTCGAGGTCGGAAAAGTGCAACGACTTCGCAAGGCCCTCCAGTCGCGCAGCAACTCTGAGGCGGTCAGACGTGTAATCGATGAGCGCCTGGCAGTGGAAGCAGGTCTCCAGGTCCTGCAGAACCTGCGAAGGCCCGGAGGTCCAGAGGACGTCTTCGGGCGCGCTCGAACGAAGAAGAGATGATTCCTCTGCCAGCGGGCCCGCTGGTGTTCGATACCGGCATTTACATCCGCTCCAGCAGGGGAGAGAGCTTTCTCTGGCTGGGCGAGGACACCCGGGTCTTCCAGCGTACCATCCTGACCGCGGTCGTCGCCGCCGAACTCTACGCCGGTACCCGGGACCATCGGGGGAAGCGCGCCCAGGGCCATTTCTCGCCACCCAACGCAGCAGCGTGGATTGACACCGGCATTCTGTTACGTCGCGCTCGAAGGGCCTTCGGGCGAATGGACTTTGTCCATCAGTTTCGTGATCTCCTGATAGCGATGGAAACGGTACGGACAGGTGCCACACTCGCGACCGAGAACCTCGGAGACTTCGAGCGCTGGAAATCTCTACTCGCGTCCGCGAAGAAGACTCTGAACCTGTTCGAGCCATCCTAAAATTAGGCAGTGTAAGGCAAGCCCTGCAGAACGCGGGATGGCACCTCCAACCGGACGAGTCGAATTCCCTGACGCTAGGTTTCCAATTTTGATGAGCCGCGCTCCTTACTGCCGTTCGTTACCCGCCCGACCTTGAGTTCGGTTTCAACACGCATGTCCGCGATGGTCGCCAACTTCTGCGCAAGTTCAGCGCGCTTCCCTGCTTTGAGTGCGCGGAAGCCATCCTTAGATTGGCATCGACTGTTTGATGTGCCGGCATGCAAATTTTAGACCCTTAGCGAGCCACGGAACGCCCTAGCGGCATAGTAAGATTCCGCACCGTTGTGATACACGAAAACAGTGTCGTAGCGGCGATCACAAAAGAGGGCGCCGCCGAGTTTTCTGATATCAGAAGGTGTTTTCACCCAGCTCGACGTTTTCGTATCGAAATCTCCAAGTTTCTGCAACTCTCGATATTGTTCTTCCGTTAAAAGCTCAATGCCCATGGCAGCTGCCATATCAATAGCGTTATCTTCTGGTTTGTATTCTTTCCTTGACTCCAGCGCTTCACGGTCGTAGCAAACACTTCTGCGGCCTTTAGGACTTTCCGCTGAACTATCATAAAAAATGTATTCGCCCGTCTTTTTATCATGACCAACAACATCCGGTTCACCGCCAGTTCTTTCCATTTCATTGAGTGACCACAGTTTTTCGGCACTAGCTTCCAGCTTTGCTTGCACTTTATCCCATTCAAGACCTTTATGGCGGTTCATGTTTTTCTCAAAACGGGCTTTCAATGCTCTGAGTAGTTCTTTACGTTGTTCTGGTGACAAGTCCTTTTTGTTGCTATTAATGTTTCGCGCTTTTGTTGCTCTCATAATCGCTTCCCGCGTTTCTTATCTGTTACTCCGCTGCGCTCCGCCACCTGTTTTTTTTCGGCTTGTCTTTGCGTTCCTATCAATTCGCGGTCTCCACGCCGTTCGGAGTGCACCCGTCAGTACATCCTCGCTCGCCGCCAGGCGAATATACGGGTGTCCCACCTTTCCCCAGCCGCCAGGAATCGGCAGGAAACTCTCGGGCGCCTCCTCCACAAACGCCGCCTGCCGCTCCAGAGTAAGCATCAGATTTCCGTACCCCCTTGCTTGCGAGGCCAGCGAAGCAAATTTCCTGCCTGCTACACGAAAAGCCGGCAATCGTGCGTGGGAGTATTCTTCCACCCCCTTCAGGCTCAGTGCAATCCTGCGAAAGTCTGCTGCGGTCATCGGGTGACTCCGTAGATTGCGGAGTATCTGACCATCACCGGACGGTATATGTCTACTGCTCCGGGCCGAATCATGGGCAAACCTTCCGTTAAGGCTTTGAGGAAGAGGCTTTCGGGAAGAGTTGCCGACTATACGCCAAGAGCCTCGTATTTCGCGTCTCGCAACCACGTTCCCGGCCAGCGAGGGCACTTGATTCCGTGACAATGTCCGGTTATATCCAGCGTGATAACGAGGTGTCGTTCAAAGCAAGGGCCTGCAACCGTTCGAGTTTATTGCTTCTGCCATTTCGCTTCGATCTGACCCCGCGAGGCGGTTTGTTCCCCTGAGTATTGGATTGCATCGAACCAGGACTGCGCCTTTTTTACCTGCTCCCAGTTCGTCGCGACCCAATCTACTAAGGCCTGCATTGGAAGGAGCAAGCTTTTTCCGAGGCTCGTAAGTTCGTATTCGACGCGTGGGGGAACCTCGGGAAACACTTCTCTTGTAATCAATCCGTCGCGCTCTAGATTTCGCAGGGCTAGCGTGAACATTCTTTGGGAGATTCCAGGGATTGTTCTTTCGAGCTCAGAAAACCAGGCGCGGTTCCCAAGTAGCTTGGCAAGGGAGAGAATCAGAAAGATACTCCACTTGTCTCCGACCATTTCAACAAAGGATGCGGCTGAAGCTCAGAAATTAAAGTGGTCGGTAAGTCTTTCTAAGCTGACCGACGAACTCTTGGGGTCGGATCTTTTGGTCATTGCAACGCCAACGTGGAATTTCAGCATTCCTTCCTCGCTTAAAGCGTGGATTGATCTTGTTGTTCGTCCCGGCAAGACCTTTTCATATACGAATGATGGTGTGTTGGGACTGGCAAAGGGCAAAAAGGCGATTTTGGTGTTGGCATCAGGCGGCGTGTTCACCGAAGGCCCATGGAAGTCATGGGACTTCGTGGAGCCCTATTTGCGCAAAATCTTAAGTTTCATCGGCATTGACACCGTCCAGACTGTGCGACCTGAGGGCATGAATATCCCGCCCCTTGCAGATAGTGCCGTGCCGAACGCAGAAAGGGCCGTTGAGAACCTTGCCCTTTAGGCGAAAAGGCGTGCCTTTCAAGATGCGGAAAGAGCCAAGAGTTGCTTCGTGTCGACGCTCACGTCGGGCGCCAAGGAGTTGATGATGTCGAAAGCCGAGTACGAGGTTTTTGAAGCTCTCAATCCTTTCTTCGAAGTCGTCATGGAAGGCTTACGTGGACTCGTTGATGGCGACGATTATTTCGACACGATTGCCGAAGACGCATTCTTCGAGTTCCGATATCACTTTCCTGGTTGGCCTCTGACGATTCGCGGACGAGCCAATCTGATGGCTAGCTTCTCGGGATACGGCAAGACGATCAAGCTTCACTCCGGCGACGCACTTGTTGTGCATCGCTCTCAGGATAGTCGCGTCGTGATCCTCGAATACGAAGTGCACGGCAGGATTCTTTCGAGCGGTGCGCCCTATGACAACAGACTCATCTCGGTCATCACGATTGAGAACAGAAAAATCGTTCATTGGAGAGACTACGTGGACTCTTTAACTGCCTGGAGGGCGCTGAATAGCTCCTCTTAACATTTTTAGCTCACCGGCACGGCGCCTGATCACGTTCCCTCCCCGCTTACACCTACTGTCGCCGCGCCGCCAAGCTAAAAATGC
>Ga0066651_10000356_pt1 | contig 13758 bp, 12 predicted proteins | sample GraSoiAngelo_100_FD_71410 | JGI IMG/M metagenome (GOLD analysis project Ga0066651, IMG submission 71410) | Grasslands soil microbial communities from the Angelo Coastal Reserve, California, USA - 14_0903_02_20cm | ecosystem: Environmental > Terrestrial > Soil > Grasslands | place: USA...
GATTTGCGTTAGCCAGGCGTTTGAGATCTGGAATTCCGGATTGCCTTCCGCTTCCGCAATACGCTGGCTAAACTCCGCCACATCGCGGGTAGTAATGCCCAGCCGCGAGCGTAGGTCTTTTAGCTGTTCATTGGGAGGCAGTGCCGTCACAGCTCGGTATCTTACCGCAAGCACCCCTTGAATTAGCTGCTGGGATTGGACTTTCGAAAAACGTCGGTAGATTCATTTTAAGTGTCCGTCTTCTCAGAACAAAAGCAATCAATTACTTTTCTATTTACCTATCAGGCTGAGTTGACTTGCAATGCAAAGCCACTGCCCGTCCTTCTTAATCCACGTATCGGTGAACCGGCCATGATGCGAAAAAGGTTTTCCTTTCTCCGTGCCCTTCTCGCGCGTTGCACCGATGACGACCACGGCATCACCGTGGCGGTGCAGCTTCATATCCTCGGAAACTTCGGTCGTGACCTGGATGGACTTGTCTCGGATGGTCGCTAGGAATTGATCCTTGCTGAAGACTGTGCCATCGTAGTCCGTGAGAACAAAATCGCTGTCCAGCATTTTCCCCATGGCGTCCGCGTCGTGATTGATCTGCATCTGGTTCCACAGATTCTCCAGCGCGATGATTTTCGTCTCGTCACCCTGGGCAATGGAAACGTTTTGCAAGAAGGGCACAGAGACGAGTGCAAGCAAGAGAATCAGACGGCGTAGCTTCAAGGTTGCTCCTTTAGGTTTGTGTTCTTTCAAGGATGCCACGAATTAAGCTGCTTGCATCTGCTGAATTCCCGTATCTGCTCCCTCAGAGTAAGAGGCCTCCCGCGCACAGACGCAGCCAATTTGTCGGTTGCGTGAGTTTGGGGATTGCGCGAAAATTAAACTTCCCGCCGCGGCAGGGAAAGTCTCCGATAGCGCATTTGCGGGGCGTTTCAGGATTCGTGAGCGAGAATCAAGCGCAAGCATAAAGAAGGGCAAACGTCATGACGCAACATGTTGGCGAACTCACTCCCCCCGTGCGGTTAATGCTGACTCCCGGACCGTCTTCCATCGACCCGCGCGTCTATCGCGCCATGGCCACGCCGCTGGTGGGTCACATGGACCCCTGGTTCAAAGGGTGCATGGACGAAACGCAAATCCTCCTGCGGCAAATTTTTCAGACGGAAAACCGCATCACCATGCCGCTTTCGGCTTCCGGTTCTGGCGGGATTGAAGCAGCCGTGCTTAACACTCTGGAAGAGGGCGACGAAGCCATCGTTGCGGTCAATGGCGTTTTCTCCGAACGTATGTGCGAAATTGCGACGCGAGCTTCGTCGAAAGTAATAAAGGTGGAAGCGCCGTACGGAAAGCCGGTGGACGTGGAAGATGTGCGACGCGCAGGCAAGGGCAAAAAAATCAAGATTATCGGCTTCGCGCACGGGGAAACTTCCACTGGCGTGATTACCGGTATCGATTGTTACCGCAAGGTTGCGGACGAACTGGGTGCGCTGCTGATTGTGGATACCGTGGCGTCGCTCGCAGCTGTGCCAATCGATGTGGATAAGCAGCGCGTTGATATTTGCTTCAGCGGATCGCAAAAGGCCATCAGCGCGCCCCCCGGAATGTCGCCTATCACGGTGAGTCCGGCCGCCGAAGAAATCTTCCGCAAGCGCAAGACGAAAGTGCAGAGCTGGTATTTCGACTTGACGACCGCGATGAATTACTGGGGCAAAGACCGGCTGTATCATCACACGCCCCCGATTTCTTTGATTTTTGCGCTGCGCGAAGCGATGCGCCTTGTCGTCGAAGAGGGCCTGGAAGCGCGCTGGCAGCGGCATCGTGTGAATCAGCTCGCGCTGATCGCGGGCCTCGAAGCCATGGGGCTCGATCTGCTCGTCAAGAACCCGCCTGACCGTTTGCCGACGGTCACCGCAGTAATGATTCCCGGCGGCGTTGACGACGCGAAAGTTCGCAACCAGTTGCTCGACGAGTTCAACATCGAAATCGCTGGCGGCTTCGGCCCGGTCAAGGGCAAAATCTGGCGCGTCGGATTAATGGGCTACTGCAGCCAGAAGCCATTCGTGCTTCTATTCCTGTCGGCTTTGGAAAAGTGCTTGCTCGATCAGGGATTCCGTATGGCGAACGGCGCAGGGGTTGCTGCCGCGATTCGGAGCTATTCGCAAGTGGAAACCGCCGCGGCAGTGAGCCGCTGAAAATCGAAGCATGGAACGCCGTTTGTCATGCTGAGCATAGCGTCTCAGCGTACACGATTGAGCCACAAGTCAGCCAAGGAGACCGCGTGACGACACGCCCTGTGCTTGCGAATACCGGCGCGATGAGCCAATTCATCGGCGCCTTCGAAGTCACTTCCAAGTTGAGCGGGGAAACGTACCAGTGCCGCTTCTCGCACTTGTGGAACGGCATCGCCACGCGCCATGGGGACACGATTGACGCGAAGTTTTTTGTAGATGGCCAGGCCCATGTGGTCGGACTGGCGCACACCGCGTTCGTCAAATTTCGCGCGAAGACTGAGCGTGACCTGACGGACCGCGAAGCAAGTTTCGTCGCTGCGGAATATCTGCGCGAGCGCCTGGAAGAAGACGACTTGCGCCCTCTTTACGACGTCCCGGAAACTGAAGTTCTCCGCCTGATCAACCAGGTCAGCATCAAGTAATAATCTCAACTTCGCGTTCAATAGTGGCGTTCGGCACTGCCGGTGCGCTCGAATTTCAGTCGCCCCGTTCGGCATGGAAAGCGTCGAGCGCTGGATGGCGGAGGCCGTCGCGGCGAATGAAGTGGATAACCAGAAGCATCAACAGCGCGCCGCAAACCATGACCGCCACAGCGATTTCCAGCCCGAGCTGCATGTCGTGAAGATCGGAGATTTTCCCAACCACGTGCGGACCGAGTCCGCCGAACAATTGCGTGGCGAACATGTAAACACCGACGCAAGTGGCGTGCGCTCGGCGCGGCATCATGTCATGAAGAACGGCAGTGACGGGGCCGTGGTACCAGGACATAAAAAAGCCCGCGACGAAAAGGCTGGCCAGCACGGTCGGTTTTTCTTCCGACTGAATGGCCATCAACAGAAACGGAGCCGCCAGGAGAAACGCCCCCGCGATAGCAAGAATGCGCCCGTAAGAGAAGCTTCGCTGCAGGCGGTCCGCAACGAATCCCCCTGTCAGAACTCCAAAGAGTGCCGATAACAGGCCGATCACTGCCAGTGAGACGGAGGCTTCGCGTAAGCTGAAATCCTTGTAGCTGACGGCGAAGTCCGTTCCCCACGTGAGGAGCGACACGCTGGAAAAAGTAATGCAAATTCCCGCGAAGATCATGGCGACAAACGCAGGGACACGCAGAAGACGGAGTATCGGCACGACTTCAGAGCGCGGGCCGCGTGGCGGCTCCTCAATCCAGAACAGTGCGGCACCCGGAATGATTCCCGTCAGAGCCACGATGAAAAAAACTTCCTGCCATCCATATCGCGGACCAATGATGCCGCCCAGCGCCTGGCCGGCAGCGCCGCCGAGCAGCATGCCGGAAGCGAAGATGGCTTGCGCGGCCGCGCGGCGTTCCTGCGGAAATGCTCCGGAAATCATGGACTGGGCCGCGGGAGCATAGGCAGCTTCGCCGAGACCGACAATGGCGCGCGCAATCAGGAAAAACATAAAACTGGAGGCCAGACCGCCCGCAAATGTCGCGACGCTCCAGAAGAGGATGCCTGTACCGATGATGGCTTTCCGACTGAAACGGTCGGCCAGGAATCCAAAAGGGATGCTGCCGACGGCGAGGACTACCAGTAGAAATGTTTGCACCGAGCCGAGCTCGGCGTCCGTGACGTGCAGGTGATCGCGCAAGACTGGAATCAGTGGTACGAAGACTTGCCGCGCCGCGAAGTTGACAAAATTGATTAAAGCAAGTACAGCAAGGAGACGAATCTGGTAGCCAGTGAGCGGGATGGACTTCGCAGACATTCAGAATGGGCTCGGTGATCCGCGTGTGACCTGGTGTAGCGTAAGCCGGAAGTTATCAGTCTTTGCCCGGCCTATCAACATTATATGACGACTCAGAATTCTGCTCCTCCCACGAACGCCACGACCAGTGATCGTTTAACCACTGTGCTTTCTTATGGCGTACTCCTTTTGCTCATTTACCTGGTTTTCCGGATTTACGAACCTTTCCTCTCAGCGCTGGGTTGGGCGGCGATCCTGGTGATTTTTTTCTACCCCATGCACGAGCGGCTGGTGCGGAAATTCTCTGCGACTAAGGCCGCGGTCATCAGCACCGTGGCGGTGACCATTTTGCTCATCGTGCCGGCCATTTTCGTAACCACGCTGTTCGTGCGCGAAGCAGTGTCGATTTCGCGCGGCGTGCAGCATTCCATTGCGGGAGAGCACGCGCCCGTGGTGGCCAGAAAGTGGGCGTGGATCGCGCAACATGTGCCGGGATTGGATCCCAACGCCGACGTCGCCGACATGGTGGAACAGGCCGTTCAGAAAGAGGCCGGTTTTCTCGCGGAGCGCCTCGGGACCATCCTGCGCAACATCGCGGCGTTTATCTTCGACCTTTTTGTGATGATCTTCGCGATGTTCTATTTCTTCCGCGACGGCGACCGGATTATCCTTGGAGTCCGCAGCATTTTGCCCTTCGATACCGAGCACCGTGACGCCATGATGAAGCAGGCGCGCGACCTTATTTCCGCGAGCGTCACGACCAGCCTGATTATTGCCGCCATTCAGGGCATTCTTGGCGGCCTGGGATTCGCCATTGTGAAATTGCCGACGCCTCTTTTCTGGGGCGTAGCAATGGCTTTTTTTTCGCTGGTCCCTGTAGTGGGCTCCGGACTGATCTTCGTGCCTGCGTCATTGTGGCTTGGCTTCACGGGACATTGGGGGCGCGCCATTCTCTTGCTCGCGATTTGTGCGGGAGTGTCCACGATCGTGGACAACGTCCTGCGGCCGTTACTGCTGGGCGGTCGAACCGAATTGAGCGGATTGGTGATCTTCATCAGCGTGGTCGGCGGCGTGGGCTTGTTCGGAATGCTAGGCCTGGTGCTGGGGCCAATCTTGGTAGCCACCGCTGCGAGCGTCCTTACGGTATATATGGACAGGCCGGAAAGCCCTCCCAGTCCGCCGATAACGTCTCGATAACACGCGGACTGTCTTGACGCCGAGCCGTCACTTGGTTGTGCTAGAGTAACGCGCTCGAAGGAATTTCATGACCACCATAGCGGCCCCAAGACCGATGGAGCTTCCCGTGGCGAAACTGCGGTGGAAGTGCGAGCTTTCGCGCATCCCCTTCGAAACCACGGCGCAGGCGGAACTCCGCGAAGGTTTCATCGGGCAAGAGCGCGCGTTGCGTGCTCTGAAGATGGGCGCGGAGCTTTCCGCTCCCGGCTACAACGTTTTTGTGTGCGGGTTGGCCGGCACCAGTCGCGGTGGAACCATCGCCCACATGATCGAAGAGCTTCATCCGCCCACAAAAGAATCCCTCGACCGCTGCTATGTCAACAATTTCAAATTGACGGATCGCCCGCGCTTGCTGGCGCTTCCTCGCGGCCAGGCCAACGCCTTCAAGAAGGACATGCAGGCAGGGATCGATTTTCTGCGCAGGCGCATTCCTCAGGTGTTCGAAGGCGAGCCCTTCCAGAGGCAAAAAGGCCGCATCGTCGAGCGTTTCACCGTTCGCGAAAAAGAATTGATGGACGATTTCACGCGCCGCATCGCGCGCGAACAATTTGCGCTGGGGCACATGCAAGTGGGCGCCGTCGCGCTGCCGGAAATTTTTCCCGTGCTCGAAGGCCAGATGGTGCCGATCGAGGACATTGCCAAAATGGTGCACGAGGGCAAACTCGAAAGCCTCGTCGCCGAAGACATCGAGCGAAAGTACGAGCAGTTTCGCCAGGAATTCACTGTCGTTTACCGCAAGACTCTGACGCTTTCGCGGGAATTGGCCAGCGAGCTGAGTTACCTGGAACAGGAAGCGGCCTCCGTGCTGGTCGATGGCGTCATCGAAGAGCTTAAGGAAAAATATCCGGGCAATAATGTGGCGGAATATCTCGAAGAAGTGCGCCACCATCTTCTCGATAATCTCGATCCCTTCAAGGAGCGCGAGGGCGAAGGCGAGCACGACGAAGAAACGCCCGACGGGTTGCCCAAGCCGCAAGGCGGCGGTCCCGAGCGCGATCCTTTCCGCGTATACGGCGTGAACGTCATTCTTGCGCACGACAACGATGACAAGTCCCCGGTCATTTTCGAAACCACGCCGACCTACGCCAATCTTTTCGGAACTATCCAGCGCGCCTACGACGCAAGAGGCGGATGGACCAGCGACTTCATGGACCTGCGCGCCGGTTCGCTGCTCCGCGCCGATGGCGGCTTCTTGATCATGTATTCGCTTGAAGCGCTCTCGGAAGTCGGTGTGTGGCGCGCGCTGAAGCGCACTCTCAACCACAATCGGCTGGAAATTCAGCCGCTCGAAATGTTTTATCCCTTCGGCGGCAGCGCTCAGAAGCCGGAGCCCATTGACATCAATGTGAAAGTGATCCTCATCGGCGATCGCTCCTTGTACGAACTGCTTTACGAATATGAGGAAGACTTCCGCAAAATTTTCAAAGTGCGCGTCGAGTTTGACGAAGAAATGGCCATGAGCGACGGCGTCATTGCCGAATATGCCGGACGCCTGCGCGCTTTGTCCGAGAAAGAGGGTTTGTACCCGTTCGACCGCGGCGCCTTTGCGGCGATGCTGGAGTACGGCGTGCGCCAGGCGGGGCGAAGAAACAAGGTTACGGCGCGCTTTGTTGATATCGCCGACCTGGCACGCGAAGCGCATTACAACGCCGCGGCCGCAGGCGAATCCGTGGTTCGGGCTGCCCACGTGCGCGGAGCTTTGTCCTCGAAAATGGAGCGCCACAACCTGATCGAGACGCGCGTCCGCGAAATGATCGAGGAGGGTACCCTGCTCGTGGATGTGCAGGGATCAAGTGTTGGCCAGGTGAATGGTCTGAGCGTCCTCGAGATCGGCGGCTACTCCTTCGGCAAGCCGGTGCGCATCACTGCGACGGCGGCTCTTGGAAAAGCGGGATTGATCAATATCGAGCGCGAAGCCAATCTCAGCGGCCGCTTCCATGACAAAGGAATGCACATCATCGCCGGGTATCTGCGGAGCAAGTTCGCGCAGGACAAGCCGCTCTCGCTCGCGGCCAGCATCTGCTTCGAGCAATCGTACTCGGGAGTCGATGGAGATAGCGCCAGCTCGACCGAGATCTATGCGCTCGCGTCGGCGCTATCCGGCTTGCCGCTGCGTCAGGACATCGCCGTGACCGGCTCCATCAACCAGCAGGGCGATATTCAAGCCATCGGCGGCGTGAACGAAAAAATCGAAGGCTTCTTTGACGTCTGCCGCATCAAGGGCCTCACCGGCACGCAAGGCGTGATGATGCCGGAGTCCAACGTGGAAGATTTGATGCTGCGCGAGGATATTCTGGAAGCCGTCGCTGCCGGCAAGTTTCACATCTGGCCGGTCGCCAAGGTCGAACAGGGCATCGAGATACTCACTGGCAAGATGGCAGGGCAGAGAAATGGCGACCGAAAGTTTGACGCAGGAACCGTCTTTGCGCTGATAGACGAACGCCTCCGCGACATGGCCAAGACCCTCAAGGAATTTGAATAGCCTGCCCTGAGAATCGAATAACTTAACCTCAAGCGAATCAGACCTTCAGATTTACTTGAGCGCATCTCGTCCCTCGGGCTCCCACAATTCAATCGGATTCCCTTCCGGGTCGTTCAAATAGGCGAACCTGCCGTTCGGGTAGCGTTCCTGGTCGATCTCAACGGAGATGCCCCCCGCGCGCAGTTGCGCCGTCATCGAGTCGAGGTTGCGCACCCGAAAATTGATCATCCAGATTTTGCCGGCGTCGCCAAAGTATGTTGTCGTCTCGGGAAATGGAGCAAATGCCGTTGGCCCGGTTTCTTGCCGCCACCCCGGCTTAACATAGTTTGACGGAACGACCGTAACCCCTAGGTGAGTGCTGTACCACTGACTGAGGGCCGCTGGGTCCCGCGCGCGAAAAAAGAAACCTCCAATGTCGTTCACTTTTTCCATCTCCGCCCTCAGGACCGCAAAGCTTAACACGGCAATACATTCGGCGGGGCATCACAACTGGGCGGAGAATCGCTACCGAGGCCCCGGCGCGAGGTAGGCCTGCCGGTAATCCACGTGATAAGGAGAGCCAGAAGTGTTTGCCGTGAGCTTTTGCGCTCTCTCCACGCGCACCTCGATAGAGTGAACCAGGCCGTCGCGGACAGCTGGCGCAAACGCCAGGCTGTATTCATGCCGCACAAGTTGCGCAATTTCCGAATAAGCCCCGTTAAATTCTTTGGCATTCCCGGGGAAATACGCGCGCCCGTCTGTAGCCTCGGCCATCCGCTTCAAGAGCTGGTCAGCTCGTTCGAACTGCTGTTCAGTTTGCGTGGGGCTTGGGACGGGAGGTTTCTTCTTGCCGGCGGGTGGCGGATTTCGCAGTCCACCCGTCAAGGAAATTGCCAACAGACGCACGTCGCCGGTCCGCAGCCGCTGAACCACTTCTGCCGAGTCATTCGAAGGAGAAGTGTCCAGGCCGGTGGTAAGCAGGACAATCGATTTTTTCCCCGCGACATTTGCGAGGCCCTCGAGGACCTTCAACACGCTGGTGGACAGGTTTAGCGAGCCAAAGCCAAGGTTGAAACTAAGTTGCCCGAAGGCAGCCTCGGCAGCTTTTTTATCCGCCGTAAAATCCAGCAACACCGCCGGCGCTTGCTCGTATTTCACAACCGCCACGCGATCATCTTGCGCAAGCCCGTTCAGTAGTGCGACGGCCGCTTGGAGATGGCCGCCTTCCAAAAGATAAACGGCGGGGCCAGCTTCGATGAGAAGGAGAACCTGCGCCGGTTCCTCAATCGATGTTAAGCCAGTGAGTGGCTGCTCGATTCCATTGTCAAATACGCGAAAGTCTTCGCGGCGCAGTCCTTCCACAAAGTGGCCGCTGTGATCGGTGACGATTACTCCAACGTTGACGCGGTCTACGCTGACGTGAATCGTTTGCTTTGGTTGTTGCGAGTTTTCCTGCGCGGCGGCAAGAGGACGCGCGCACAACACGGCAGAAAAGAGCAGCGCCGCAGTCAGACGACGAGAAAACTTCATCGATTCGCTATTCGACCCACTGGTCCCAATGAATGCCCTTCGAATCCTTCCACGACACGCTCAGCGACCGGTGCAGATGCCGCGAGATGACCTGCGGATTCATCTGCAGGAGCCATTCGTTCACGCTCGTCACCGCTGCGCTTTGTCCCGAAGAATTCATGCTCTTCACCACGGAACTTTTCTTGCTCTCCGCCACCCAGCGGTCTCGCGCCGCCGCCCAATCGACTTTCTGAAAATCAAAATAGCTCATCCCAATCAGCTTCTCCGGGAATTGCTGCCGCTCGGCGGCAAATTGCGGCACGCTCGCAAGCCCCGCGTCGCTGGTCCCTCCGCCGCGCCGCGCCAGCGCTTCGCGCAACGTTTCCATCTTGCTCGCTCCCAGGATCATATCCGGCGTCACCGCAAGGTTGAAGAAATTCCATTGCGCCACGCCCTCGCTGGCCTGCTTCCCTCCAAGCGAAATCTTCACAAACGTAACATCGCCTTCATTGCGTTCCGAAGTGATTTGATCGCTGAACACCGTGCGCATCAGTTTCAGCGTCTCCGGTTTCTTCCGTATCCCAAAAAAATAAACTTGCTTCGCCGTATCCAGCGACGGGCTTGTCTGCATCGACGCAAATTCTCCGCTCAGCAACCCAAGCGCGTCCGCAACTGGCATTCCCAGTTTCTGCTCCGCCATTGCGTCAACCAAATTGACGTTGCCCTGCTGAGCTTGCGGAAACGCCGCGCTGGCCACGCGCTTCACCGTGTCGTAAATGCCCTGGAAATTCAGTTGCGCGGACGTATAAGAGACGGCGTCCGCCGGCGTAAGCGCCAGCGAAGCGGGCGCCCGCTCTCCCGTGGACCAAATGTCAAACGGCGTTCCGGGAACCGCCTCGCCCAGAATCGCAGCCTGCACGTGCGTTTTCGCTCCTTCAAACGTGATGTGCCCGCCGATCGAGTGCACCGCGTCCAGCCGCGCCGCGTCCAGCAACGGCCGCATCTGGAACATTCCCGCTTTCGAGTCATTCGCAAGATTTTTCAAGTCGGGAATCCGCAGAAAAAATTCCAGCAAGCCGCCGCTCAGATTCGCTTGCGCTTCCTGGTACGCCGCGGATTGCGCCAGCGACGCCCCGCCCGCAGCCACTTTGCCGTCCAGCCGGCTCAACAAATCTTCCATCACAAGTTTTTCGCCAGCGCTCACCGCATACTTCCCATGCTCCGCCCAGTACGTCGCGCCGCTCTTGCCTTCCACTTTGAGGACTTGCACGCCTGCGATGGCCACCTGCGACAGTCGCGGCGCTTCCTTCTCTTCCGCGCGCATCCGCAGGATCGCTTTCGTCAGCAGCATTTCTTTCCCCGTGCGGTCATACACAAAAAACATACCGTTCCACACCGGCGTCTTCGCGTCTGCCACCGCCGCTCCGGTCGAAAGATTTCGCCTCGTCGGCTCGCTCCAATATCCCAGCGTGAACGAATTCTCCAGCAGCCCTGCAAACTCCTGTACTTGCTCCGGCGTCAATTTTGGCTGCGTCGATTTTTCGTCCGATGACCCGAGCATGCCTGCCGCCATCGCCGAACGCACCGGAGCAAAATCGGGGTCGTCCCACAGCGCCAGCAGCGCGTTCGCCTTTCGGACCTCAGACGGCGGAACGCCGCGCCAAATCATGTAGAACATCGTGCGCGGCGACATTTGCGCGGGCTCCAGCGGAGCTTGCGCGCGCGCCACGTCCGCAACGCACATCGCCGCCAGCGCGGCAACGAATAGCGAAATTCGAACCATCACTACTTTCATCGGATTGCTCCAAGGCACTCGGTTAAAAGGTCAAAGGAAAGGACAATTTAATGCTAGCGCGGCGTGCTAATGGACAGAAGCCCTGTCCCGTGCGGTGTTTCCAGAACGCGGAACAGGGCTCCTAAATCAATCAGAAATAAAAACGCTGCGTGACTACTTGGGTTTAACTACTCGGCTGTGACTACTCGCGTTTGACTCCGCGCGTTTCACTGCGCGCGCTTAACTACTCGGGTTTATCCTGCTCGGGTTTTGCAGGCGTGCTGGCCGCGGACGCTGGCGCGGCTGCCGCCGGAGGAGCGGCGGCGCCGCCCTCCTTGGGAGTCGCCAGGTAGCCGGTAATTTGATTCTTGCCCACGTCAAACACCACGATCTCGTACGGCGCCATGCGCGCGCTGCCCTTCACGTAGAACTGCACCGGCTCGCCGGACGTTTTGTCCTTCTTTTCGATGGTCCTGTCGTCCGCCACGACGGTCAGCGTGTACTTCGCTTTTTTCGGATCGGTCTTGTTCAGCGACATCTGCACCGGCCCGACGCGCTGAGCCGTCTTCGACCTTTGCAGCGTGAACTCGTAATAGTTGCGGTCGCCGCGCCGCTTCAAGTCGTCCAGGTCGTCGTGGTTGTGCGCGATCAGCCCGCTCATCACGTTCATGTCGCCCAGGCTGCGTTCCAGCTTGCCTTTGGTCGCTTCCAGGTCGCCTTTTGTCGCTTCAATGTCTTTTTTGGCGTTGCCCACCTCGGAGGCCACGGCGCCGATTTTATCGTCAGTTTCCTTAATCTGTGTGGTCAGCTTGTCGTCGGAAGTTTGCTGCTCTTTGCGGATCGTTTCGGCGCGGCTCTTGGCCTGCGCCAGCTCAGACTGTGTCAAGCCCACTCGCTGCGTGGTGATTTCCATCTTGCTCTTTAGGTCCGCGATGCGCGAATTTGCCTGGTCGAGCTGCGCGATCACGATCTTGTTCTGTTTCTGCTGCTCCCCCAGGTCCTGGCTGATCTTCGTCTGCGCGTTGTAGCCCAGGTAGCCCAGCCCGCCCAGCCCCGCGATCAGCAAGACCAACAAAATCGTAATCCACCGGGGCGTGCCCGGGGACTCATAGGCATACGATTCCTGCGGCGTCGGTACGTTTGGAGAAATGCTCATTCCCCCTCCTCTGAAGTGGGTGCTGCCCCTGCCGATAAGGTTGTCTTGAAATTATGGCCTGCATTGGCCCGTCTGTCCACCGGTGGGGAGGAGCGGAACAGAGGAGGTTGCCAGTTCCGACGGGGCCGGGATTTCTCTCTGCGCAAGCCGACCCTTTTGCAGGAGCAAAAGGGAAAGAAGAAATCGGCTTGCTCCATTTGATTTCATAACGAGGTCGGCTCCTTGGACCCGGGTAGACTTGGCGTGATGAGCGACCAAGGCTCGGGAGGAAGGAGCCGAACGATGAAGATTATAGGCTGTTAACCGGCCAAAATTCGGATATGGCTTTTTCTTCAGCTTTCTGATTCTTTCTTCCGCAGATCAATCTCAATAGCCTTTCCCTTCTTCTTTCTCTCGCTTTTCTTCCTTGCCCGCCTCTGTTTGTTTTTTCCCGAACGGGTTCACTGGAGGGGAAGATATGCTTCCGAGGCGGAGGTGTCCTTTCTGTCGTCGTTGGTTTCATCCCCATCCTCGGCTCAAGCAGCGGCAAAAGACCTGTGGTCGTACGGACTGTCGCCGCAAGCTGAAGCGAAAGTCCGATCAACAATGGCGGACCGAGCACCCGGAATACTTTCGGGATACTTATGCGCTTCAAAAGGAAAAGTACGGAACGCGCGCCGGCTACAAGCGTCGTTATCGTCAGCAGCACCCCGATTACGTGCGGCGCAACGCGGCCTTCGTTCGAAAATGCCGTCAGCAGCTGAGATCGGCACCTGTAAGTCCCACAAGCCCTGATCTGCATGTAACCATCGAGTCGGAAAGGACTTCCATCCGCATCACCCAGGTAAGTCACACAAGCCGCGATATCTTCGTAACCCTTGATCCTTCCTAGAGTTGCCGGGAAGTATCACGGGTAAGTCCCACAAGATTCGATGGCTTTTCCCAACCTTTTTCTCCTACCTTGAGCTCGCTGAGGAAGGAAAATGCCGAAGTCCCGACCCCAACCGCCCCGACCGGATCGCCGACGTTCCATCCGTGGTTCCTTTAGCTGGATCGATCATCGCTTCCTGCGCGAGGGATTCGATCAAAACCTAACTCGCCTGGAGAAGTTGCTCTACTTCGTGCTAGTGGCGGTCTCCAATCAAGATGGGGTGAGCTTTTACTCCGACGCGCGTTTGGCGGAATTGTTGGACATTCGTTTTCCCCACGAACTCGAAGCGGCCCGCAACGAGTTGGTGGCCCGGGACCTGATTGCTTACGCAGGCGGTATTTACCAGGTGCTGGATCTGCCCGTTCGCTCTTCCCAGAACGGGCATGACGGTTCCTGCTCACCGCCCGACCACACGCCGCGCTCGAGTCCCTCTCTCCCGCCAGTGCGCAGAAACGCACTGCGGGAGGCGGCTTCGGATCAGGAGAGCGTCAAGCAGTTGCTGGAACGCTGGGGATTTCGAGGTTGAGTCCAAAGGTTGACTTCGGAGGATGTATGGCTTTCGAAGCTTGGATCACAAGCCACACTCGGTACCTGAAGGTGCACGGCTACGCTACTCCCGCCTCGCCGCATTTCGCCCGCTACCGGAAAGGAGCCCAACCGCGATGAAGCTCTCCGTGGTCTATCAGCCTGCCGTGCCTGCAGGTACTTCTCCATATCGTGTGCGCGACGAGCAGGGGCGAGAGTTGGACTGGGCCAACGTCTTCCTCGATGGTCAGCGCCTCCGGCAAC
>Ga0066651_10000359_pt1 | contig 13720 bp, 15 predicted proteins | sample GraSoiAngelo_100_FD_71410 | JGI IMG/M metagenome (GOLD analysis project Ga0066651, IMG submission 71410) | Grasslands soil microbial communities from the Angelo Coastal Reserve, California, USA - 14_0903_02_20cm | ecosystem: Environmental > Terrestrial > Soil > Grasslands | place: USA...
TCGAGAAGATTCAGCCCGGCTGTACCCTGCCACGCAGCAGAAGGAACAAGCGATAACTTGTATACTTATTTCGCGGACACTACACTAGGATTAGCACGGCGCCAAGCATCGCGATGGGCCCCAGGGCAACACTCATGCAACTGCCAAAAGAGCGTGGCTCGTGGTAGCCGTACACCAGCACCGAAAACAGTCCCAGGCAAAACGGCAATGCTACGTACAGCTCCCATCCGTAAGATCGGAGTACCTCGGCACCCAATACGGTGAACATGAAGCCAATCGCAATCGTCAACACGATTGAAACGGCTGCCTCCCCGATCGCGCCACGTGGGATCCAGCGATCCAGCATGCGCGTCTCAGGCCATGGCATCGCTTCGCGCTGCGCCCCGGCCGAATGCGATCCCATCGTGCAAAGCAGCAGGAAAAACAAAAGATTGATCACCGGAACAAAAAAGAGCACCACCAGCCAGAGCGGTTTCCCGGCATCACGCAATCGCTGGACCGTCAACGTTGCACCCAGCTAAATAAAAGGCAGCGCCAAAACCAACAGCGTCACCACAAACGCCCGCGTATCCGGATGAATCGTATTCGCACGCGCATTCGGTTCCAGCGGCTGCCAGTAGCTCCACAAAAACCACGACCGACCAAAGACCGCGAACGCCACAAACTTGTCGAGGAAATATTTCAGGACAAACGCCGTGCAACCAGTGACTGCATGCTTCTTGCGATCGATCGTCCCCTGCCACCGCCACATCTCAACAAAACGGTTCGCCACAAGTCCTCCTCACCGTCCCACTGAGCACGAAACCGCCGCGCAACTCCGCTTCCCCGCAATCCACCGGTATCCTTTGCGCAAAATTTCCATCATCCCTGGAATCTTCGATATCCATATCAGCGGCCTGGCCCACCAAATCTCACGCGCCAGTGCCACCGCCGCATCCGCCCCGCCGTACTGGCTTCCGTCGCTCAACAAAAATCTCATTTCAAACATCAACTCTTCGCGCGGCATTCCGAGAAGCGCCCCAACGCGCGGATCCTGCAGCGGCGCCAAAGCCATTCCGCGCTTTTCCAGAATCGGCGCAATCCACCTTGCGGTTCGCGTACAGAACTGGCACTCCGCGTCAAAAAACAGCCACCCCCGCGCGTGCCGCCCCTTCCCGTCCGTGTATTCACTCACGAGCGAAATCATGTTTCTTCTCTTCCTTACTTCTCTGCGTGCCCCTGCGCTCTCAGCGCCGCTGCATTATCTTCTTCTCTTCTCTGTGCTCTCCGTGTCCTCAGTGATCTCTGTGTTAGATCTCTTCCGGCTTTTTCCGAAACTTTCAACTTTAAACTTTCAATTTTCAACTATTAACCGCCTTTTTCCCCAGCAGCGTGATCACCTTCCCCCGCAGCTTCACCACGCCCTTCAGCGCCCCCGTTGGCATGCGGATAATTTCCTCGAACAGCCCCGTCATCGCCGTCAAAAACTCCAGCATGCTCTCCAGCCGCTCCCGCGTGTACGCATCGCCCTGCGGGTTGGACTTGACCTCGCGAACGCACTCTGCCAGCACATTCAGCGTCGGATCGATCTCCCGCCGCTTCCGCTCCTCCGAAACGATCCGGAAAATTTCCCAAACGTCCTTGATCGATTCAAAATGATCGCGCCGGTCGCCCAGCGCGTGTACCACGCGCACGATCCGCCACCCTTGCAGCTCGCGCAAGCTGGTGCTCACGTTCGAGCGCGCCACCGCCAGCGTCGCGGAGATCTCATCCGCCGGGAGCGGCTGCGGCGACAGGAACAACAGAGCATGCACCTGCGCTACGGTGCGATTAATCCCCCACCGGGTGCCCATCTCTCCCCAGTGCAAAATGAACTTCTGCGCCACCGGCGTTAAGCTGTTTTTTGTCGGTTCCCTCATTTTTGCCCTTCCGAACCTGGCGTCCTTCTTGTTGCTTTCGTCATGTCTGTTATTTCTGTTGTTACAGAATATACAGTTATTTCCGCTGCCTGTCAAGTCCTTTTTACCTGTCCTCTTTCTGGCCTTCCCCGCCTCTCGCCGCGCTGCTACCTTGTTAGCCGTAGTCCCAGAAAGGCCGCGGAAAGGCTCTTCAGACCAATGCGCCAGAACAAAGCGAGTACCGCTCCCTGGCCTGCAGTCCTTCTTGTCTGTCTCTTCGGCTGCCTGGCGGCCGGTGCCGCGCCCGATGACCTTGCTGACGACGCCTCTCTCGCCGCCGCTGTCTGCCCCGTCGTTTATCAACTCGACCAATCCCCATCCTCGCGCGGTTACCATTACAGTTTCTTTGGCAACGCCTTCTTCATTAACGAACAGGGTTATCTTCTGACGGTCGCCCATGTCCTGGAGACCTTTCGCGACGGCGGCCAGCCCTACATCCTCGTCAGCCGCCGCAATAGCCCGCCCCGCCTTCTTCAGGCGGCCATCATCGCTGTGGACCCAGAACACGACGTCGCCATTCTTCGGGCGACGCCAAATCCTTTCGAGGGCAAGCACAAAGTAGCCTTTCTGCCGCTTGCTCATGAGCCAGCCATCCGCGGCCAAGCCGTGATCGCCCTTTCGCTTCATCCTCCAAAGCTCCAAAATGCTCATACATTCCAGGCTCCCCAAGAAGACCGCTCTTCCGGCGAAGTCCTCTCCTACGAATCCACTCAGCTCGAAAAATCCGTCCCTTCGGCTGACGTGTTCCTCCTCAGTCATTCCGTAACTCGCGGCCAGAGTGGGTCCCCGGTCCTCGCCCTCGACTCACGCGCGGTAGTCGGTCTGGTCGAAGGCCGCTGGCTGCGCTCCAGCGCCGTTTCCATCGCCAAGTCCTCCTCTCTGTCCCCTTCTATTCCAGGCGCCGCCGTCCCCATTCGCTACGCGATCGCTCTTCTGCAACGCCAATCGATCTCCTGGCACACGCCCCAATCTCCGCCGTCTTCCTCACCTACTCGATAACACAGAATTCTAATCAGCCCCCTGGTTGCAAATGCTTCATCTGTGCTTTTATGTAGAGTCGCCATCAGCGGAGGCCACTCTATGACCCCCAACGATTTTCGCCACCTGGCTCTGAGCTTCCTGAAACCGAGGAACGCGCCCACATGGACCATCCGGATTTTCGCGTCGCCGGAAAGATCTTCGCCACCCTCGGCTATCCTGAGGATGGCTGGGCAATGGTCAAACTCACACCCATTGAACAGGAGATGTTCGTCAAAGCCCAGCCCACCGTCTTCAACCCCTGCACGGGTGTTTGGGGACGCCGCGGCGCCACCAACGTCCGCCTGAATGCCGCGCGAAAACCCACCTTGCGCCGTGCTCTCGAAGCCGCCTGGCGACTGGCCACCCCCCAGTCATTGACCCGCCAATTCGACGAGAATCGCTAAAATTGCACATCTGACCGTGACGACTCGACCCGTCGAACGTCTAATCACTCCAACGGGTGGTCGTCAGGCAAGCATGGGGGAACCAGCATGGCAAATTTTGGGCGCAACGTTCGCTTTGGCTTGCGGTTGCTAGGCAAGAATCTCGGCTTCACGTCCGTTGCTCTGTTGGCGCTCATCCTGGGAATCGGCGCAAACACCGCCATCTTCAGCGTTGTCTACGCCACTCTACTTTCTCCGCTGCCATACCCGAAACCGGACCAACTGGTCATGGTCTGGTCGAAAATTAATGGAAACCGCAACGGCGTTTCGGCTGGCGATTTTCTCGATTGGAAGAGCCAGAGCACTGTCTTTCAGTCGATTTGCGCCTGGACCGGCGGCAACTACAGTCTTTCCACCTCCGATCATCCCGAATTAATCCAGACCAGATTAGTCACGCCGGGATTCAACGACATGGTGGGAACTCCCTTCTTCCTTGGGCGGGATTTTCTGCCCGAGGAAGGCCAGGTCGGCAGAGACCGTGTGGTCATCATGACTCACCGGCTCTGGCGAGAGCGCTTCGGAAGCGACCGCGACATCATCGGCAAGCCAATCCGCCTGAATGGCGAGCGTTACACGGTCGTTGGCGTGTTGGCGGTCGGGCAGCCCGACCGCCTAGAGTCGCAGTTATTCGTGCCACTCGCCTTCAAACCGGAACAGATCAACCACGATTTTCATTTTGTTCTGGTGATGGGCCGCCTGAAATCGGGAGTCACTCTCCAGCAAGCCAACGCTGACATGGATTCCGTCACTCGGCACATCGCCGAGGTCTATCCAAAGTCGAACAAGGGCTGGGGCGCCACCGTCGAACCCTTGCAGAATGACTTCATCAGCAAAGACACCATCAAGAATCTCTGGCTGCTGATGGGCGCGGTCGGCTTCATCCTGTTGATCGCCTGCGTGAACGTCGCCAATCTTCTCCTCGCCCGCGGCACCGCACGCCAAAGAGAAATTGCCGTCCGCGCCGCACTCGGCGCAACACGCTGGCAACTCTTCGCCCAGTTTCTGACCGAAAGTGTCGCGTTGTCTTTGATTGGCGGCGTTCTGGGCATAAGTCTGGCTTGGGGCTTGCTCAAAGTGATCGTCGCCATGATTCCGCCCTTTACGCTGCCGTCCGAGGCCGACTTTCGGTTGAACCTGCCGGTGCTTTTCTTCAGCCTTGCCGCATCAATCGTCTGTGGAGTGCTGTTCGGCTGCGCGCCGGCGTGGCAAACCGCGCAGCTCAATTTGAGCGACACCTTGAAAGAATCCGGGCGCTCCTCGTCCAGTTCCGCCGGCCGACAAGGTCTGCGCCGAACTTTGGTCGTCGTCGAGTTTGCACTGGCCCTCACGCTCCTTACTGGCGCAGGCCTCGTGATTCACAGTTTCTGGAAGCTGTCCCGCGTGGATCTCGGATTCCGGCAAGACCACATCCTCACGTTTTATCTGCCCGTCACCAACGACCGGTTTGCCAAGCCCGAACTGAACAACGCTTTTTACCGCCAGCTCATCGATAAGATCGGCGCTCTTCCTGGAATCACAGCGGTCTCCGCTTCCACCGGCATGCCCATCATTGGCACAAACTTCGGCATGCCTTTCCATCTCGCGGGACAGGCCGTTGACGACCCCTCCTCGCGTCCTGGCGCCGGCTTCAATATGGTCAGTCCCGAATATTTCCGCACGTTTGGCATTCGCATGATTACTGGCCGCACGTTCACCGAACAAGACATTGCGGGCGGCGTGCCCGTCGCCGTCGTGAATGAGACCTTCGTGAAAAAATACCTATCCAAAGTGGATCCCCTCACGCAGCGCGTGGTGGTCGAGCAATTGATTCCGGGTGTCACCAAACTCGGCCCTCCCATCGAATGGCAGATTGTCGGGGTCTATCATGACGTTCACAACGGCGGCGTCCGCCGCGAAGGCTTCCCGGAAATCGACGTTCCCTTCTGGCAATCCCCCTGGCCGCAAGCGGGCTTGGCGGTGCGCACCTTTGGCTATCCCGCCAGCATGACCAAGAGCATCACCGCCGTTGTCCACACCGTGGATCCTGATCTTCCCCTCGACCAGGTAAAAACCATGGACCAACTCGTCCATGAATCGCTGGCCAGTGACCGCTTCTCAACCGTGCTCTTCGCCAGTTTTGCCGGCCTCGCACTCCTTCTCGCGGCCATCGGCATTTATGGTGTGATGTCGTTTGCCGTCGCCCAGCGCACCCACGAAATCGGATTGCGCATTGCTCTCGGCGCCGGTCCACGGCAGGTGCTTCGCCTAGTGATTGGGGAAGGTATGCTGCTCGCGCTGATTGGTTTGGGGGTGGGTCTGGCCGGCACATACTTTGTCGGGCGATTGATGAAAACCGTTTTGTATCAAGTGAATGCGATCGATCCTGCAGCCATTAGCGCCGTCACCGCGGTGCTCCTGCTCTCCGCGTTACTTGCCTGCTACATCCCCGCGCGCCGCGCCACCCAAGTCGATCCCATGGTCGCCCTGCGCGACGAATAAACTTTGCCTGATCGAGAAACTGAAGCCAGTTGCCTGTTTCGTTTGTGCGAACCGCGAGTCGAGATTGTGGCGAGTGGGGCAGTTTCCGATAGCCCGTTTACCAGAAGGCAGTGAGCCACTCTCCGACTATTAAAATCGGCATTCTCATTCTGGTCTGGGTACAATTGGCGATATTAGGAGGTCCATATGAAGAGCGTCTATCTTTCGCTGTTTTGCGGTTTACTTGGAATCCCACTGATGGGAGTAGCTATTCCTCCTCAGGTGAATGGACAAACTGAAATCTCCAATGGAAAACTCGTGAACGCTCTCCGACTCTTAAATACACAGGAATATGAGTATCAGCATGAAAGAGGTCAATTCGCGACTCTACAGGAAATGCTTAGCTTTCTGCGAACGAAAGACATTTTGAGCAAGGCACCCATTGACCTTGAAAATCCGAAGCCGTACGAACTGGTTATCACCACGAGCCCAGATGGAATGCACTACCAGATTACGCTGAAGCCGACAGCCGACCCGAACGGCAAGAACACGGTGTGCAGAACAGCAGCTTTTAGTGACGACAGTGGCTTGATTTATCTTGGTTCAGTTATCGGCTGCGAATCGCCAACTCAATAGACAGGTGTGCATAACTATTAGAGCCAGCGGTTCAGACAGCGTGCCCCCCCCCGACCACGGTTGTCGCAGAGTCGGTAAACTCCCGAGTCGCGTTGCCGGAAATTGACCGGTTCCCAGATTGTCTCTCGGCAGACGGTCTCTCGGCGGCTTGACACCAAACCCGCGTTGCCCTATGGTCTTGCGCAAGGAAAGTGGAAATCGCAAGCTCCCGCCTTGCTCTCAAAGATTTCCGCTTTGGAGGGATCCCATGCCATTGAGCCTTACGACCTTATCTCTGGTGGATTCGCCGGTGACCCTGCAAGAAGGCCTGACGATTCTGGAACGAGACGATCACCGCTGTCAGTACTGCGGGCTGGACGGCCGGGCCAGTTTCGAGAACGCCCTGGTCATGCGCGTAGATTTCGTCGTTCCGCGGGCTCGCAAAGGAAAGAAGGATCCGAAAAATCTCGTAGCCTGTTGCACACCCTGTAACACCATCAAGGGCACGCGCGTTTATGCGAACTTCGATGAGGCCAAGTCCTACGTGCTCAAACAACGCGAAGAGTTACGCAAGAATTGGGAATCCAAGACCGCGCGGCCGCTCGCCAGGTCCACAATAGCATAGAACAACGGCGATTCGATCCGCTGCTTGATGTCCGTGGAGCACATGCAGGAACATCACTCTGCCCGTGCGCCTGCCGAGTCGCCGGCTCCTTGTTGGCGAAGGCCCCGCACTTCCCTGCCCTGGGGTTTCGCTATGTGGAGCGCGCTTTATTTGCCCGCCATTCCTTCACCGAAATAAAGCGCATGCACGGACAGAAGCCTTTGCGGTCGCCCGGGGCCTGGCAGGAATACTTGAGTGCAGCGTGGCTGCCGGCACGGTGCCCGCACGTACATACGTCTCGTGCAAGTTCCGGCGAAGCTCCCGCTGGGCGGCCTCGTACACCGATCAGCGGTTTTGCGTCTTGTAAATTTTTACTGGCCACTGTTCCTCGCTCATTGTGTACCCTGGCGCCCTTCTTGCGCCCCGGGGATTCCGTTCCTCTTAGTTTCGCATCCGCACAGGCGAATGTTCAAGCACCATCGCCCTGGGGGAGGCTCAGATTTCCAGCGCTGCTTTTGAGAGGGATGAATCTATCCCCTAGTTTGCGCCTCTGTTGCTGGAACTACAACCCCGTCCAGCCAAGCGAGCCAAGCGGCCGAATCCGCTCTAGGATGAGGCTGCCTCTTGAAAGCGCAGGCCCATTACCTCATTACCTCGTCTCCTCTCACTTCCTGCATCGTCGATAATAGCTCGGGAATCTCGATGCGGATCACCGTTCCCTCTCCCGAGCGGCTCTGGATGTCCAAATGGAAATCCGTACCGTAGAGCACGCGCAACCGCTCGCGCACGTTGCTCAGCCCGATTCCCTCGACATACACGTGCGGCATCTTCTCTTCCGAGATGCCCACGCCATTGTCTTCGATCTCAATTCTCAGGCGCCCGTCGCGGCTCGTCGTTCTCAACTCGATTTTACCTCCGCCCAGCTTCGGCGCCAGCCCGTGCTTCAGGCAATTCTCGACCATCGGCTGGAGCAGCATGCTGGGCACAAACGCTTCTAGCGCGGCGTCGTCAATGTGCTTCACGATGTCCAGATTATCTTTTCCGAATCGCGCCACCTCGATGTCCAGGTAGTCGTCGATGAATTGCAACTCCTCGCGAAGCGGCACAAACGTTTCATGCTTGCGCAACAGCCGCCGCAGAATGTTGCTCAGCTTCAGCACCACGCCGCGCGCCGAATCCGGATCAAAGCGGATCAGCGCCGACACGGTATTCAGCGTGTTAAACAGAAAATGAGGATTGATCTGGCTGGAGAGCGCATCCATGCGCGCTTTCAATAGCAACTGCTGGTGCCGCTCCAGGTTCATTTCGATGCGCGTGTTGTTCCAGATTTTGAGCGGCGCCGCCACCGACATCAGCGTGGCAATGACCGTCAGCCCCAGCCACCAGTCCCAGTGGGCGTCAATCGCGAAGAGCCAATTCGGCTTGGTAGCCTCGACCAGTGCCACGCGCCCCAGCTCCAGGCCGATGCACGTCGTAAGCGGCGCCATCTCCCACGACAATTCCGCTTTGCGCAACAGTTTCACCGTCGCTTTCGGAATATTCAGAAACGTGAATGGCCCGAAGTTCCAGAGATCTTCTTTGTTGGGAATCGCCTGCCGCATCAATCCGCCGAGCAACCCCGCGGTGGACGCCGCGGGCATCGCCAGCCATTCGTGCGAGATCAGCGCCGGAATCGTGACGATCGCGCCGCCGATCGGCCCCACCACGCGCCCGCCGAGCAGCCCCATCAGAAAAGCGCCTTCCAGCGACAAATCCGCAAATGCGTATGGAGGCCCGCCCACCAGCCGCAGCGTCACGCCTACGATCAGCGCCGGCGTCATGAACAACATCAGTTTCAGTTTCTGGTCGGGATCGCGTTCCTCGGTGAAGAGCACACGCCGAAACGCGTTCCACCGCGCCAGCAACGCGGCAATGGACGACGCCACCCCCACCTTGAGCAGCAGGGTGAAAAGCAAGTCGCCGACGGATGTCGCTCTATCCATTTTTGGCTGCGCGTCTCAAGCTAACGCTAGCCAATCCGCCGCTCGAAGTAAAGCCAGTAGCGCTGGCAGTGGCCGGTACATCTAATGTCCGGTCACGGAATCAACAGTTGGCAGCGCGGACGAAGAAGGGTGCGAAACACGGTCCCTGCTATACTTCTCGTTTCCCAATGAATGCAAAATCACATCAAGGCAAGAAATCGAATCGAAAAGTCACGGGCGTGCAGATGATCGCGCATGCCGCGCTTCCAACGCGTTCCGGGCGCTTCACCATTTATGGATTCAAGGGCCGCGGCCCACAAGAGGAAGCCGTCGCGCTGGTTCGCGGCAAACTCAACGGAAACATCGCTCCACTGGTACGCGTGCACTCGCAGTGCCTGACGGGCGACGTTCTCGCTTCGCTTCGTTGCGACTGCCGCGCGCAGCTCGAATTGTCTCTGAAAAAAATCGGCCAGGCATCCTCGGGAATTCTGCTCTATCTGCCTCAGGAAGGCCGCGGGATCGGCCTGATGAACAAACTGCGGGCCTACGAACTGCAGGACGGCGGCATGGACACGGTGGAGGCAAATGAGACGCTGGGCTTCGCCGTCGATGCGCGCGATTACGAATTTTCCGCGCAAATTCTGAAAAAGCTCGGCGCCACGAAAATTCGTTTGCTTTCCAACAATCCAGAAAAAGTTCGCCAGCTTGAAAGCGCTGGCATTCGCGTCGTCGAGCGCGTGCCATGCCAGCCGCGCATTTCAAGAATTTCTCGCGCCTACCTCGAGACGAAAAAGCGCAAAATGGGGCATCTGCTGAAAGGAGTCTGAATCCGGAAGATAAGTTTCTAACCACCGCCGACGAATTGCACGATCTCGTAGCGGTCTCCGGCTTCGACTTTCGTTTCGGTCCATTTCGGCCGTGGCAAAATTTCCAGGTTGCGTTCGATGGCCACGCGCCCCGCATCCAGTCCCAACTCGCGAAGCAAGTCCGTCACGGTGGCCCCGGACTTCGCCGCGCGCTCTTCTCCATTGACCGCAATTGAAATTGTTGTCTGCATCCGTTAACTCGCCGAAGGCACGCGCGGCTTGGTGCGCAACTGAAAACGCAAATGCCCCCTGGCATTTCCATGCAACGCTTCGATGAGCAGCGCCGGGTCGGCACCCGACAGCTGCGGCATATCGAATTCGAACTGGGCATGTCCGAATGGTCCGGTCTCCGACGCATACTCTGAAATTTCCGCCGCGCCGTCCACCCGCGCGGTAACTCTAGCGCCTTCCACAGCCTGGTTGGTCTGGTTTCGAACGGTGACCTGCAGCAAGGCGCGTTTGCCGGAGAGCCAGGTCTTGGCGTTGATCAATTCCAGCAAGAGAACCTTGTGGGCTGCCGCGGAATCCGGTGCTGCTGTCAGCGCAGAATCCTTTTCGTCTTGTGGCAGCGCGAGATGGAGCGCGCCCGTTCGAAGCTCCTCGACGACAGCACGGTGCTGCTCATCGAGACGTTGTTTCAGCGCTTGTTCACTTTCCGCGTTCAGCGGAAGCAGGTCGAAGTAATTATTCGTTCGCCGGTGCAGTACGCGCCCACGGAAATATACGGTGGTATCGATGAGCGCGTTGGTGGCGCCGCGATCTTCCGTTTGGACGTGATACGTCGTGTCGCCTGCTTTCACGTTCGAATTGTGACCGAAGAGCATTCGTCTATTCGCCCTGACCTGCGCGTGGGAATAAGCTCGCTTCGCAGGAAGCTTTCGGCCGCATTTGACCGACTGGCTGCTGAATCGTTATTATAGCAAGTCGCCCATGAATGGTTCTGGCTTACATACTTACGCTCCGCTTCTCTTACACCTGCTGATCGCCGCGGCGCTTGCCGGTGCGATGACGGCTGTTTCCGTTCTGGTAGGGTGGCGGCGACCGAGCCGGGCCAAGCAGCAGCCGTATGAGTGCGGCATGGAACCCATCGGAGACGCGCGCGAGCCCTTCTCGGTCAAGTTCTACCTCGTGGCGATGGTTTTCATTCTATTCGACGTCGAAGCCATCTTCCTTTATCCCTGGGCCTACATCTTCCGCAGTTTGCGGTGGTATGGCTTTGTGGAAATGATGATGTACATCGCCATCCTGTTGGTCGGTTATCTGTATCTCTGGAAAAAAGGCGCGCTGGACTGGCACAAATAGCCGGCGCACGTGGGATTCCAAATTGTGACTGAATCTTCCCGCCAAAACACTAATGTTGTAGCCGGATGCCTGCGTTCGTGGAACCCGAAAGCGGTCGTAGATGTGCTTGAATTCCGGGGCGAAACCACGATCGTGGTGCCGCGCGAACTCCTCCGAGCCACGGCAGAACGGTGTCGCCAGGACGCCAAGCTGCAATACAACTTCCTGACCGACGCCACTTGCGTGGACCGCTACCCCGCAGAGCCGCGATTCGAATTGAACTATCACCTGGTGGCCATTCCCCGGCGTGAAAAAGTGCGATTGCGGGTGTGGCTCGGCAGCAACGATGCGGTGGTCGATTCATTGGTACTGGTTTGGCCGGGTGCGAACTGGCTGGAGCGCGAAATTTTCGATCTCTTCGGGATCCGCTTTACGGGGCATCCCGACCTGCGGCGCATCCTGCTTCCCGATGATTGGGAGGGCCATCCCTTGCGCAGGGATTATCCCGTGGAGGGCTATCGAGACGTGCCGAACACGGGAGAACTTTTCAGGAAGAGCAGCACGCCATGACCACCGTCGAAACTGCGGTGGGAACGGCGAAGACGATGGTGCTCAACATGGGGCCGCAGCATCCATCGACGCACGGCGTGCTCCGCATCCTGCTGGAGCTCGACGGCGAAACGGTGGTGAAAGCGATCCCGGATCTGGGTTATCTCCACACGGGAATCGAAAAGTCTTGCGAGGACAAGACCTATTCCCAAGCCATCACGCTCACCGACCGGATGGACTATCTGAATCCGCTGGGGAACAACCTGGTGTACTGCCTGGCGGTGGAGAAGCTGCTGGGACTGGAAGTGCCTAAGCGCGCGCAGTACATCCGGGTGATGATGGTCGAGCTGCAGCGAATTTCTTCTCATCTGGTGTGGCTTGGCACGCATGCGATCGACCTGGGTGCGATGTCCGTTTTTCTTTACTGCTTCCGGGAACGCGAAGAGATATTGAAGATTTTCGAATTGTTTACCGGGCAGCGGATGATGACCAGTTACATTCGAATCGGCGGGCTGGCACTAGATCCACCGGTGGGCTGGCGGCAGGCGGTTGAACGTTTCCTGAAGATGATGCCGAGCCGAGTGGACGAATACGAATCGCTGCTCACGGAAAACCGCATCTGGATCGGGCGCACGAAAGGCGTCGGGTACATCTCACCCGAGGATGCGATTGCTTTGAGCATGAGCGGGCCAACGCTGCGCGCCGCGGGCGTGGCGTACGACAACCGAAAGGCGTTTCCGTATTCGAGCTACGAGGAATTCGATTTCGACCTGCCGACGCGGACGGAATCGGATTGCTACGCGCGGTACTTGATTCGCGTAGCGGAGATGCGCGAAAGCCTGAAAATCATCCGCCAGGCGCTGGACAAGATTTCCAATGAAGGGCCGACCAAGGCCGACGCGCCAGGCATCATTCCGCCGCAGCGCGAAAAAATGAAGACGGAGATGGAGGCACTGATCTACCACTTCAAGATTTTCACGGAAGGGTTTTCACCGACGCCGGGGGAGGTCTTCGTTACCATCGAATCGCCGCGAGGGGAACTGGGCTGCTTTATCGCCAGCGACGGTTCGCCGAAACCGCTGCGTGTGCATTTCCGGTCGCCTTCGTACATCAATTTGCAGGCCCTTCCGAAGCTGATCGAGGGGCAATTGATTTCGGATGTCATCGCCTGTATCGGAACCATTGATATCGTTCTCGGAGAAGTGGACAGGTAAGGCTCCGGCGCCCGAAGTTGGATGTCGTGGATGGCGGCTCGGTTCGGATGCGCCGAAGTGAGGATGTCGGCCGGAATTGGTTCGACGAGACTTTAGGTTGAGATCCTTCGCCTATCCTCGTTGGACAGGCTCGGCATGACAGGTTGTGAGACTTTCTGAAAATGGTGCCCGGTCGAGGAAAATGGACCTTTCGCCGCAGCTAACAGCCAAATTTGAGAAGCTGCAGACCAGCTATCCGGTGAAGCGCAGCGCTCTGATCCCGATGCTGATGTATGCGCAGGACGAGTACGGCTACGTCAGCGATGAAATGATCGCAGAGCTCGGCCGCCGGCTGGACCTGAACAACGTGCAGATCGAAGAGACGCTAGCGTATTACTCGATGCTGCACCGGAAACCCATGGGCAAGCACCACGTACAGATTTGCACCAACGTGGCATGCATGCTAAAGGGCGGTTACGACCTGCTCAACCGCGCTAAGAAGCGCCTGGAGATCGGGCACAAGGAAACGACGAACGACGGGGTTTTCTCCCTCGAAGAAGTGGAATGCATCGGCGCTTGCACGGGCGCGCCGGCGATGCAAGTCAACTACGATTTCTACGAAGAACTTACGCCCATCAAATTCGACCGCATCATTGCGGAACTGGATGCCGGCCGACGCCCGACGCCGGAAGCGGTCATTTCCGGCGCGCTCCACGAGCGTCATCCGGACGAAACTCCGCTGATCAGCCGGCGGTGGGGCATGAAGGACTCGCACAAAATTGACGTTTACCTGA
>Ga0066651_10000362_pt1 | contig 13677 bp, 9 predicted proteins | sample GraSoiAngelo_100_FD_71410 | JGI IMG/M metagenome (GOLD analysis project Ga0066651, IMG submission 71410) | Grasslands soil microbial communities from the Angelo Coastal Reserve, California, USA - 14_0903_02_20cm | ecosystem: Environmental > Terrestrial > Soil > Grasslands | place: USA...
GATAAGACGCTTCCCCCAATGGGAATAGGCGACGAAGATCCGTCTCACATGATCAACTGGCTGGATTGTTTGCGCAGCCGGACGCAGCCGAACGCCACCGTGCACAACGGGTTTTCGCACTCCGTAGCCTGCATGATGGCCGCGCGCGCTTATTGGTCCGGGAAGAAGATTTATTGGGATCCGAAGACTGAGACGATTCTCGACCATCCACCAGGGGCATAGCCCCAACAGCGCGAGCGGAAAACTTTACATCACGGTCGCGCTCCCTTGGGTTGCTGATAACGCTGCTTTTCTGCAGGGGCAAACCTCGTCGACACTGAACCGGCTACCGTGAGGCTGAAGTGCTCTTCTGTCGAAAGACCTCCCAGACCGGCTGCAGTTACGACGACCTGATACGTTCCCGGTTTTGTATAAGCATGAGAAACTTCTGGGCCCTCTAGCGTGACGCCGTCCCCAAAATTCCAACTATAGCTAACCACAGCGTCGTTGGAAGTCGCCGGCTGAGCACGAAAGGTTGCGACCCCTGCTGTCTTCACGCTTGGCATATGGTCAACTTTGATAAACGGTGGCTGTGCAGGAGCACCCGTGTTTACGATCTTGAGTACGCGAGCCGAATGAGGCGGCATATCCACAACGACAGAGTTCGGATTCGGAGTTGCTACGGCTTTGCCATCGAACACATCCGAGACCGTGTACTGACCTGAAGCAAGTAAGCCCAGGTTGGAGAACTCGATGGAACGCGAATGGACGCTTTGGCCTCGTCAAGAGTGAGGGGAACTTTGCCGCCATGCCAGGGCTGATCCGTCACAATCTGCGTGGAAACGGAAAAAGCATCGGGATCGCTGACAAAGAAATTTCGGTTCATATAGTATCTTGCCGCTATTCCCGGAGCGGCATCTCTCGTTGCCTCGAAAGTGTGGCCGGTGTCGAGAGAAATGCGCCCGGTGTCAATGATACCGACGGGATTGAGCATCGGGCTGCCGTCTTTATCTAGAAGCACATGTTCTCCGACGGTTTGCCGAATGATTTGTAAACCGATTTTTTGAGCTTCGAGTGCTGTAGTATTGGGCCGGTAATAGCGACCTTCGACGGCTGTATCTTCCATGAAATCCAATTTGATATATCCGATGCTCCATTCGTTTACCAGCGTCGAGTAAGTCTTGCGCAAGTATTCCTGGGCGCCGGGATTCGTCGTATCTAGCACGAATAACTGGTCCTTGCCACCAACCCGTCCGATGCGGATCGGCTCACCTTTCGTGTTGCGCACCAGCCAGTCGCGATGATTTTCGTAGACCCAAGACCGGTCGGCAACCTCGAACGGCGCAGTCCACACGCCTGGAATCAAACCTTCGCTGCGAATCTTTCGTTCCATCGCAGCCATCCCATTCGGGAAAAGTGCGGAATCTGGAGTAGCGTATTCGCCGCGGGCGTACTGATAACCCTCGTCAATGTGGAAGAACCGGTATCCCACGGACTTCAAATGTTGAGCCAGCCAGTGAGCGTTGGTAAGTGCGCTTCCCTCGTTGAGGCCGAAATAATAAGCCGTCCAGCTCCACCAGCCCATCGGAGAGGGAGACGAAACCCGTGCGTGATGGAGCACGCGGATCAATGAACCATACATTTCTAACTGAGAGTGGTAGTCGCCGCTAACCCCGAAAAAGAGTTTCTCGGAATCCAAAGCTCCACCCGGCGGAAGAACAAGGCTCAGTTCCATTTGATCTTCGGGTGCCGATTGTTTCAGGGAGTTCTCTTTAGTCAATTCGGTCGTACCAGTGGAGTCAACCTCGAATGCCTGGATTTGCGGGGCGTTCAATGAGCCTCCGACGTGAACACGGGACACGGTCAGAAAGCGATTGGAAGTGAGTACCCCGACAAAAAAACTAAGGCGACTTTCCCGATTGTACAAAAGCTGGCTGCCGACTCCGCGATGAACGCTTTCCCCATCTCCAAGGTCGCGTATTTTTAGGGCGGGGCGGTCTTCGCTATAGCTGTCAGAGAGAACCCGGTCTAAAGCAACCGGCCCGCCCAAATCGAAAATCTTGCCTTCTCTCGCTTCGATTGGACGAATGGCCTCGATATGGATTGTCCGGCCAGCGCTATCGACGACGCGAACTTGGATGTCGCCGAATGGTTTGTCCGCATAAGAATGCAGTGTACAAATCAGCTCGGGAGCGCCTTCTAGTCCCGAGTGCCTCACCGTCCATTCATGGGCCATTCCCAAATCGTCGTTTGCGGTGGACGCTGTGATTGAATGTCGCGGATAATCGCGAGCGTGAAGCCACTGCCCATCTAGCTTAGCTGCGACATTGGCGGTCAATACGCCCCCAACGTTGTCTGCTTGTCCGATGGCATAGTCTCCCGTTGTAGGACTAACCGTTACGCGCAAACCCCGTGAGGCTGACGTCGTATCCTCAGCCAGGATCGCGTAATTTAACGAGCCCAAGAGAAGTCCCAGGACACCGATCGCAGTCACCGATCGACAATAAATGAATGACAGATTCATCGAATCACCTCAGCTTGATCGCTGCGACTCGTTTCTGCGGGCTTGCATCAGGAGTTTACCTCACACTTATATGCCGTAAGATTGGAGTAGCCTGTTTGAAACTACAGGACACAAATTGTTCGGTCCTGAAATAGCCGGATTGGCAGGCTTTTCTTCAATTGAGGACTACTCTCCGTAGGGAACCCAAATGTTTTTCACTTGGACGGAGTGGTCGAGGAACCAGCGGCCTTCGCCTTGTTTGACGTCGAACCAGTTGATGACGCGGCCTTCATTTGTAAAAACCTGCTTCAGATTGCCGACCGAAAGAGCTTTCACCGCCGCGGCGCTGGCCTCATCCGTGAAACACCAGAGGGCGTCGACGTCATCGTGTTCCGCCAGCGTCTTCATTAGTTCCGCGGCGCGGCCAGTGACGATGTTAACCGCGCCATCCGGCAAATCGCTGGTTTCGAAAACCTGATAAAGATCGGCGGTAATCAGCGGATATTTTTCCGAAGGGATGGCGATGACCGTGTTGCCTGTCGCAATGGCCGGCATCACGAGAGAAAGGAATCCAAGCAAGGGTGCGTCAGCGGGACAAATCACTCCTACCGTGCCAATCGGCTCCTTCATCGCCAAGGCGACGTTGCGGAACGGCGGGTTATGCACCGCGCCGTCGTACTTGTCGGCCCACGCGGCATAGGAAAAGATGCGCTCGATGCCGAGGCTGATTTCGGCCTCCGCTTGCTTCTTTCCAACCACATCGGACAAGCGGCTGGCAATTTCTTCGCCACGCTGGGAAAGATTCTCCGCAATGTAGTAGAGCACCTGCGCGCGATTGTGCGCGGTTACTTTGCTCCAGCCTTCTGCTTTGCGCGCCGCTTCGACGGCGTTGCGAATGTCCTTGCGGTTTCCAAGCGGCGCTTCCCCGAGCAAGCGCCCGTCTGCACCGTGCACCGCCATGCTGTAACCCGAGTCCGGCCGCGCCTGCTTCCCGGCGATATAGAGTTTCACCGTGCGGTCGATCGGAGGAGCCGCGAAGTTTACCCGCTGCTCGGGTGGCTGATCGATGGCTAGCGGTTTGGCGCGAAGAGGCGGCGCCTGCTTGAACCACGCGGGCTCCAGATATTCGACCAGACCTTCGCGTCCGCCTTCGCGTCCGAAGCCGCTTTCCCGATAGCCACCGAAGCCGCACGCGGCGTCGAAGAGATTCGTGCAGTTGACCCAAACGACGCCGGCTTTGAGCTGTGCCGCAACGTGCAGTGAAACATTGATGCTTTCGCTCCATACGCACGCGGCCAGTCCATACACCGTATTGTTGGCGAGTTCCACGGCCTCCTGCGGAGTGCGGAAAGTCATCGTCGCAAGTACCGGTCCGAAAATCTCCTGCTGCGCCACGACGGAAGTCGGATGAACATTGCTTAGCAATGTCGGCGGAAAATACAAGCCACGCGAAGGTACAGGAATGGACGGTTGCCAGCACATCGCGCCCTCTGCCACACCTTGATCGACCAGTCGTTGAATGCGCTCGAGCTGTACGCGCGCGACGATGGCGCCAATGTCGATGGCTTTATCGAGCGGTGGGCCGATTCGCAGCGTGTTCATGCGGTCCTGAATCTTGCCGATCAACTTTTCCGCGATGCTCTCTTGCATCAGCAGCCGCGAACCCGCGCAGCAAACCTGTCCTTGATTGAACCAGATGCCATCGACAAGGCCTTCCACGGCGCTGTCCAGATCGGCATCCTCAAAAATAACGAAAGGAGACTTTCCGCCAAGTTCGAGCGAAAGTTTCTTGTGGCTCTGCGCCGTGGCTCTGCGAATCGCGCGGCCTACTTCTGTAGAACCCGTGAACGCAATCTTGTCTACATCGGGATGCTTCACCAAGGCCTCGCCGGTCGATCCGTCGCCCGTGACGATGTTCACGACGCCCGCAGGCAGACCGACCTCCTGGCAGATGTGCGCAAAAGCGAGTGCCGTCAGTGGCGTGAACTCCGCGGGCTTCAGCACGACGGTATTCCCGGTGGCGAGCGCGGGCGCAATCTTCCATGCCAGCATGAGTAAAGGAAAATTCCACGGAATAATTTGCCCCACCACGCCGCATGCGGTGTATCCCGGAAATTCCTGTTCAAGCAACTGCGCCCAGCCCGCGTGATGGTAAAAATGACGCGCGACCAGGGGAATGTCGATGTCGCGGCTTTCGCGAATCGGTTTGCCGTTGTCCAGCGTTTCGAGCACCGCGAGCCAGCGAGAATGTTTCTGTACCTGGCGGGCCAGCGCATAAAGATATCGAGCACGCGCATGTGGAGTGAGGGATTGCCATCCCGGTAAAGCAGCGCGCGCGGCCTTCACCGCGCTATCAGCGTCCGCTGCCGAACCTTGTGCCACCGTCGCAAGTTTTTCACCAGTGGAAGGATCTGTGGTGTCGAAATAAGCGCCTGCAGCGGGCGCCTGCCATGTGCCGTTGATGAAGTGTCCGAAGCGCCGGCCATTGCGGTCCAGCCATGCAAGAGCCTCGCGCGGGTCCTCTGGCGCAGGACCATACTCCATGGTCATGAATCTTTCGGCGATGCTCATTCGCTTTTTCTCAATCTCTCGCCACCAAATCAAGATTCCGAAGCTCACCCAATCGGATGGCGATAATCCGCCGAATAACGACCCGTTGCATGATGCTCCAGTTGCCGCTCGATATCCGCCAGCATGCCACTCGCGCCAAACCGGAACAATTCCGCTTTTAGCCAGGAATCGCCCAGTTCTTCTTTCATCAGCGCAAGCCACTCGAGCGATTGCTTCGCGGTGCGAATGCCGCCCGCCGGCTTGAAGCCCACCGCCATTCCGGTCTCCTGCGCATATTCGCGAATGGTCCGGGTCATGACCAGGCTTACGGGTAGTGTCGCGTTGACCGCTTCTTTGCCAGTGGACGTCTTGATGAAGTCTGCTCCGGCCATCATGGCAACGAAACTGGCGCGCGCAACGTTGCGCAGGGTCATCAAATCACCAGTGCCTAGAATCACCTTCAGATGCGCGGGTCCACAAGCGTTTTTGAACGCGGCGATCTCATCGTACAGCGTTTGCCATTTCGCGCCGAAGACGTGCGCGCGCGTTATGACCACGTCGATTTCGTCGGCCCCAGCTTCCACCGAGCGGCGAATTTCCGCGACACGCTCTTCAAACGGAGAAAGACCGGCAGGGAATCCCGTGGATACTGCTGCCACATGAATGCCGCTGCCTTCAATGGCGCGCCGCGCGGTTTCGACGAAGGTATGATAAACGCATACGGCTGCGACCTTGATGTCTAGACTCTCGATACCAAGCTCCTGCACGAGTTCCTGCTGAAGCGGCTGCCGCGCCTTGGCGCACAAGCGGCGTACACGCTCGTCCGTATCGTCTCCGGAGAGCGTCGTCAAATCCATGCAAGTGATGGCACGCAGGAGCCAAGCCGCTTGCCATTCCTTCTTTACCGTTCGCCGCGTGCCGATGGTTTGCGCCCGGCGCTCGACAGCGCTGGTGTTCACGCGCACCGCGCCCACCCAATCCAAATTGAGCGGTACGCCGCGGTTGGGCTGGAGATCACGCCCGGCGAAGCTGGCGATGGCCGTATCGGAAGGTGAAATGGGCCCACGAAGAACGGGGCGATCGAGACTTGAGGGGCTGTCGATTCGGAGGTTGTCGCGCAGAGTCATGAGATGTTCACCGCATATCATGGAGCATCAGGAAACTCTATCTTAGCACTTTCGACAAAGCCCGTTTACAGGCGACTGCCGCGATTCCGCCACTGCTCCTCGAATTCCGCCTGTTTGCAGAAGGATTTCTGTGTTCCTACCTTGGTTGTGGACAGAGCGGCGTAGAGATTTGCGCGCGATAAGGCCACCTCCTCCGGCAGGCCCTCGCTCAGAAAAACCGCCAAGCTGCCGATGAAGGCATCGCCTGCGCCAGCGGTATCCACGGCTTGGACTCGGAATGCAGGAATGTGCGCAATCCGGTCCGGCCCCGCCGCCAGAAAGCCGCACTCGCCAAGAGTAATGACCACCCGCCGCATTCCCTGGCGCAGAAGAAACTCCGCGCATTTTTTTGCATCAATTACGGAGCGAACCGGCATTCCGGTGATCGTTTCGGCTTCGCTCTCATTAGGGATGAAATAATCCGCGGCCCCGACTTCCTTGTAGTCAACCGGCTGTGCCGGAGCGGGATTCACGATACAGCGAATCCCGTTGGCCTTCGCGAACTTCACGGTGTGATAGACGGTTCGCAGCGGGACCTCAAACTGCAGGATGATGACGTGTGCCTTGCGGAGCAGCGGCGCGGCAGCGTCCACGTCTTCTGGCGAAAGCGTGTCGTTCGCACCCTTCACGACGATGATGCGATTTTGGCCGCTCGGATCCACGAAGATTGGAGCGACCCCGCTGGAGACGCCTTCGGCGATGCGCACGTACGTCGCGTCAATCCCTAGCGATTCAAAGTTTTTAATCGTGGCTGGGCCGAAAAGGTCACTCCCGACTTTCGCTACCATTCCTACGTTCGCACCGCAAAGACGCGCGGCAACTGCCTGATTCGCGCCTTTGCCGCCGAATCCAAGATCGAACTTCTTGCCGAAGATGGTTTCTCCCGGCCGCGGGAAGACGTCATTGCACGTTGTAAGGTCCACGTTTGCGCTGCCCACCACCGCAATCAAAGGTCGCTCGGCCATTTTTTCAGCTTTGATCAGTCCGACAAACGCCAGACACTCGGTATGGCTGCTATCCAGTGAAAACGTTGCGCACTATAAACCATAAATTCGCCGGCCGTTCCGCAAGCCTCCGCACAAACCACGGATACCAGTAGCTGCCGTAAGCGACTAGCACAATGGAAGTGCAGCCCTCGCTGGCGAGGCGTTCCTGCTCGGCGCGCTGGATGCCGTAGAGCATTTGCACCTCAAATTCCTTTTTTGCGAAGCCTTCCGCGAATGCGCAATTGGCCAGCCGCCGGATCAGCGCCACGTCATGCGTGCCGAAAGCGGCGCGCACGCAGCGACTCCCTTTCTTGGCCCGCAGCATCTGCCTTCCAAGTTCGAAATAGTTCTCGTCGACCTCCTGTTTGCGCTGGAACGCGATTGCTGCGGCCTCGTTGTACGCGCCTTTCACCAAACGAATCGAAGGCCGCAAGGGCAAGAGTTTCTCCAAGTCATTCTTTGTCCGATAAAGATAAGCTTGCAGGCAGATGCCAACATTGGGACGCACACTGAGCACGCGGCGATAGAGGTCCAGCGTCGCGTCAACATAGTTGCTCGCTTCCATGTCCACCCAGACGATGGAATCTTTCTCCGCACACTCAATAATGGCATTCAAGTGCTCGAAACAGAGATCTGCCGAGAGGTCCAGCCCGAGTTGCGTCAGTTTCACGGATATCTCAGCTCGCAGGCCTTTTTCTCTGATGCGCTTCAGCACTTCGAGGTAGTGTTCAGCAACCTGCTGCGCCTCCCCGCGGTCTTTGATATTTTCTCCGAGGTGCGTGAATACCGTCCCAATCCTCTTGCTTCGCAGCGTCTCCGCCGCTCCAAGCGCGTCGTCCAGCGTTTCTCCGGGCATAAACCGCGACACTGTGCCGCGTACAAAGGAGTATTGCGTGGCATGATCGCGGAGCCATCGATTCTGCGAGGCAGCCAGCAACAGGGAACGCATCAAACCCATCCTCTTCTCCACTCCTGTTTAACCGAAGATTTCGCTTACTTCAGGAAATTGCGAGCACCCGCAGAAGCACACCGGCCAGCACGCCGCCGACGAGCGGTCCAACCACGGGAATCGGCGCATAGCCCCAGTCCGAGCCGCCTTTCCCCGTAATCGGGAGAATCGCATGCGCGATGCGCGGCCCGAGGTCTCGTGCCGGGTTGATCGCGTATCCGGTGGTGCCTCCAAGAGACAGACCGATGCCCCAGACCAGGCTTCCTACGAGATACGGGCCGAGACCCGCTGCAGGACCAGACGCAGAAACGCTCTTTGAGAAAATCGCGCCAACCACGAAAACAAGCACGAAAGTTCCAATGACTTCGCTCAGCAAATTCGCCACGGTATTGCGAATCGCCGGTGCCGTGCAAAAGCATGCTAGCTTCGCAGCAGCATCCGGCGTTTCTTTCCAGTGCGGAAAGTAGTGCAGCCACACGAGCGCTGCCCCCACGATTGCTCCAAGCACTTGCGCTGCAATGTAGGAAGCAAGCTTGGCAAAACTGCCGTCCCGCATCGCGAAGCCGATCGTCACCGCGGGATTCAGATGCGCATCGTTGCTCCCACAGGCAATTGCCGTGAACACGCCCGCCATCACCGCGAACGCCCAGCCGGCGGTGATCACCATCCAGCCGCTGCCTTCCGCTTTCGATCGCTTGAGCAGCACGGCCGCGACAACTCCATCGCCGAGCAGTATGAGAATCATCGTCCCGAAAAATTCACCGGCCAGCGGTGAGGTCATAAGCAAGCGCCTCCATCAGGATTCCATCCAGTCAAAGGATCGTGTGACTGCTTTCTTCCACTGCTTGTGCAATTGCTCACGTTCCGTTTCGGCAAGATGCGGCTTCCAAGTGCGATCGACGGCCCAATTGGCTCGCAACTCCTCCAGGCCGGAAAAGAATTTCACAGCCAAGCCGGCAGCATAAGCTGCGCCCAGCGCCGTCGTCTCTTGAATCACCGGTCGCACGACTTCACGGTTCAAAATATCCGCCTGAAATTGCATCAACAAATCGTTAGCAACCATGCCCCCATCCACGCGAAGACTGGCGAGGCTGATATGCGAATCTTTCTCCATCGCCTCGACCACTTCCCGCGTCTGAAATGCCGTGGCCTCCAGCACGGAGCGGGCGATGTGCCCTTTGTTTGCGTAGCGTGTCAAGCCGGCAACCACGCCGCGCGCATTCTCCTTCCAATAGGGCGCGTACAACCCGGAAAACGCTGGAACGAAGTAGACGCCGCCATTATCATTAACGGTTCGCGCCAGCGCCTCGACGTCGGAACTCTTCTCAATCATTCCTAGATTGTCGCGAAGCCACTGCACCAGCGCCCCGGCAATCGCAACGCCGCCTTCCAGTGCGTAGTTTGCAGCCGCATCGCCTAATTTGTATGCGACCGTAGTGAGCAGGCCAAAACTCGAAGGTACCATCCGCTCCCCGGTGTTCATCAGCAGAAAGCAGCCTGTGCCGTATGTGTTTTTGACCTCGCCCGGGCGAAAGCACGCTTGGCCGACCAGCGCCGCTTGTTGATCGCCCAGGATTCCAGTGACAGGAACTCCCCCGATCGCTTTGAGAGTTGCTTCGCCATAGACTTCGCTGCTCGAACGCACCTTCGGCAGTACCGCGCGGGGAATGTCAAACGCCGCGAGCAACTTTTCGTCCCAATCCAGTGTTAACAAATTCAGGAGTTGCGTTCGGCTCGCGTTGGTCACGTCTGTCACGTGCACGCCGCCTTGAGGGCCTCCTGTTAAGTTCCAGAGGAGAAACGTATCGATATTTCCAAACAGCAACTCGCCCCCGGCCGCTCTCTCCCGTGCGCCGGGAACATTTTCGAGCAGCCAGCGCAACTTCAAACTGCTGAAGTAGGTGCTCAGCGGCAATCCCGTCTGGGGCCGGAAACGGTCTTGCCCGCCCTTGCCGGCAAAGCGCGCGACATCTTCCGCAACCCGCGTGTCCTGCCAAACAATCGCATTGGCAACCGGCTTGCCGGTTTTGCGCTCCCACAGGACCGTGGTTTCCCGCTGATTGGTGATGCCGATCGCGGCCAAATCCGCAGCGCGCAACCCGCGCTGCTCCAGCGCGTCTGCAATCACTTCTTCCGTACGGCGCTGGATTTCCAGGGCATCATGTTCCACCCAACCTGGCTTCGAAAAAATCTGTTCGTGCTCTTTTTGCGCCACGGCCGCGATACGCGCCGACTGATCAAACACCATGAATCGCGTGCTGGTCGTGCCTTGGTCGATTGCTCCAATGTAGTTTTTCACCGCGCCGGTCCTCTTTGCAGACGCAGCAGCATACTACGCAATTGCCGCGCCGTGCTTCACGCAAATGGCTCCCATCACCTGTAACAGCAAACGGCTTGCTCGCGCTCAACCGGGAATCGGCTCCTTATACGTCCGCCGGGCCGATTGTTGCATCTAAGAGTAAGGGGATAGGTAAGAGGAAAAAACAATGATCAAGAAAATAAAATCCAGCCGTATCGCCGGGATGATCGGGGCATTCGTCCTGGTATCCGGACTATTTGTTAGAAATGTCAGCGCAGCCGCACCGGGAACCATCACCATGACGATAACTGCCGTGGGCAAGAAAGATACCAGTCCGCCGCTCGTTACTAAAGACGACGTCCAGCTTTACCTAAACAAAGAGCGCAGCCAAATTGCCGACTGGAAGCACGGCGGAAAACTATATCTCGCCGTTCTAATTGACGATTCGCTGGACGCGAGCATCGCCAATCAGTGGAACGATCTGAAGGCGTTTCTCACCAGCCAGCCTGACACCACTTATGTTTCTGTGTCCTATGCGCGCAATGGCACGGCCATGCTCGTCCAGGATTTTACTAATGACCACGAACTTGCGGCTAAAGCGCTGCGCATCCCGCTCGGCGGCGGGGGTGCGTTCTCAAGCCCCTATCTCACGCTTCTGGACCTGATGAAGCGTTGGCCCGCTTCCGCGGATAGGCGCTCCATCCTCTTGATCTCTTCCGGCATCGATTATTTTCGCGGCGGTTTTGACTTTAGGAGCCCGGATCTCGATTCCGCTATCGGCCGCGCGCAAAAGCAAAATATCAACGTTTGGACAATCTATGCTCCGGATGCGGGGCACCGTGGGCGCGGATTCTTCATCGCCAACCGAGCGCAATCGAATCTCAGCCAGCTATCCGACGAAACGGGCGCCGAGTCCTTCTATCTTGGCACTGCTGCCCCCGTCACGCTCAAGCCCTATTTTGATGAGCTCTCCACGCATCTCAGCAACCAGTACCTTCTGACGTTCAAAGCCAGTGGGGGTGCGAAAGGACGCTTCGAGCGCGTCCGCGTTGCAACCGAGCTGCCTTACGTTGAATTTTTGGTGGCTTCCCAGGCTTTTTTGCCAGCAGCGAAATGAGCAGTTGAATCAATTCAGCGTAGAAACAAAAGAGAGCGGACCATTCAGTCCGCTCTCTTTTTATGACTTAGATCGTTGTCATGCGCAATTCTGCCCGGGCGAAGTGATTTTGACGTTGAAGGGACATAATCTTCAATCGTCAGAACTGCTCAGAACCGCCGCTTGCGTGGAATCGCGGATCACCAGTTCCGGGTTCATCTTGTGGCGCGAAATGCTCCAGTCGCGTTTCTCGAGCCCGGCGTTGACGCCTTCCATAACGATATTCACGGCCAGATTTCCCATCGCTTCCAGCGGCTGCCTGACCGTTGTCAATGACGGTGCGGACAACGAAGATAGCGGCACGTCATCAAAACCTACGACTGAACAGTTCTCCGGCACTTTCACGCCCGCTTTCGTCAGCGCTCGAATCGCGCCGAGGGCCGTCAAGTCGTCGAAGGCCATCAAAGCCGTGAAGCGTTTTTTTCGCTGCAGCAATTCTTCGGTGAACCGGTATCCGCCCTCGAAGCCGGAATTGGGGTCGAACGAATCCGGAAGTTGCAGCACCAGTGCCGGATCGATCTCCAGCCCGGACGAGTGCGCGAGTTTCAGGATGCCTTTCCAGCGCGGTGCGCTGTCAATCAACATTTTAGGGCCGCGGATGAACGCAATCTTGCGGTGTCCCAGGTGGTGTAGATGCTCTAGCGCGAGCCGTCCTCCCGCTTCGTTGTCAACCATCACCGAGCTGACGTCGTTGCCGGGCATCTCCCACCCGATGGTCGCCGCGGTGATGTTTCGCTTGCTGAGGTCCGCGACCAGTTGGATGTCCACGAAGAGCCAGTTGGCTACCACAATCAGCGCCTCGACATGATGCTCCAGCAGCATTTCCAAGTACCGTTCGAACCGGTTTCTCTGGTTGTGGGCGTCGGCGAAAATCGGGACATACGATGATTGATAAAGCGCGTTCTCGATGCCCCGCAAAACCGGCGTGCAAAAAGGGTCCGTGATATCGAAGAACATCACTCCGACGCTATGGCTTCGTTTGCTGCGAAGAAAACGTGCCATCGCATTTGGCCGGTAGCCGAGTTTCTTGGCGACTTCTTCAATTCGTTTTTTTGTGGTTGGCGCGATGTACCGCGCCAACGGCGCATTGTTCAGCACAATGGAAACCGTCGCCGGTGAGAAGCCGCTGGAATTCGCGACATCCCGCATCGTGATGGTTTGGTTCTTTCCGCTATGACGTTTCACCAAGACTGGGTTCTCCGATTGCATCATCATCTGTCCTGAGCCACCGATATGCAACCGCCCTTTCCTCGCCGAGTCGTTATTCCGCAGGTACTTCAAAAGAGAGCTGTTCACGGAACCCGCGCGTTTTCCACACTCCGAACGCAATTCCCGCGGTCATCCAGATGGCCCCGATAATCTGTGCCATGTGATCGAGGCTTAGCCACAGGCCAAAGCAGATTAAGAAACCGAAAATTGGCGGGATCAGATTGCCCAATTGCTTTTCCGGATTGCGAACGTAGTAGCGCAGCAAGGCCGCCACGTTCACGCCCATGAACGCGATCAATGCGCCAAAGTTCAAGAGATTCAATCCCCGCTCGTAGGTGAGGAAAAAGGAGCCGACGAGAGCAATCGCACCTACAAAGAGGACGCTGTTTCGCGGGATGTGATGTTTCGGATCCACGGCACCGAAAAACGATTTTGGAAGAGCATTGCTCCGGCCCATTCCGTAGAGTAGCCGTGCAGCTCCAAGCTGCGCACCCAAGCCCGATCCAAAGTTCGCGACAATCAACGTAATTCCCACAATCTTAAAAAGTGGCAGCCACGCGCGTGCGGCAACGAAGACATAAGCCGTATCCGGATTTTGAAACGGTTCGGAGACCGGCCAGATCAACTGTGCGACATACACTTCCAGTGCTGAGAGCAGGCCGATCACCACGCACGTCAGCACCGTCGCCAGCATGATGTTTCGCCGCGGATTTTCAGCCTCCTCGGAGAGCGTGGAAATGCCATCGAAGCCTATGTACGTCAGGACGGCAATCGATGTGCAGCCAAAGAGTCGCGCGTAAGTGAATGTTTGCGGATCGTAGAACGGGCGCGTAAAGAACATGGGGTCGTTATGTGGGTGGCCAAGTATGTAGCGAGCCGC
>Ga0066651_10000371_pt1 | contig 13560 bp, 6 predicted proteins | sample GraSoiAngelo_100_FD_71410 | JGI IMG/M metagenome (GOLD analysis project Ga0066651, IMG submission 71410) | Grasslands soil microbial communities from the Angelo Coastal Reserve, California, USA - 14_0903_02_20cm | ecosystem: Environmental > Terrestrial > Soil > Grasslands | place: USA...
AGAATTTGTTCTTGGATTTGTCAAAGTCCACGAAGCGGCAAACGAATAAATCCAGCCGCCCATCGTTGTCGTAGTCGAACCAGACGGCACTGGAGGCCCAGCCGGGAGCCGCCAAGCCGGCTCTTGCAGTCACGTCGGTGAACGTTGCGTTGCCATTGTTGTCATAGAGGATGCTGCGGCCATACTGCGTGACGTACAGGTCGGGCCAGCCGTCGCCCTCGTAGTCCCCCACAGCGACGCCCATGCCATAGCCACCGGCAGCGACGCCGGCTTTTTCGGTCACGTCCGTAAATGTCCCGTCGCGATTGTTGCGGTAGAGCGCATTGCGCAAGGGCGGATCCGGGACTAGAAAATCGCACTTCCCGCCGTTCACCAGATAAATGTCCATCCAGCCGTCGTTGTCGTAGTCCAGAAAGGCGCAACCTGCGCCGGTTGTCTCGGGCAAGAAGTAATCCGCGGAGCGGCCGTTCTCATGACGCCAGATGAGTCCGGTGGCGGCAGATGGCACTTCTTCAAAGAGCGGTTTCAAGGCGGACTGTGCGAATCCCGCTGGAGTGACAGAACCGAGATGGGGCAGAAAAGCGATGCTCTGGTATTTGGCCAAGCATCCGCTGCCGGCCATACTTAGTCCCTTGAGGAATTGTCTTCGCGTCCAACCCAGCATTAGTGTTTTTTATGGTGCGTTCTACTTTGTTTGCGGCCTGCGGATCCCCGTGATTCTGGCCCTTCCCGGACTTGGCCATATTCATACTGTAGCATTACGGAAGTAGGGAAAACGCTCTCGGCTTTTGCGCGTTTGCCGGTGTCCTCCAAGATTTCAGTGTGCCCCTTGCCCCATCTGCGGTTCTCCACTATATTTCGCCCGGCATGCCAAGCGAAAAAAACGGCCTCTTGACACAACCAGCAGGTCTGCGGGCTTCCCCTGTACCGAAGAGGCGGTGGGGCATCGCTTTTCTACTGGGTTTCGGCGTACTCGTAAATTATTTCGACCGAGTGAATCTTTCCGTTTCCCGGGATGCGCTCGAAGCTTCGTTTGGAATTTCCGCGGTGATGTTCGGTTATCTGTCAAGCGCTTACAACTGGCCCTACGCATTGCTTCAACTGCCTTCCGGACTGCTGCTGGATCGCTTTGGCGTCCGCCGGGTAGGCATCATCAGCACCATGATTTGGAGCGTGGCTTCCTTCGCTGCGGCCATCTCCACGGGCCTCGGAGGTTTGTTTGGGGCGCGATTCCTCCTGGGGATCGGTGAGGCTCCTACATTTCCGGCCAATGCGAAGGCCATTGGCTACTGGTTCCCCAAGGACGAACGCAGCCTGGCCACCGCCATGTTTGACGCCGCGGCGAAATTTTCTTCGGCGATTGGAATACCGTTACTGGGTCTCTTGTTACTGTATTTCGGCTGGCGCTGGAATTTTGCGGCGACAGGCTTCATCAGTCTTCTGTATTTCGCGCTGTTTTATGCCTTCTATCGAAATCCGAGCGAGGATAAATTACTGACAGACGCGGAGCGCGAGTTCATCGCCGTGGGCGGAGCGCAGCCGGAGGATCGCGCCAGAGCCGCCAAAGGAGCCCCGCTCGTTTACTTGATCCGGCAACGTAGAGTGTGCGGCTTGGCCCTGGGTTTCGCGTCATACAACTACACTTTCTATCTTCTCTTGACCTGGCTGCCGTCTTATCTTTCCACCACCCTCCACGTAGACTTGCTTCATTCGGCGCTGTATACCAGTGTGCCCTGGCTGTTCGCCACGTTCACTGACTTGGTCATTGGTGGCTGGCTCGTGGATTCATTGATACAGCGCGGTTGGAGCCCGGTACGCGTTCGCCAAGTCGTGCTCATCGGCGGAACGGCTCTCGGCCTGGGAATTCTCGGCACGGCGCACGCACACAGTCCCGTCACCGCCCTCTTCTGGATAAGCATGTCTATCGGCGGATTGTCCGCCGCTTCGCCGGTAGGATGGTCGATCCCCTCGCTGATTGCTCCACGAGAAAGCGTCGGCACACTGGGGGGAATTCTGAATTTTTGCAATCAGCTCGCCGGAATTGCTGCGCCGATTGTGACAGGCTACATCGTGCAGGCGACGCATTCTTTTTCTGGAGCGTTCGCTGCCGCAACGGCTTTTCTGCTAATCGGTGTCGCGGGCTATGTTTTCCTTTTGGGGAATATGGCGCCGATTCCCGATCCCGAGCCGGCCTGAACACCCATATTAGTGCGACGGGGCGTAATGTTTCGACGTATTTGTTCGCGAGTTAAACACGTCGAAACTTCCATCGGCCGAGGCCGTCAGCTTGAGATAGTTGGCGGCATCTTGGGGTCCCGAGAGATTGGCGATAAACGGTTCAGGAGTATTGTGCGCAGGACCGCCTTCTTCGGAAAAATGCAATTGCCACAGATCTTCGAGGTGCGGCGACGCCTTGATGATGTCCCAGGCGGAAGGAGTTCCGCCTTTTTTTGCGCCGTTGTCCATGATTGCCAGGCGAGGATCGATTCCGTACACCAGTGCGGGGCTGCTGCTCTGAAACCAGCCGTGGTGAGAGACGATATAAATATCGATTTTGCCGAGCTTGTTCCTGGGACACATCAGTTCCAACTCTTTGTCCCACGTCAGGTCGCCCAAGTCTAAGAGTTTGAGCTTGCCGAAAGTGACCAGCGTTCCGAGAGAACGTGGATTTTCGGTTTGGTCTGCGGGACGCTGCTCGGAATTCTTGCAGGCGGAGTTTTGCGCACCGGCCCCCGGCAAGGGTTTGTCAATCAGGGCGCCGTCCGAACTCACCACGCTTACGCGCATACCCTGAATGGGCACAAGATCGCCGGGCTTGGCGGTAATCCGCTTGAACTTTCCGGTTCCCAACACTTGCTGGTAAGCCTTCCAGTCTTGCACGGTTGGTCCGTCCATGGTTTCGCGGTTTTCGCCGTGATCGATGAATGTTCCTACCGGGATTCGGGCCACGAGTTGCGGTACGCCTCCCACATGGTCGTCGTGAAAATGTGTGATCAGCACGTAATCAATCTTGCTGATCCCGGCCAGTTTGACTGCCGCAACGATGCGATCGGCATCGCGGCCATCGTTGCCAGGCCACCCCGCATCAATGAGCAGCGACTGTCCTTCCGGCGTGACGAAGAGTGTGGCCTGGCCGCCTTCTACGTCGACAAAATAGATCTGCAGTGTCCTGCGGCTCTCGGGCGCCGGAACAGTAAGCGCCCCCGGCGGCAGAAACAAACTCAGGAGCCCTCCAAATGCCCAGATAGGAAGGGATAACCGTACGAACTCCCGCAATCCAACGCTTGAAAAGAAATTGCTCATATTTTGAACTCCTGGTCCGAATCTCCCGCACGGACGGGCGTAGCTGGTGCAGCCGCGACCAGGGCGTGCACTCTTGTTTGCGGACATCAAGTTCCAGTGAAATGGTGCGTCGGCCAAGCCCTCGAATCTCCGCCTCGAAGGGCAACAAACGAGTGCGCTCCCGGCTGGTGAGCACGAGAGCCGCCCCGGCCTTTGCGAGGGCACAAGCAAGTAACTGTCATGTTCGCCTAGCCCCCATTCAGACTGAATTGTTAAAACGACCCATACTCTAACGCACATCCTACGCTTCTCGAAACAACTAGAAAAACTTTTCATTTGAATCCAGAACCGGAATTATTTCTGTACAATGCTCGGGTTCAGTCGTCCTATGATCCGGATGGTGCGAATCCTGGGAAGCGGATGGAGAACAAAAAGACTACACGCGGGAGGAAATCGTGAAGAATCGCCGCGGATTTATCCAGACCACCTTGGCCGGTACTGCCGGGCTCATCTTTTCTCGGTTCTCGGGGCTTTCAGCTGCGGCGGCGCAAAGTGCCGATTCTAAAGTGGAAATTCTTCTCGACGAATCCCTTGGCACAATTTCTCCCAACCTCTACGGTCACTTCACGGAGCACCTGGGAGGCACCATCTACGATGGCGTGTGGGTCGGCGCAAAATCCAAGGTCCCCAATTTCGACGGCATCCGCAAGAACCTTGTTGACCACATGAGAAAGATCAAGGCCCCCGTCGTTCGTTACCCGGGTGGATGCTTCGCAGACAGCTATGACTGGCGCGATGGCGTTGGCCGCTCCGATCAGCGCCCGCGACGAACGAACTTCTGGCTTGAGGCGGAGAATGATAAATCGTCAGCCAATCACAAATATGATCCCAACGAATTCGGCACCAACGAGTTTGTCCATTTCTGCAGACTCATCGGGGCGGAGCCGTACCTCGCCGCCAACGTTCGCAGCCTGCCCGCCTCGGAATTCTACCGGTGGGTGGAGTACTGCAATTCTCCGGCAGGCAGCACCACGCTTGCCGAGGAGCGCGCCAAGGCCGGCTCTGCGCAACCGTACAACGTGCGCTACTGGGGCGTAGGAAACGAATCCTGGGGGTGCGGAGGAAACTTTACGCCTCAGGAGTATGCCGTTGAATTCCGCAGATATTCGGCTTGGCTGCCTCACTACGGCCAACCGCTGTCCTTGATCGCCTCTGGTCCTAACTCGAACGACTGGGGCTGGACGCGCGGCTTCTTCGAGAAAATTGTTCGCAAGGGGCCTTCGCAGCTCGGCGGCATCTACGGTTGGGGGCTTCACCATTACGCGTGGAATCTTAGCCGTGGACGAACGAACGATTGGGAAAAAGGAAAAGGTGATGCCATTCAATTTGATCCTGTGGACTGGTACGAGATTCTGCGCGAAGGTGAACGTGTGGAAGACCTCATTCTAGGGCACTGGCAAGTCATGAGTGAATTCGACCGTGAGCACCGCGTCAAGCTCGTCGTGGACGAATGGGGCCCGTGGTACCGTCCCGGGAGCGAGGCAACGCCAGGGGACATTCTCGAGCAAACTCCCACGCTGCGGGATGCCGTGTTCAGTGGCATGACCCTCGACATTTTTAACCGGCATGCCGGCAAACTTCACATGGCCAACTGCGCGCAGCTCATCAACTGCTTGAACAGTTTGTATCTCGCTCACGAAGACCGGTTCGTGATCACGCCGGTGGGCCATGTTTTCGAAATGTACGCAGGCCATCAGGGAGGAGAATCGCGGCGAACCATTTTCTCGGCCCCTTCCGTGCAGTACGACCGGGACGGTAAACCGGCGACTTTCTGGGGACTCCAGGGTTCCGCTTCCCTCCGCGGCAAGGATTTGCTGGTCACCGTCGTGAATCCGCATACGACCCAGGCTCGCGAGACCGAAATTACCGTTAGGGGAGGCTCCGCCAGCTCCGCAACGGCAACCGCTTTAACGCATTCCGACATTCACGCGCGAAATACTTTCGACAATCGCGAAGCCCTGATTCCTCAAAAGAAGGAGAGCGTCGTCCGGAACGGAGTTGTTGTCCACACTTTTCCCGCGGCTTCGGTGACGGCACTGTCCATTCATTTGACTTGACTGGATCGTTCGCCGCTCATACGGTCAAAGTGATTTTTTCAAAGGAAGCCGCGCCTACAAGGCTTGCGCTGGCGCATCGGAAGCGGGCGCTCTCAGGTCCATCCAAGCCTCGGCGTTCGAACGAAAGAGGCGCGTAACGTCTCGCTGAATGTCACCGCGCGTGACGCCCCGGCCGTCCTCCGACAACAGACGGTAGGTGTTAGAGAGGACGCGCGCCAGCGTTCTGCGCGTGTTGTTCCATTTGTAGATGACTTGCTCGAGCACACGGGCATCGGAATGCTGCGGAATGAAACTTGTTCCCAGCATCTCGATGCGTTCGCGAGTGATCTCCTCCACAATCGAAGGATTGTTCATGAACCACCAGCAGCCGAACGGCATCAAGTTGCTGAACTTCCGCGCGTACACGCAAAGTTCGTGCTGGTTCTCCCGGCTGAGGATGCTGACCAGAAAGCGATTGGTTGGAAACTCGCGGCACAGATTCTCCAGCGCCCGCAGGTCCGCTCTGCCCACGGCGTCGCCCGCCAAACGCAGCGATGGATTGACCTGCTTGCGCACTCCAATCATGAGCGAGAGCGGCAGATTCAATTCGCGGCAAGCAGGCAGCACCGCTTCTTTCAGCAATCGATTGCCGGTAGTTTCCTTGGGAAATTCGAAAGTGTCCGGCAGCGAGACTGCCATGTAGACGGGTTGCATGCGTTTGTACCAGTCCGCCAAGAACCGGCGCACTTCCGCCGGGGACTTTCCCGATGCCTGCTCGTCAACCCGGTAGCCTTGTCCGGCCAACACCTGCCAGTGTGCAGGCCAGTTGCACAGAATTCGATCCAGCCGCAACACCGCGCGAAATTGCCGGTGGCTCGCGACCCCCTTCAACCAGACTGCCGCTTCCTCCGGATCGAGTGGATCATTCGTCATCACCACCGTGCTCACGCCCGCCAACTGCAACACTTTGCGAATGTGCGCTTCGATGGTTTGCGATTTGAAGAAGGACCTTGCCTCCACCAGGTCCGGACGATCAGTAGGCAGGTGGAAAGCCTTGAGCACGGCGACTACCCCGCGCGTGGCTTCCGAGACAGGAGTATTTTCGACGAACAGCGTCCGCCAAATGGCGTCGGCTTGGTCGCGCTTGGAGAGCGACCAGTACCCCTCGGGCTTGGTGTCGGAAGAGCGGAAGAATTCAGCTTCGAGGTAATGATAGGTCAGTAGTTCGTCGATGCCCCACAACCCAAGCTTGCCGAATGCGGGAGCAAACAGGTGCGTGTGAATGTCGATAAATTGCGTGGTCGCGAGTACATCCTGCACAGTCGAGGAAATCTGCGCTTCTGTGAGGAGATCGCCATCGCGAGAGACCGGAGTCTGGCCCGTTGATTTGAGAAATGCGGTTGTCATGCTTTGCACCCACTCTTGCTGCTCTTACCTCAAGATGTTCGGCCGTGCGCGCGGCTCGTGTGCCGCGGGCGGGCGCCATGTATTAGGTTGGTATGATGCCTCGACTTGCGATTCGATTAGTTGTCCCGCCGGGGTCATGAATTCCAGAGATTACAAACCGTTCGCCGGGCTGTCAAATTGTAAGAGCTGAAGATAATATTCAGCGGAACTTAACGAATGTCAACGCATCCTTCCAGCGGACTGATAGTCCACCAGCGCAGGAGTATACGTGACAGGCTTCAGGTGAATATCCTTCCTTTAGGGGCGGGGCGCGTTTCTCAACTCAGGCGCAATGTCGTACGCCTTCTCGAACTCTGCGCGAGACTCCTCCTCTTTTCCTTCCTGATGGAGGGCCAATGCAAGATTGTAGTGCGCTTCCGCATAGCGCGGCTTGAGGCGCACAGCCTCGATAAATTCCGTCTGCGCCATGCGGACGTCACCCGCCTGCAACAGCACCAGTCCGAGATTGTTGTGAGCTTCCGCGAAATTCGGATCGCGGCGCACGAGTTCACGGAAGACATTGGCTGCGCCAGCGGCATCATTCTCCTGGCTGAGGACCAATCCCAATTGTATGCGGGCGTCATTGTACTTGGGATCGAGACTGATGGCTTCATTCAGCTCGCGAGCGGCTTCCTCTAGATGCCCCAATTGCGCCAGCGCGAGGCCCAGGTTGTAATGTGCCTCCGCCAGATCAGGATCGGACATCACCGCATGCCGGAACTCCTCGAGCGCCCGTTTGCTATCGTTCTGGCGCCAATAGAGCAGTCCGAGGCTTGCGTGGGCCTGCGCGTAGTCCGGTTTCAGCTCGAGCGCTTTCTCATAGGCCGCCAAGGCTCGTGCCGCGTCTTGTTTGCGCTCCCACGTTACGCCCAGATAATAATGGCCGGTCGGCAGCTCGGGACTTTGCTCGATGGCCTTCTGAAAAAGTGCCAGCGCATCCTCGAGCTTCTGCTGCTTCAGCGCTTCCACGCCCTGGAGGATCAGATATTTTGACTGCGCCAAGCGCGCCCGGAACTCTTGCAGTGCGTTCAGGTCATCCAGCTCCTTTTGCGCGGCGCTGGTCTCGCCTTGAGCACGCAAAGCGATACCCAGGCTGTAGTGCGCCTTTTCAAAGTCCGGCTTCAGCTCTATCGCTCGCCGGAAGGCAGCGATTGCGCCGGTTGTGTCGCCGCCGGATTTGAACTCCATGCCCAGGTTATATTGCGCCTCTGGATCTTTGGGATCGATTTCGACGGCTTTGCGGAACTGGGCGAGGGCACCCGCGTGATCGCCCTGACGGCGTAGTGTAACTCCCAGCAGCGAGTGCGCCGGCGCATAATGGGGATTAAGACGGAGGGCGCGGCGGAACTCGGCTGCGGCGGCTGCCAAATTGCCGAGCTGTCCTTCGGCCAACCCCAACTCCAAATGCATCTCGGCAGAGGGCTTCGATTGCAGCGCCCGCTGTAACTCGTGCTCAGCGGCTGCAGGATCGTTTTGCTGCAAGTAAACTCGCGCCAGGAGGCGATGTGACCCGGCGTTCGCGGGATCGAGATCGACCGCCGTGCGCAACTCCTTGAGCGCGGCGGCCTGATCGTTCAAATCGTACCAGGTCGCGCCTAACGCGTAATGCGCATCGGCCCACTTCGGTTTGAGCCGCAGCGTGGCTTCGAACTCTTCCACAGCCTGCTTGGCGTCACCCTTATATTTCAGCGTCAGCGCCAAATTGTAATGTGTTTCCGAGTCGTTGGGTTCGAGGTCCAGCGCCTTATGATAGCTCGCAATGGCCTGGTCCCAGGATTTGTTGCGCGCAAGCTCGATGGCCCGTTGACGGTAGCTTTGCGCCGACTGCGCAGCCGTTACTCCGGAGAGAGTCAGCGTGAGTGCCATTGCAGACACGATGTGCGCTCGCCCGTATCCGAGAAGAAGTCGATTCGCCCAGCCGCACTTCATGGGGACAGCCTAGCACGCGGGCAGAACCCCTGTGAAATGCGGTCCCTGCGGAGAACGAATGTCGTTGTCAAATCACCAGAAGAATTTAACGCTAAACTGTCCAATCCGCGGAGCACGGGTACTGCTAATAATCCCAAACGACGAGTCGCTGATGTTTCCCCCGGGATTTGTAAATTGCGTGTGGTTGAAGATGTTGAAAAATTCGATACGGAGATCGAAAGCCAGATTCTCTTTAATTGTGGTGTGCTTTAAGAGGCCGAAATCCGTGTTGTTGAATCCCGGGCCGTGGAAAAAGCGACGGTTGACGTTCCCGAATGTCCCCGGAGTGCAGTTCTGCGCGAATGCACCCACACTCGGCAAGCAGGCTGCCTCCACATCACCCGGGAATTGTGGTGTCAAAAGACCCGGCGGAGGCGGGATGAAGTAGCATCCCGTGTTGTCGGAGGTGGGGCAATCCGGATTTGGCTTGCGTGGATTCAGAATCTGCAGCGGCGCGACGCGGTTCGGCATATCCGTGGCCGAGCTACCCCACAGGGTAAAGTCACCGTTCGATTGGTTCATCGGTACAGGAAAGCCGGTTGAGAATCGTGTGATCCCCTGCGTCTGCCAGCCTTGCGTCAAGCGCTTGGGGGCTCCTTTGAATGCCCGGTCGAACGGGATTGCCCAAATGTAACTGACCACAAAATTGTGAGTGATGTCCGCCGAGGACAACCCTCGGCTCAACTTAGAATTTTGGAAATTGACCAGGTCGTTGAAGGCCGAAGAATCGTCTAAGGCTCTCGCGAACGTGTAAGCGGCCAGGAACGTCACATCGTTGGCCTTGCGCTCCACGCTGATTTGGCCGGATTGGTAGATGGAATTCGCCGTGGTAAGCGTGTTGGTATTGTTGGAGCCATAGCAGACCAGCGTGGCTGACTCGGGACAGTAATTGGGACTACGGATCGCTTGCCGGTTGCTGTAAACGCACCCTGGGAGAGGTGTCGGACTCACAGTCAGACAGTTGACGGTGGGCGAAGTTTGGAAGACGTCGTTCTCACCAAAAAATCCGCAGCCGGCGGTTCCTGCGGTCACGTCGATAGCGCTTTGCGCCGTAAGTTGCTGGCACAAAGCCGGATCGCCCGGAATGGCTTCGTTCTGGGTGATCAAGTGGTGTCCCTCGGTACCGACGTAAGCCACGGTCAGCACCGTTGATTTGGTTAGCTCTCGTTGGATCGACAGGTTGAAATGTTCCGCATAGGGCAGCACATTGTGTGTGTTATAGCCGGGATAATAGGTAAAGGGCTCGTAAATCCCAAAGCTAAGCGTCTTATTTGCCGGGTCCCCAGGAGTCGGTGCGGTAAACGGAAACCGCTGGCCGAGCGACTGGCCGGTCTGGCGAAGGAGGAACGGCTCGTCAAACATGACGGGTGACGGCGTGGACCAATACAGACCGAAAGGGGCGTCTGCCACTTCGTAGAACAGGTTTAGGTCCTCGACCGAAGTATAGTAGAGTCCGAAAGATGCCCGAATGCTGGTTTTGCCCGGCCCGCCAAAGATTTTGCCCAATGCTTCGTTGCTAAAACCAGGTGAATAGGCGAGCCCGAGGCGTGGACCGAAATTGTTGTATTTGGTTGGAGCGAGCGTCTTCGGAATGCCAGGGTCGCCCGGGAATACCAAGCCTGTGGGACTAAGCGGAAAGACCGTGGACTGTTCCCCAGGATTAAAGGTCTGAATTTTCCCTTGCGTGTCATACCACGGCATGCTTGCTTCCCAGCGCAGGCCGAGGTTGAGCGTGAGATTGGGTCTTACCTTCCAGGAGTCCTGTACAAACGCGCCACCGTAACGCGTGCGGGAATCCAGAAGCTGCAAGGCCGCCTGCGTGTAGCCGCCCGAACTCGCCGGCGCGCCAATCAGAAAATCCGCAAAATCGCTGCCGGTCGCGTCGCCATTAAAGACGAAGTTGCCATTGGGACTGGCGTAGTTGCGTTCGTTGATTTGCAGGTAGCGGGCTTCGCCGCCAAACTTCAGCGTGTGTTTGCCCATCGCCTTGGAGAAGACGTCGCTTGCCATATAGGTGTTATTCGGCTGGTACGTGTTGAGCGTTGGAACGCCAATCTGGAAGTTATTGAAGTAAATCTGTGGGACATATTCCGGATATCCGGGAGTCGTGGAGGGGATAATGCCGAGGCCACCAGTAACGAAACCGAGCGACGACAGTTTGGCGAAACTCCCGGCCGGATTGTCCTTATGCAACGCCGTTCGGAAGAAGCTGACCCGGGACTCGTTGACGGCCGTGGCCCCGAAGGTCTTGGTGTTGCTCATCACGAACTGCTGAGCCCGAGAAGGAGTGTCGGACGGAAAGCCGGGCACGCTGGCAAATGGTAACGCACTGTGAACGATGGAATCGTCGATCGTGTAGTACCACGACCAGTTTCCGGTTGTTTTATTGATGAAATCCACCTTCAGAGCGTACTTGTTGTCGTTCTCTTTGTCTTTCTGACTGTTGTCCGTATAGTTGTTACTTACATCTCCAGCGACTTTCGGGGCGGGGATGAAGGGCAAGATTCCACTTGCAGGCGCTACCCACGCATTGTTCGGATCTGTCGGCCCCGGAATATGCGCAAGGCCACTCACCGGGTCCACAGGAAAAACACAAGGGTTCGGGCCAGTGTTGCTGGTGCAACCAGGGAAACTGTAGGGCTCGTCGGGGAATATGGTGCCAGCGGGCAAACCCAGCCGCGTGTTAAGCACCTGGGCCCAGCTCTGGGCGCCACCCGTGCCGGTCAGTGGGCCGTCGACCGTTCCGGTCAATAAATGGGTATCGAAGTTGCCTTGACGTTGGTCCACCGTTGGCAACGTCGTGGTGGTTTCCGCGCCTTTCGTCTGCCTGGTGCCTTGATAGTCAGCGAACCAGAAGAGGCGGTTTTTCAAGATCGGCCCACCCCCTACAGCGCCAAATTGTTTGCGGTGCAGTTCGGTCCTCGGGAGCCCTGCCGCATTCGCGAAGTAGCCGTTGGCATCCAACGCGCTATTGCGCAGGAACCAAAAAGCGTCGCCGTGAAAACTGTTGGTGCCAGACTTGGTGATGGCGTTCATGACCGCGCCGCTGAATTTTCCGTATTCGGCGTCGAAGCTGTTGGTGATCAGTCGAAATTCCTCGACCGCGTCCAGGTTGGGAACCAAGCCGGCGCCCAGGTTGCGTCCTTCACTCACGTCCCCGCCGTTCACAAGGAACGCGTTCGCCGTTTCGCGCTGGCCGTTAACGGAGACGTTGCCCGGGGACAATGAGCCCGATACCGGCCGGTCCTGTTGAATCGTCTCCGCGGTCGCAGGCGCAACCCCGGCCTGCAAACCGAGAAGGTCCAGGTAGCTGCGGCCATTCAAGGGCAGCGCCAGCATCTTCTTCGAATCGATCACGTCGCCTAACTGTGTGCTTTCCGTCTGCACTTGCACGGCGTTCGCAACGATTTCGACATGCTCCGCCACGCTGCCAACATCGAGTGTTACATCGAAGTGGAGTTGGTCGTTTACCTTTACTTTGATATCCGTCTCGGTGAACGTGCGGAATCCGGGCGCGGTGACTGTAAGCTTATAGTCCCCGGCTGGCAGCGCCAGAATGCGAAACGAACCGTCGGCGGCCGAGACGGTTTCCTGCTTGAAATTGTTTTGCACATTTGTAGCTACGATATGCGCGCCCGCCACGACGCCTTGCGTGCTGTCGCGCACCACTCCCAGGATCGAGCCGGTTACATCCGCACGCAGAACATTCGGACCGAAAACCATTGTTAGAACGAGCAGAAGAGTAGAAACTGCATGGTTAAAACGATTTTGCATGAGGCACCCCCAGGTGCGCGTAGCATGTCATAGAACACCAGTCGTAATCAAGATGGACATTTGTCTGTCCGGCGGCCCTCAGCGTCGTTTCCTCCACCGACAGATCGAAACGCATACTGCGGTGCGCACCTGCTATTTCCCCCTATGTTAATCCGATTTAAGTAGAGAGCTCCGATTCCAAGCGCCCTCTTGGAATGCTCCTGCAAGCACAGCACTTTGCTGGCAGCGGACAACGGATACCGACAGCTTGACATAGAAGCAAATAGAAAATAAAAGAAAGAAAGCGAGAGTAGTTGTAATCTATCCACTGCGCGACGTTTTTACCTGCGCGCTCGGTAGAACGATTCCAAAATAGTATTGCAATACAATCTACTGTGAGATAAGCTCCTTGTATACCATTACAAGGAGGCTAGTCGCTTGCCGTTTGTCAGTCGCCGGGCCCAGTTGAAGCTCAGCAACCAGGAGAGGGAAATGCTCACGGCGTTCGCGCGGTCGCGAAGCGAGCCGGCGGGCCGCGTGCATCGGGCTTCGATTCTATTGCGCTATCACGCGGGAGACACGGTTTCAGAGATCGCAAGGAGCCTGGCGACGAACCGGCCACGGGTCGAACGGTGCGTAAGCAAGGCCCTGGACTTGGGGGTGACTCAGGCGTTGGCCGATTTGCCGGGTCGCGGTCGCCGCCCGGCGATGACGGCCGAAGCGCGCGCGTGGGTGGTTGCGCTGGCAGGTCAGAAACCCAAGGACCTGGGCTATGCTCAAGAACTCTGGACCACCAGATTGTTGTCGAAGCATGTTCGGAAGCATGCCGAGGCGGCCGGTCACCCGAGTCTCAGGAAACTGGGGCGCGGAACGGTCTCCAAAATTCTCAGCGCCAACCAGGTGCACCCCCACAAAATTCAGTACTACCTGGAGCGGCGCGATCCCGAGTTTGACGCCCAGATGGTGCAGGTTCTGCATGTTTACAAGGAGGTGGAAATCTGGCGTGAGAAAGGCG
>Ga0066651_10000379_pt1 | contig 13408 bp, 14 predicted proteins | sample GraSoiAngelo_100_FD_71410 | JGI IMG/M metagenome (GOLD analysis project Ga0066651, IMG submission 71410) | Grasslands soil microbial communities from the Angelo Coastal Reserve, California, USA - 14_0903_02_20cm | ecosystem: Environmental > Terrestrial > Soil > Grasslands | place: USA...
AATCGATACAAGAAAAAACAGGATTAGTGATCGATGCTTATTTTTCTGCAACTAAATTAAAATGGATCTTAGATAATGTGAACGGCGCAAGAGAAAAAGCAGATAAAGGTGAATTGGCATTTGGTACAATAGATAGTTGGTTGGTTTGGAAGTTAACTGTTGGCAATGTTCATGTCACTGATGTTTCAAACGCATCACGTACGATGTTGCTGAATATTCATACTTGCCAATGGGATGAGGAGTTACTAAAACTATTCAATATCCCAAAATCAGTTTTGCCTGAAGTAAAACCATCCAGTAAGATTTATGGAACTACAGGTAACATTGTTCCTGAAATAAAAATACCTATTGCAGGTATTGCCGGGGATCAGCAAGCAGCATTGTTCGGGCAAATGTGCACAAAACCGGGTATGGTGAAGAATACATATGGTACAGGTTGCTTTATGCTGATGAATACAGGCACAAAAGCAATTACATCAAAAAATAATCTGCTTACAACTATTGCATGGCAGATCGAAGGCAAAACAGAATATGCGCTGGAAGGAAGTGTATTTATAGCCGGCGCTGTAGTTCAGTGGCTGCGTGATGGGTTAAAAATTATCGGCAACTCATCAGAAGTTGAGCCATTAGCAGCAACCGTAAAAAATTCAGAAGGAGTTTATATCGTTCCTGCATTCGCCGGATTGGGTGCGCCGCACTGGAACCAGCATGCAAGAGGAAGTATTTTTGGCTTGACAAGAGGAAGCACTAATGCACATATTGCAAGAGCTGCACTGGACAGTATTGCATACCAGGTTTATGATGTACTAAAAGCCATGGAAGCAGATGCAGGAATAAGTATTGCAGAACTAAGAGTAGATGGCGGAGCTACAGTAAATAATAACCTGATGCAGTTTCAAAGTGATATACTCAATACAAAAGTGATTCGTCCGAAAGTAACAGAAACAACGGCACTCGGCGCTGCCTATTTAGCCGGGCTCGCTGTTGGCTACTGGAACAACGTAGAAGAGATACAAAAGCAATGGCAGGTAGATAAAACATTTTCATCAGGCATGAATGACAAAGGAAGAAACGATTTAGTGAATGGATGGCAACGAGCAGTGACGGCAGCAATTGCATGGGCGGATGAGTAATAATTCTGTATGAAAAGACAAGAACAATTAGAAAAGCTTAGTTCGATAAAGGAATTTGATATTTGCATCATTGGTGGTGGCGCTACGGGTTTAGGTATTGCTGTAGATGCAGCATCAAGAGGGTGTAAAACTATTTTACTGGAGAAATATGACTTTGCAAAAGGAACGTCATCAAGAAGTACAAAGCTGGTGCATGGCGGTGTACGTTATTTACAACAAGGAAATATCAAACTGGTGATGGAAGCCTTGAAGGAAAGGGGCTTGCTTAAAAAGAATGCGCCCCATCTCGTAAAAAATCAATCCTTCGTTATTCCTAATTATAAATGGTGGGAAAATCCTTTTTATGGAATTGGATTAAAGGTTTATGATTGGATGGCGGGTAGTTTAGGTTTAGGGCCATCAGAATTTTTAAGCAAAGAAGAAACATTAAAACTAGCTCCTAATCTTGATGAAGAAGGATTACGGGGCGGCGTATTGTATCATGACGGGCAGTTTGATGACGCAAGATTGGCGATCCATTTAGCAATGACCGCAGCCGATCATGGAGCTGTTGTTTTAAATTATATAAGTGTTGAAGAATTAATGAAAGCAAATAACATCATTTGTGGAGTAAAAGCAAAAGATGAGCTTGATGGAAAAGAGTACGAGATCAGATCAAAGGTTGTCATCAATGCAACAGGAATTTTTTCTGATAGTATTGCACGAATGGATAATACAGAAGCAGAACCAATGATCTCTCACAGCCAGGGCATTCATTTAGTTTTTGATAAAGAGTTTTTACCAAGCGATACAGCGATCATGATCCCGAGAACAGATGATGGCCGTGTATTATTTGCTGTGCCCTGGCATAATAAAGTAATTGTGGGTACAACCGATACACCTGTTCCGGGAGCATCTATAGAACCGATAGCTTTGAAAAGTGAAATTGAATTTGTAATGCAGCATATTGCCCGTTATCTGAGGAAAGATCCTTTGCTATCGGATGTACGCAGCGTATTTGCCGGATTAAGACCCTTGGTAAAAAGTAATAGCAAAATAACAGCAGCTATTTCCCGTGACCATCATATCTCTGTTTCTGATTCTGAATTAATAAGTATTACCGGGGGTAAATGGACAACCTATCGAAAGATGGCAGAAGATGTAATGGAGATCGCTATAAACAAAGCTGGTTTATATGATAAGGAATGTGGGACAAGAGATTTGCATATACATGGATATAAAGAAAATAATGATTATAATGCTGCATTGTATTATTATGGCAGTGATGCGGAAGGAGTTGAATCGCTGGTAAAAAATAATTCAGTACTCGGAGAGTTGATTCATCCGTCACTGCCTTATATAAAAGCAGAAATTGTATGGGCTGTGCAAAATGAATTGTGCATGACGGTAGAAGATGCGTTGGTAAGAAGAACAAGAGCATTGTTACTGGATGCAAAAGCCGCTATTGAGTCAGCGCCTTTGGTTGCTGGTATGATGGCAAAAGAAATGGGTAAAGATGATACGTGGATAAAAAAGGAGATCGATAATTTTAATTTAACAGCAAAGAACTATCTTCCTATTATTAACTAAAACGATTGCTTATGTCTTCATTTATTCCTGAATTTGTCGGCACCGCTATTCTTATAATCCTCGGCGCTGGCGTAATAGCCAATGTGGTATTAAATAAAACCAAAGGAAATAATAGCGGATGGATAGTAATAACATTTGGCTGGGCTATGGCTGTGTACATGGGTGCATCGGCTTCTCTTGCTTTAGGCGGAAGCGGTCATCTGAATCCGGCCGTTACAATTGCGATGGCTACAATGACAGATTTTGATAACAGCAAAGTGCTTCCATTTATTGCCGGCCAGTTTGCAGGTGCCATTGTCGGGTCGATCATTGTATGGATCGCATATAAACAACATTTTGATGAAACGGCAGATGCCAGCACACAGCTTGCTGTTTTTTCAACTGCACCAGCTATCCGAAATACAGGATGGAACCTTATGACTGAAATAATTGGAACATTTGTCCTCGTATTAGGGGGATCATTACTTTCAAAACCCGCAAGCAATACCGGATCGTTGGGTGCTTTGCCTGTCGGGTTATTAATATTAGCAATTGGTTTATCGCTTGGAGGACCGACTGGTTATGCTATTAACCCGGCAAGAGATCTGGGTCCACGTATTGCACATTTTATTTTGCCTATTAAAAATAAAAGAGATAGTGATTGGAGTTATAGCTGGATTCCGGTTGTAGGACCAATTATCGGAGCATTGATTGCTGCATATGTGTTTAAAAACTTTTTATCATGAAAAAGATCTTATTCATTTTATTTTCTATTTGCATTTTAAATATTCAATCTATGTCACAGGATGCAGAAGCAAAACTGAAAGAAAAAGGAATTGTATTAACAACTCCAGGAAAGCCCGTAGCCAATTATGTGAATGCAGTTCGTGTAGGTAATCTCTTATTTCTTGCAGGCAAAGGCCCTACAAAAACAGATGGAAGCAATATTACTGGCAAAGTCGGTAAAGACTTGACTATTGAACAAGGTTATGAGGCAGCAAAACTTGCTGCTATTAATCATCTTGCTGTTTTAAAAGCCGAGCTGGGAGATCTGAATAAAGTAAAACGTATTGTAAAAGTGTTGGGTATGGTTAACTGTACTGAAGATTTCAAAGACCAACCAAAAGTAATTAATGGCTATAGTGACCTGATGGTTGAGATTTTTGGTGATAAAGGAAAACATGCACGGTCGGCCGTAGGCATGGGATCACTGCCGATGAATATTGCTGTAGAGGTTGAAGTAATTGTAGAAATAGAAGATTAAAATCAGAATAAGCCATACAACTGCCCATCTATCTTGCGAATGATATCGCCAAAGTCTTCATCTTTTTCAGCGAACTTGTTTTTGTCAACATCAATTACAAGCAGCGGGCCTTCTTTGTAGTCGCCGATCCACCGGTTGTAGTATTCGTTCAGCTTTTTTAGGTAATCGAGGCGAATATTCTCTTCATACTCCCGGCCTCTTTTTTGAATTTGTCCTACCAGTGTCGGCACGGAGGCATTCAAATAGATCAGTAAGTCAGGAGGGTTAACTAATGTCTTAAGTGTTTGAAAGAATTTATAGTAATTATCAAAATCTCTTTTGCTCATCAATCCCATTTCATGAAGATTGGGTGCAAATATGTGTGCATCCTCATAGATTGTTCTGTCCTGGATAACAGTTTCAGTTCCTTTTAATATTTCAACCAGCTGCTGTAAGCGACTATTCAAAAAATAGATCTGCAGGTTAAAACTCCAGCGGGGCATGTCCTCGTAAAAATCATTGAGGTAGGGATTATGGTCCACATCTTCAAAGTTGGGTATCCATTTATAATGCTTGCTCAGCATTTCCGTTAATGTGGTTTTACCGGCACCAATATTTCCGGCAATCGCTATATGCTTTGGTTTTAATTTTACTTTCGCCATACCATAAAAAAATTCCAATGAACAAAATATAAACTTCTAGAGGACTGAGTTCAAAGTAAGCCCTTTTTCGGAATTTGAGATTTGAAATTCTGGTTTTTTAAAAATAATTCAACCCGATTGCCTGGCGTACCGCTTCCATTGTAGCCTTCGCACTTTTACGAGCTTTTTCAGCTCCTTTCTCCATTACTTCCTTCAGATATTTTTCATCACCCATTATGCTGTTTACTTTTTCGCGGATTGGGGAAATGAACTTCGCCATGTCTTCACCCAATTTATCTTTTAATACACCGTATTTAATGGTACAATTATTATAGTCATCCTCGAATTGCTTAACTGTATCAGGGGAGCTGACCAGTTTTAGCAATAAAAAAATATTTTCAACTTCGGGGGATTTTGCTGAATTCATTTCTTTTGGCCCGCTATCCATTTTTGCTTTCTTGATCTTTGTCCGGATTGTTGTATCATCATCCGCCAGGTAAATAGTCGCATTCTGGTTTTCGCTTTTACTCATCTTACCTGTACCATCAAGACTTGGTACTTTTATCAGTTCACCGCCATAGTTAAATGCAAACGGCTCCGGGAAAACTTCACCATAACGATGATTGAAGCGGTTCACAAAATTGCGGGCCATTTCAAGATGTTGCTCTTGATCTTTACCAACTGGCACCAGCGATGCACGGTGAAGTATGATATCAGCGGCCTGTAAAACAGGGTAGGTGAGCAGGCCGGCATTGATATTATCCGGTTGTTGTCTTGCTTTGTCTTTAAAAGTAGTAGTCTTTTCCAATTCACCTTTATAGGCCATCATATTCAGATAGAGATATAGCTCAGCTGTTTCATAAATATGGCTCTGGCAATAAAGAGTTGCTTTATCAGGATCGAGTCCGCAGGCAATATTCTCTGCCAGTACGCGGTGAACATTCTCCTTGAGTTCTTTTGTATCCGGATGGGTCGTGAGGGAATGCAGGTCAGCTACCATAAAATAGCATTCAAATTCATCCTGCATCCGTACAAAATTTTTTATAGCCCCGAAATAATTTCCAAGGTGTAAAAAGCCCGTCGACCGGATGCCACTCATTACGATTTGTTTCTTCTTTTCCATTTGCGGCGGCGAAGATAGGGATTAGTTCAGAGTTGGTAGTTCGGAGTCATGAGTTAGTAGACGGGATTCCGAACTCACCGCTGACTTATCAAACATCCTGGTAAAAAACTCTTGACTCCGAACTCCCAACTCATGACTCCTAACTATATTTGTTGAATGGAAGTAAACGATAAACTGGTAGAGAAAGTAGCACATCTGGCCCGGTTGAAATTTGATGAATCAGAAAAAGAAACTATCAAAACAGACCTGCAGCGAATGATCGAATTTGCAGCTAAATTGAATGCACTCAACCTTGATGGCGTTGAGCCGTTATTGCATATGAGTGAAGAGGCAAATGTGCTGCGTGAGGATCAGATCAAGGGTTCGATCAGCCGTAAGGAAGCATTAAAAAATGCACCTGAACATGATGATCAGTTTTTCAAAGTACCGAAGGTTATTAAAAATCCCAAATAGGAAATTCCAAATTCCACAGCGAACTTCGAAATGGAATTTGGAATTTGATTTTGTTATTTATGAGCTCAATAATCCATCTCGAAGGAATCCGCAAAAGCTATTTCATGGGTAAACAGGAATTGCCCGTGTTGAAAGGTATTTCGCTGGATATATTAAAAAACGAATATGTGGCTTTAATGGGACCATCGGGATCTGGCAAAAGCACATTAATGAATATTATTGGTTGCCTGGATTCACCAACAGCCGGAACATATGTCCTTAATGGCAAAGCAGTGAGCAGAATGGAGGATAATGAATTGGCTGAGATTAGAAATAAAGAGATAGGATTTGTATTTCAACAATTCAATTTGTTGCCACGATTAACAGCATTGGAAAACGTAGCTCTGCCGCTTGTATACGGTGGTGTTGGAAAAAAACAAAGAAACGAAAGAGCTTTGCATGTGCTGGACCTGGTTAATCTAACAGACAGGAGCCACCATAAACCCAATGAATTGAGTGGTGGCCAATGTCAGAGAGTGGCTATTGCAAGAGCATTGGTGAATAACCCTTCACTCATATTGGCTGATGAACCTACAGGTAATCTTGATACGACTACTTCCTATGAGATCATGGAGATATTTGATAAAATATATTCTGAAGGAAACACGATTGTGCTGGTAACACATGAATCCGATATTGCTGCTCATGCCCGCCGTGTTGTAAGGTTAAGAGACGGATTGATTGAAACTGATAAACAACAGGCAGGCAAACTTGCAACTGCAGGAGCATAAATTAATCTTTCAAACCAATGGCATTTAAAATTTATACCAAAACAGGTGATAGAGGAAAAACTTCTTTGATCGGTGGAACGAAAGTTCCCAAATCACATCGCCGTATCGAAGCTTACGGTACAATAGATGAATTGAACTCTTTTGTTGGGTTGTGTTTTGATCATTTACAGGATAATAAGATCGATAATATACTTTCTGAAATACAAGACCGGCTTTTTACGATCGGCTCTGCATTGGCTTGTGACCCGGATAAAGAAACAAAACTGAAGATCCCTGACCTACTCGAAACAGATGTGGTATTGCTCGAAAAAGAGATTGACAGAATGAATGAAGTATTGCCCGAAATGAAATCATTCATTCTTCCCGCTGGTCATGTAGCTGCATCAACACTGCATGTTGCAAGATGTGTTTGTCGCCGTGCCGAAAGATGCATTGTAAGAATGCAAAAGAAGAATGATGAAGTGCCTAACCTCATTATCAAATACCTTAATCGTTTAAGTGATTATCTTTTTGTACTGGCAAGGTATGCAGCACATAAACTGAATGCTATAGAAATCCCGTGGAAACCGAGGATTTAATGTGCAAATGTGCGGATTAGCAAATTTGCGAATGAAAGAAGGTTTAAAGCTATTCGATTATTTGTGTTTTTAATTCGCAAATCCGCACATTGATAAATCCGCAAATCAAACAATCTTCCCATCCATCATATGCAGTACCCTGTCGCTTAGCTGAGCTAATTCTTCGTTATGTGTAACTATCAGGAATGTCTGGTTGAACTGTTTTCTCAGATCGAAAAATAAATGATGCAGTTCTTTTGCATTTGCTGAATCGAGATTGCCGGTGGGTTCGTCAGCCATTACGATATCAGGTTTATTGATCAATGCTCTCGCTACAGCTACTCGCTGTTGTTCACCCCCGGAAAGTTGATTGGGTTTATTATGAAGCCGGTTTGAAAGCCCCAGCATATTTAATAGTTTTTCTGCTTCTTCCATCACTTCTTTCTTTTTTCTGCCAGCCAGCCATCCGGGTATAGATGCATTTTCAAGCGCTGAAAACTCGGGCAGCAAATGATGAAACTGGAACACAAAGCCGATATGTTTATTCCTGAAGGAAGCCAGTTTGTTGCCTGATAAAGCTGTTAATAATGTATCATTCATGCGGACCTCGCCGGTATCTGCTTTGTCCAGCGTACCGAGGATGTGAAGGAGGGTGCTTTTTCCAGAACCTGATGGGCCAACAATAGAAACAACCTCGCCCCGGTTAATCTCAAGGTCAACTCCACGCAATACTTCCACCGTTCCGTATTTCTTATGAATGTTACTGGCTTTAAGCATGCCGCGAATTTACATTAACAATCATAAGCGCAGGCAAATCGACGGCAAATCGTCTTAAAACTTTAAGAATGAATTAAAATGGATGTGTAATGTTAGATTTGGAAAATTCGTTAAGAAGCCTACTTTTGCCGAAATTTTGGGAGGTACGGCAGGTGAAGACATTACAAGCCCCGTATTTTTAATAACCTAAAACCCTTACGAAAATATGTTCTGGACACTTGAACTTGCATCATATCTTGAAGACGCTCCATGGCCCGCAACCAAAGATGAGCTGATTGACTATTCGATCCGTAGTGGAGCCCCGCTTGAGGTAGTTGAGAACCTGCAAGAGCTGGAGGATGACGGTGGTGAAGTGTATGAAAGCATTGAAGATATCTGGCCGGATTATCCGACACAGGAAGATTTTCTTTTTAATGAGGATGAGTATTAAGCGAACTCATTGCTTATAAATAACTGATCCCGCAGAAGGCGGGATTTTTGTTTTAAACACCAAATTGCTTAAGATGATGATCTATATGCTTCCAGGTGGCTTTACTCCAGTTTTCTTTTGACATCTTACCAAATACAGGATGTCTTTCACCAGCTACAGCTGATTCTGTAAAGCGATTTATCATATCCACCAACGCAACTTTTTCTTTTTCAAAATCTTTATCACTGCTAATCATTACAAAAGTAGGGTCAGTCGGGAGGCTTTGTTTGTAGGGGTTTTCATCCCACAATTTGCTTTTAAAAAGCGGGCCAATTAATCTTAGTAAAAAACTTCCTTTAGGCTGGTGAGTGCCATAAGCAATCCCAATCGGCATTTGCAAATGTGCCAGCATTTGTGATACATTCATTTTACCCCATAGCGCTTTTGATTCGGGTGTAAGTTTGTTAATACGTTCAATAATATCCTGCTTTGCTATAGGATCAAATAAATTTTTTACTTCCATTTTATCGTTGATTAGAGTTTCGATTCGTAGTAAGGAATTTCATCATGACTCACATTTTCTTTCTGATACCAGTAAACCTGCGTCACGATATGTCCGTCTTTGGTTCTAAGTAATTTTCCAAAAATAGCATTGGTAGGGTTAAAAGAAACATTGGTTACACCAATGGTAAATGTTTCAGGGGCAGGAGGGGTTTCAATAACTGGTGCTGTCTCGCCTTCAATTGGTTTTGCCGCTGGTGCAGCTTTTGGCGGAGGCGATGGAACAACTATGACTTTAAAATTATTATGTTCCAGTAAATCTTTTAAAAAAGCAACTCTTTCTTTCGAAGCATTCTTTTCTACGATGGCACATTTCACTCCATCCAGATCTTCAAATTCGTGATTTTTATTAATGGCCATAATCTGGTTACTAGTTATTTTACCAAAGAATAAATATACTGATACGCACCGCTTGCTAATCCCGTAATTATAATGCCAGCTATACAAATTACAATCGCAATTCTTGGTGACCAGCCGGCATGTATTTTTTCAATCGGATTTTCATTTGCATCCATAAACATGGCTTTTATCACTTTTAAATAATAATAAAGCGAAATGACCATGTTCAGGGCTGCAATTCCGATCAGTAAGTAATTTCCTTTTCCTGCACCTGCAAGCAATAAAAAGAATTTACCAAAGAAACCAGCAGTGGGTGGAATACCTCCCAATGAAAACAAACCGATAGCCAATACCCAACTTAAACCCGGATTAGTTTTATAAAATCCTTTATAATCATCTACATTTTCTTTTCCCGTTACCGCACTTACCAGGTTAATAACACCAAATGCGGCAAGATTGGAAAAAATATAAACCAGTACAAAATAAATTACTGATGCACTTCCTTCTACCGATTGCCCGGTGATGCCAATCAATATAAAACCAACTTGTGCAATCGAAGAGAAAGCAAGGAATCGTTTCATATTTTGTTGACGCAAGGCAAACAGGTTACCAATGATCATCGTTAACACTGAAATCAGGAAGAGCATATTGTACCAGGTTTCGCTTAATGGTGCAAAAACTTTGTATAAAACTGATACGAGTACAAAAAGTATTGCACCTTTTGAAATAACAGATAAATAAGAAGTCACTGCTACCGGCGAACCTTCATATACATCGGCTGTCCATAAATGGAAGGGTACAGCAGAAATTTTAAATCCGAATCCTGCTATCAGCAATATGAATGAAAATATTTGCAAAGGGCTTCCATTTAATTGAACCGGTAATTCAGCAAGATTCAGTGTGCCGGTGGTTCCATACAGCATAGAGATACCAAAAAGCAATAATCCCGAAGAGAATGCTGAAGAGATTATCATCTTGAACGCCGCTTCAGAAGAACGTCTTTTCTCCAGATCAAAATTAGCCAATGCTGCTAATGGAATAGTTGAAAGCTCCAGTGCCAGGTAGAACATTAAAAGATTATTGCTGCTGATCATCAACTGCATTCCCAGTAAAGTTGAAAGGATCAGCATGTAAAATTCAGGAACATGTTTATGATCTTTCAGCCAGTTATAAGATTGCAGTGAAATGATCAGGGTGCCAAGATTTAGCAGATTTTTTTCAAATGTTATCAGCTCATTGGTATAAAACATATCACCGAATAACCAACCGGTTTTCTGAAAAATAAATCCGGAGGCAAGGTTGGTGAGCAATAAAACATTGACAAAATTGATCAGTGTTCCATTTTTTATTTCCTTGTTCCCTAACTTAAGGAATAATAGGATAAAGATGATGATCGTTATCATCAGTTCCTGTTTCATCAATATGAGAAAATCGTTCAGCATGTATTATTTTATTGAGCCAGCTATTTTTTGAATGATTATTTCAGTTCCGGGATTGATCAAGTCTTTTAATAAGAAAGGAACAATACCAATTATTACAATCCCTGCAATTAGTAACACTGCAGCCAGTTTTTCATTCCACGCTGCATCACCGAGTGATAAATGTTCCTTGTTTACAACCGGCCCCATGATCGCTTTGCCGGTTGCTCTTAATATATATACAGCCGTTACTACAATGGAAGCACAGGCAATGATGGTGGCAATACGATAAAAAGCATCTGCTTTTTCCCATGAACCCATGAACACAGTCATCTCCGCAACAAAGCCGCTGAATCCCGGAAGACCCAATGAACAAAGACCAGCAATTACAAATACCGTTGAAATAAAAGGCATCATCTTCATCAACCCGCCCAGTTGAGCAACTTGTCTTGTATGTGTTCGGTCATATATCATTCCGATCACAGCGAAGAAAAGGGCTGTCATCAATCCGTGTGATACCATTTGCATTACCGCACCATCAATCGCAGTCTTCGTTAACATGCCGATACCAAGCAAAACAAAACCGCAATGGCTGACAGAAGAGTATGCGTTAATATATTTCAGATCAGTCTGCATCATTGTAGCAAAGGCGCCATATAAAATAGCGATACATGCCAGTACAATAATGATCGTTGAATATTGTTGTGCCGCATCAGGCATTAAATAAGTAGCTACACGCAGGCAACCATATCCACCCAATTTCATAGAAATACCGGCAAGGAACATAGAAGCTGCTGTTGGTGCCGATGAGTGGCCATCGGGAACCCATGTATGAAAAGGAAACAGTGCAGTGAAAATTCCAAAACCAATAAATGCAAAAGGGAAAAACAATTTCTGGACATCAGTAGAAATATTCATTCCGGCGATCTGTAAAATATCAAAGCTGTGTGCACCGTTTACATCGGTATTAAAATATAATCCTGCTAAACCCACAAACACTAATGCGGAACCGCCCATCAGCATCAATGCAAGTTTCATGGCACTATATTCTTTCTTGCCGCTTCCCCAGATACCGATAAGTAAGAATTTCGGAATTACCGCTACTTCAAGGAAGAAGAAAAGAGTAAAAAGATCGAGTGAGATGAAAAAGCCATATGCACCAAGACTTAAAAATATAAGCAGGAAGAAAAATTCTTTATTCATTTTTTCCATCTTCCATGACACCAATACACCTGCAATTACAACAAATGCTGTCAGCAAGATCATAGCAATCGAAATACCATCCACACCTACATGATAATTGATGTGCAGTGCTTCATACCATGTATAATTATATTCGAAAAGAAATGCCGCAGCATTGCCGGTAGCCCGTTCCTGTTGGTAGAAATAAAATAAAATAAAACAAAGGATCAATTGTGCTGCCGATCCCAATAATGCAACTGTTCTTACCTGTTTCAAGCCTTTTGCAGACAGTAAAGCAAGCGCAGTCAGTAATGGAACCAATATCAGTATTGAAAGATTCATATTATCAACTTAAATAATTCCGTTCATCTTCAAGTTTTCAAATCCGCCATCATTAAATCATTCTTATTTCCACAAATACAAAAACACAATTGCCAGCGTAACAATTCCCCCGAAGAAATAAATTGCATAACTCTGCACCTTACCAGACTGTATGCCTTTTATCCATCCCGAAACGGTTGCTGTTGTATTCGCAATTCCATTCATCAGTCCGTCAACTATATTCCTGTCTATCCACGCTGCGGGCCGGCCAATGAGGTTGAAAATTATTTTTTTAGTTATGAAGAGATATATCTCATCAATATAAAATTTACTATAAGCTGCTTTATACAACCCGCCGAGTGATTGTGAAAATTTCTCCGCTTTGTCGTTTTCATTTTTGTACATCCACATTGCGAGCAATATACCGGCAACACCAAATGCAACCGGTGCAATGGAAAACATCGGATCAAAATGTGATTCAAGAATTTTACTGTCAGCTGAAACAAATTCACCAAACGGAATAAAACCGGCACCAGCTGATAAAATTGCAAGGATTATCAATGGCATTTTCATAGTGACTGGTCCTTCACCATGATGATTGTGTACTTCTGCATTTTTATTCCAGAAGATAGAGAAGTATAAACGGAACATATAAAAAGCTGTAAGACCTGAAGTAAATAGTGCTACGCCATAAACAATTTTATTGGAATGAAATGCCGCCAGTAAAATTTCTTCCTTACTGAAAAAACCTGCGAACGGCGGAATACCAGCAATAGCAAGACAGGCAATAAGAAAACAGATATTAGTGATTGGTAAATATTTTCTCAACCCGCCCATATCCTTCATTTCATTGCTATGAATAAAATGTATCACAACGCCGGCGCCAAGGAATAATAAAGATTTAAAAAAAGCATGAGTGAACAAATGGAACAT
>Ga0066651_10000380_pt1 | contig 13403 bp, 10 predicted proteins | sample GraSoiAngelo_100_FD_71410 | JGI IMG/M metagenome (GOLD analysis project Ga0066651, IMG submission 71410) | Grasslands soil microbial communities from the Angelo Coastal Reserve, California, USA - 14_0903_02_20cm | ecosystem: Environmental > Terrestrial > Soil > Grasslands | place: USA...
CGCGCCGATCGCCTCTTCCAGATCGTCCAGTTCCTGCGCGGCCGCCGTCTCACGACGGCGGCGTTTCTGGCGGGCCGGCTCGGCGTGTCGCTGCGCACGGTCTATCGCGACGTGCGCGACCTGTCGCTCTCCGGCGTCCCGGTCGAGGGCGAGGCGGGCGTCGGCTACCGGCTGCGCGCGGGCTTCGACATTCCGCCGCTCATGTTCACGCTGAACGAGATCGAGGCGCTCGCGGTGGGCGCGCGCATGGTCGAAGCCTGGGGCGGGCCGGTGCTCGCCGACTCGGCGCGCACCGCGATCGAGAAAATCGTCGCGGCGCTACCCGCCGACCGGCGCGTCGCGGTGGAGAAGACGCGCCTCTACGCGCCGGGATTCCACGTCGACGGCCGCGCCATGCGGCAGCTGGAATCGGTGCGCGAAGCGATCGGCTCGCGCCGCGTGCTGCGCCTCGATTACCGCGACTCGGGCGGAAAGGCGAGCGAGCGCGACGTCTGGCCGCTCGCGCTCTACTACTGGGGCCGCACCTGGACGATAGGCGCCTGGTGCGAGCGGCGAACGGATTTCCGCAATTTCCGCGTGGACCGGATCGCGGGGCTGGAGATGCTCGAGCGCCGCTATCCGGACGAGGCGGGCAAGCGGCTCGCCGATTTCATCCGCGCGATGGAGGCGCGATGATTATCGGTCCGGCGTAAAACGTTCCCCGGCGGCGCCGCCGGAGCGAGGCATGGCGGCGAGGCGCTCGGCCAGCTCGGCGAGGTCTTCGAGCGCCTGCAGGCGCTCGCGAACCGTGAGAGCGAGCGCGGCGCGCAACTGCGCGCGGCGGCTGCCCTCCCAGGTCGCGGTTTCCCAGCCGGCTTCGGCGGGTCGATTCATTTGCGTCGCTTCTCTTCCATGATCATGCGCAGGTGCTCGATATCATCCAAGTCCCGTGGCCGGTTGGCAAGCTGTTTCATCGCGATGAGCGTGGAGATCGACACGAAGCGCACCGTGAGACCCGGCGCGAGCTCGCCCTGCATGGCAGCCTCGTATTCGCCGTCGAAATCGAAGGGCTCGGTCACGAACACGTCGACGGTCACGGGACGGTAGTGCTCGCTGTGGAAATTGAGCACCTGCATGCCCTTGTCGCGTATCCAGCGCGCGCGCTGCGCTTCGTCCGCGAACTGCTCGGCCTTCACGGGAACTGTGGGACGGTAGCCGAGGCCCGCGAGCGCCCCGAATGCGGTCCGGATGTTGTCCGCCTTGAGCTGGATCACGAGATCGACGTCGTAGGTCAGGCGCAGGCATCCGCGGCTCCGGCATCGACTGGCACGACATGGAGTCCTACTTCAGGCCCGACGGGATCGGGAAGTATTCATTCGTCGGGGATAACGAGATCGTCTTCAACAAACCCGGCCGGCAGTTCGATGCGGTGATCATCGCCGACTGCAGCCAGTGCCCCATCCATCCGCAGCTCAAGGCGGTGTTCCACCGATACGCGAGGAAGCAAAGCGAGGTCGTGGTATGCGGCGGTTTTCAAGAGGTCGCCGGTGGGCAATGCCTACGCCGCGGGAATCGATCCCGCCACTGCACGTTTCCTGCAGCAGACCGCGCAGGACACCGTTCAGGAGTACTTCGGACGCTGACGCACCGGCCCTCGCTTGACGCGTCAGGAGTTTCCCGCCTAGCATCCTAAAGCGGAGCAGCGCACGCATTCCACCCGGGAGGGCCCGCATGAAGAAGTCGATCGGCCATGCACCGAACCGCGACGCGCCGGACACAGCGGAAGGCCGCCGCAGTTTTCTGAAGCAGGGCGCCGCGCTGGTCACGGGCGCCGCGTCCGCCGGGCTCGCGCAAGGCGTGAACGCGCAAGCCCTGGCAGGCCAGCCCTGGGAGCGCGTATACGGCGCGGGGTTCACGGGCTACGGCCAGCCCTCGCGCTTCGAGCAGCCGATCGCGCGCCACGTCGGGCGCCCGTATGGCGATCTCGCACCGGGATCGGGCGCGGCCCTCGCGCCGATCGAGTCGCTGGAAGGGATCATCACGCCGAGCGGCTTGCACAACATCCGTAGCCACAGCGGCACGCCCGACATCGATCCGACGCAGCACCGGCTGCTGCTGCACGGCCTCGTGGCGCGGCCGCTCGTGTTTTCCATGGAAGCGCTGCGGCGCTACCCGATGACGACGCGCACCCATTTCGTCGAGTGCTCGGGCAACAGCAGCCGTGCCCTCGCGCCGCAGCCCGCCCAGGTGCCCGCGGGCGCGATGCACGGCAACATCGCGTGCAGCGAGTGGACGGGCGTCCCCTTGCACATGCTGCTCGAGGAAGCCGGGCTGCTGCCGCAGGCGAAGTGGCTGCTCGCCGAGGGCGCCGATTCGGCGCACATGAGCCGCAGCATCCCGGTCGAGAAGGTGCTCGACGACGCGCTCGTCGCGCTCTACCAGAACGGCGAGCGCCTGCGGCCCGAGCAGGGCTACCCGGTGCGCCTGCTGCTCCCCGGCTGGGAAGGCAACATGAGCGTGAAGTGGCTGCGGCGCCTGAAGGCGACCGAAGGACCGACGCACACCAAGGACGAGACTTCCAAGTACACCGATCCGCTGTCCGACGGCCGCTCGCTGCAGTTCACCTTCGAGATGGGCGTGAAGTCGGTGATCACCAAGCCTTCTTCGACCATGGTGCTGCCGCGCGCGGGCTTCTACGAGATCTCGGGGATCGCCTGGAGCGGCGCAGGCCGCATCCGCCGGGTCGAAGTCTCCACCGACGGCGGCGCGAGCTGGGCGGAGGCGGCGCTCATCGGCGAGGAGCGGCCGAAGAGCCTGGTGCGTTTTCGTCTTCCCTGGGAATGGACTGGCCGAGCGGCGGTGCTGCAGAGCCGCGCCACCGACGAGAAAGGGCGCGTGCAGCCGGCGCGCAAAGTCTGGCTCGCGCAATTCGCGCCGGACATGCGTTATCACAACAATTCCATCGTCAGCTGGGCGGTGGGCGCGGACGGGAACGTGAAAAATGTCTACGTCTGAACGCGCCCTGGTCATCGCGGTTTTTGCCGCGGCGCTCGCGGCCTGCGCAAGCTTGCAACCTGCGCCGGGCAAGCCGCCGGCGTTCGGCGCCTCCGTGAGCGCGGAGGAAGTCGCGCGCTGGGACATCAGCATTCCGCCGAGCGGCGCCGGGCTTCCCGGGGGCGGCGGCAGCGCGCGCCAGGGGCTCAAGGTCTACGAGGAGAAGTGCCAGTCCTGCCACGGCGCCAAAGGCGTCGGCAAGCCCGCCGATCCTCTCGCGGGCGGGATCGGTTCGCTCGCCGGCAGAACGCCGCTGCGCACCGTGGGAAGCTACTGGCCGTACGCGACCACGCTGTTCGACTACGTGCGGCGGGCGATGCCGATCACCAATCCGCTCTCGCTCACCGACAACGAGGTCTACGCCGTGAGCGCCTATGTGCTCTTCTTGAACGGCATCGTCGGCGAGGATGCGGTCATGAACGCGCAGACGCTGCCGCAGGTGAAGATGCCCAACCGCGACGGATTCGTGAGCGACTGGCCCCCGCGGGCGCGGAACTAAAGACCAGTCCTCGGCGTCGGGTTCAATCGAGGAGGAAACCATGAGGAAAATATCGTCAGGAGCGATCTTGTTTGCGGCGTTCGGCGCGCTCGCCCATGCTCAGACGCAGCAGGAGTTGCTGCGCGACGGCAACAGCGGCAGCACCGACAACGTGCTGACCTACGGCATGGGCTATCACCAGCAGCGCTACAGCCCGCTCAGGCAGATCAACAAGAGCACGGTCAAGCGCCTTGTCCCGGTCTGGAGCGCTTCGCTCGCGAATGAGTTCGGAGAGCAGGGGCAGCCGCTCGTCTACAACGGGGTGCTCTATGCCGCCAACGTCAAGCGGGTGGTGGCCATCGACGTTGCCACCGGCAGGCAGCTGTGGATGACGGCACTCGAATGGGACCCGGCGGTTGCACGCGTGGTGTGCTGCGGGCTTTCCAACAGAGGCGTTGCCCTCTACAACGGCAAGCTGTTCGTCGGTTCGGTCGACGCACACTTGAGGGCGCTCGACGCAAACACCGGCAAGGAAGTCTGGAAGGTCAAGATCGCCGAATGGAAGGAAGGCTATTCGATCACTTCGGCGCCCACGGTCGCGAACGGCGTGCTGATGACGGGGATGACCGGCGGCGAATACGGCGTCCGGGGTTTCGTGGACGGTTACGATCCGGACACCGGCAAGCACCTGTGGCGCCGTCACACCACCGCCGGTCCCGGAGAAAAGGGCAACGAGACTTGGCCTGCGGGCGATGCCTACCTGCGCGGGGGCGGGTCCACCTGGATCACGGGCTCCTACGATCCCGAGCTCGACCTGACCTACTGGGGCACGAGCAATGGCGGGCCCTGGACCGCGGCGGCGCGTCCGGGTGACAACCTTTGGATATCTTCGGTCATCGCATTCAAGCCGAAGACCGGTGAACTGGTCTGGCATTACCAATGGACGCCCGCCGAGACTTACGACTTCGACGGCAACAACGAGAACGTGCTCGCAGACATCATGGTCGATGGCGTCAAGCGCAAGGTGTTGATGCATGCCGATCGCAACGGGTTCCTGTATACGCTCGATCGCACCAACGGAAAGCTGATCGCCGCGAACCCGTACGTCAAGGTGAACTGGGCCGAGCGCATCGACCTGACGACGGCGCGCCCGGTCGAAACCGACGTGGCGAAGCGCCTGCGGGCGGGCGAAAAAGTGGAGGTGAAACCGAGGTGGACCGGCGGCAAGAACTGGATGCCCATGGCCTTCAATCCCAACACCGGGCGACTGTACCTCGCCATGCTGGAAGAGACCTCGGTCTACCAGCTCAACAAGGAATTGCCCGTCTACAAGGCGGGCGAGCGCTATATGGGCGTGGAAAATACCACGGCGCCTCGGACGCCGGGCGAGCCCTGGGGCTACTTTGGGGCGCTCGATCCGCTGACTGCCAGGCCCAAGTGGAAATTGCCGCTGATGGATTTGCCGAGCTGGTCGGGGATGCTGGCCACCGCCGGTGGACTGGTGTTTTCCGGCAGGTCGACCGGCGAATTCGTGGCGATCGACGAGGACACGGGCAGCATCGTATGGCAATTCAAGACCGGTTCCGGGATCAACGCGCAGCCGATCACCTACACGCACAAGGGCCGGCAGTACGTCAGCGTGCTCTCGGGGCTCGGCGGCGGGACCTCGGCGAAGAGGGAAACCGAGGGCAAAGTGCTTCCCGGTGGATCGGTCTGGACGTTTGCCCTGATGCCCGATTGAATCGCGCGAAGATAATCCTGACCGCCTGGCTGCTCGCCTTGGCGCAGCCTGCGTCGGCGCAGGACCCGTTCAAGCCGGAGCAGGTCAAGAGCGGTTCGGAAACGTATGCACGGCATTGCGCCCCGTGCCACGGTCCGCGCATGGCCGATCCGGAAGGCGCGCCTGATCTGCGCAAGTTCCCGCGCGATCAGCGCGAGCGATTCCTCACTTCGGTGTCGAAGGGCAAGAACTCGATGCCGCCGTGGGGAGATCTGCTCAAAGCTGATGAGATCGAAGCGCTGTGGGCGTACGTGGCCACGGGCGGCAGGAACTGAAAACGCACGTCGGGCGCGCGCGTGATCCGAATGGAGCAGGGCTCGCCTTGCGCTTCGGACTCGCGTGCTGGGTAGCTTAGGCTCATGCCGTTCGAAGCATCGAGTTCCGGATTCAAGATTCCGGCGTTGGGAATCTGCCTGGTTTTCTTCGCTTTGCCGCTGCTCTTGGGCGGCTGCAAGGGCGGCAATTCCGACGCATCTTCATCCGCGATACCGATCAATACCGCAGCCGGCTTGTCGGATTCCCCGTTCATATCCGGAGACGGGCGGAGGCTCTATTTCACGTACTCGAGATACGACTTCGGGCAGTGGTTCATCAGCGGGGGAGCGCAGCCGCCCGTGCTCTCTGGGCCCGACAGGGCGGGTCTGCACCACAGCGCAAACCCGTTCGATGAATCCGACATCTATGTCGCGACGAGAAATCCCGACGGAACCTGGTCGGAGGCCGTCAACCTGGGGCTGAACGGCGCCTATGCAGACTCCGGCGGAATGGAAATCAGCGGAGGGAACACTTTCGTCTGGCTTCAAGGCAGCGGAACGGCAAGCAACATCGTCATGGCGAACAGGAATGCGGATGGAACGTGGGGGCCCGCGGTCGACCCCGGACCCGGGATCAACGAGCATTCAGGGGGAGCGCTCCAGGACAGCCCGAAACTCTCCGCCGATGGAAAAACGCTTTGGTTCACCTCCAACCGCCCCCTGGGCCACGGCGGCAAGGACATCTGGTTTTCGTCCAATTCGAACGGAAGCTGGTCCGCTCCGGCAAACCTGGGCGCGCCGGTCAATACCCCCGGAGACGAAGATCGGTTCTGGTTTTCCTCAGGCGGCCCCGATCTCTATTGGAACGGCTCCGGGGGAATCATGCATTGCTTCTCCACCGGCTCGACCTGCTCGGGAACTCCCGATGCCGTGACGATTCCCGGCTGCAGCTTGCCGTCCTGGGTCTCCGTCACCGACGACGGACAGATCATGTATTTCGCCTGCCGCGTTCCGGAGACGGGCCGAATGAAGATCATGTATTCGGTAAAGCAGATTAGCGGAGACTGGGGCGTCGCGCACCTCGTGGATTGATCGCGGTCACGCCGCGTCTGCTCTACCTCCCGGCTTCGATCAAGCGCGCCTGCGGCGCACCCGCGCGGTTGTCCTCGATTACCACCATCACCCCCAGTGCCGGAGTCTTCGCGAACTCGACCGGATCGACTGTGACCGGCACCGTCGCCGTGGCGTTCGGCGCCACGGGAACGAACATCGCGTTGGAGACGGCCGGCGTGAAGGCGTTGAAGGACGCCGTTCCCGGCAGCGCCGCCGCGCTCCCGTCGAGCAGATTGAATACCTGCGCGGAGTAGGTGAGGCGTGGATTCGCCGCCGTGATGCCGAGGTCCGATGCCAGCACCGGCAGCAGCACGGTCGACCCGTCGGTCGGCGCATCGGCGAGGAAGCGGATAAGCGCCGCCCCGGTCTTGAGGTTGATAAGGACGGAAGCGAGCCGGCCGTTGGAGACGCCGGCGGTGATCGCGCCGAGGTCTACGCCGGCCAGGAGGAAACCGAAAACGAGCTTGCCATCCTTGTCGCGCTCGCCATTGCTGACCAGGATGTCGAACTCGCCCGCCGCGGCATTGGAGAAGCGCTCGAACGTGCTGACCGCGAACACGAGAATGCTGTCCGTCTGCACGATCGGGGGTTTCTTCGAGAAAATCGCAATCGTCTGCACGCCGACGGCGCGGGGGTCGAAGAACTGAACTCCCTGCCGCTTTCCTTTCAAGCCCCAGGCGTAGAAGTCGGCATTGCCCGCGAGTGCGCCGCCGAAGTTCGTCAGCTTCACGTTGGCGCTGGGTCGCGACGGACCGGCCGGTTTGCCGACGAAGGCGGACGAAACGTCGGAGCGCACGCGCGGCACCAGGTAGTAGGGCACGCGCAGGCTCACGCCGCCGTTCATCGAGGCATCGGTCGGCGTCAAGGTGACGAACCCGGCCACTTCGCGATAGGCGGATGCGTCGCCAATCGTAGCGGCCGGCACCCTGAGCCTCACGTCCACGGACGCGTCGTCCGTCGGACCGAGGAAGATCGTCGCGCGGCTGAAGCTGACGGTGTGCGGTACGCCGCCCACCGGCGTTGCCGTGACCTTGAACGCGATCGGCGTTCTGCCGAGATTGCGGACTTTCAATTCGAGACTCGAATTGAAATCGTGGAGCAGCTCTTCGAATCCGAAGGAGAGGCTGTCGCGGTCGCGGCCCCCTCGATTGCCGTTCTCGCGGTCGCCCCTCTCGCGATCGCCTCTGTCGCCGTCGCCGCCCGCGGCAAACGCCACGGCCTGGGTGCGCGTGGCGCCAACGGGCTGCACCAGTCCGCCCTCGATACGCAGCGCAAAGTTGTTGAGTTGCCCCGGGTCCGCAGTCTGCACTACGGCTGCGCTCAGCGCGCGCTGGTCCCATGCGGGATTCGCCTGGCGCACGAGCGCCGCCACACCGGCCACATGGGGCGAGGCCATCGACGTACCGGACAGGCGCTCGCCTTGATTGCCGCTTCCCGAAAACGTGGAGAGGATGGACACGCCCGGTGCAGCCGCATTGGGCTTCAAATGACTGTCGCCGAAGCGCGGGCCGCCGGAGCTGAAGTCCGCCGCCGCCTTGAAGCCGGGGTTGGCGAGCGTGCCGCTTGCCAGCGCAGCCGTTGCGGAAGCGGTCAAGCTCGGCGCATCGGATGTCAATATGCCCAGGAACGGGATCGCCACGCCGGGAATATCGCCTTCGAACGGGGGAAAGCCCGGGCCGTTGTTGATCATCACCACGGCCGCGGCACCGTGGCGCTGCCCGAAGACGGCGCGATCGACGCGCGCGCAGGTGCCGCGCAGCGTGACCACCAGCTTGCCCGCGATGCTCGCGTTGACGTATTCCTTTTCGTCGCAGCCAAGCGAAACACCGCCGTTCGAGTTGCGCAGCACGAAGACCGAGAGGGCGCTGCCGGACAGCGGCGCGCGGTTGGCATCGATCGCCGTAATGCTCTTGCCCCCGGCGAGGGCCATCACCGCCGCCGGGAAGCTCGCGGTCGAGTCCACCGCCGCGACGCTGATGACGCCGTTGCCCGACGCGGGAGTTCCGGTGATGTACGGCGCGGGACCGGCGTTGCCCGCCGAGGCCACCACGATGATGCCGGCCCTTGCGGCATTCTGTGACGCCAGCGCATCGGAGGTCTTCCCCGTGCCGAAGTCGGAGCCGAGCGACATGTTGATGACGTCCATGTCGTTTTGCACGGCCCAGTCGATCGCGTCGGTCACGACGTCGGTCGAACCGTTGCAGCCGAAGACGCGCACGGAGTAGATGTCCGCCTTCGGGGCGACTCCGGGCCCGATCCTGAACCCTTGTTGAAACGCAGCGCTGTCATACGGCCCCGCGTAGGTTGCGCCGTGGGCATCCACACCGAACCCCGCGGCGGTACCCGCGACGTGGCTGCCGTGTCCGTTGCAGTCGAGCGGGTTGGGGTCGGGATGCGGTATCAGCGCCGGGCTGCCGGCAGGCGCGCTCGCGTCGTAGTCGTCGCCGACGAGGTCGGTGCCGCCCTTCACCTTGGGCGCGTCAGGCCCGAACAGCGCCGGATCGGCCGGCTGCGTGCTGGCAGCCGCCGCCGCTTGGAACGCGGCGACGGTGCCCGGGCCGCCGAAGTTGGCGTGCGTGTAGTCGATGCCGGTATCGATGATCGCGATCTTGACGCCTTCGCCGCGGAAACCCGGACTGCCCTGCCACACGGTCGGCGCGCCGATGAACGGCACGCTCACTGCGTTATTCGGGCGATGCTTGATAACCGGCAAGACCTCCACGACGCCGGGCAGCGCGGCGAGCGCCGCCACCTGGTCGCGGTCGATTTCGATCTTGATTCCGTTCAAGGCGTGGCGGAAGCGCTTGAGCACGTGGCCACCGCGACCCGAAATTTCGGGTTCGACGCCCTGCTGCTCGGCCGCAGCCTGGTCTTCGACCGCGCGCCTCTCGTCGCGGGTAAGCGCGCGATCCGGGAACCGCGCCCGCGCTGCGGCGACCGAGTCGGACGCCATGACGACCACGACCTTGACGCGGCCGCCGCCCTTCACGCCGAGCGGAACGACAGCCGGCTTGAAAGTTTGTGGTGAGTCGTACTGCTGGAAGCGGCTCGCGGCATTGGAGCCCTGCGCGAGCGCGGCCAAGGGGAACGCGAAGATCGCCGCCAGCAGCAGAACGGGAACGTTGCGCGTCGCTGCCGCAAGCGAGCCGGTGACAAAGCCAGCGATAGATTGTCGCGGGTGCTTATTCATCTGAGAACCTCCCCAGGTTGTTCTTCGCGAATCAGGAAACGACGATAAGACCCAAACTAACGGACGACGCGCGCTCGGTCGCTCCAGCCCAGCGCTTCCGACGCTCCGCTTCGCGCGCTGGCGAATCATGCGCCGGGCGCAGGAAATCGGTCAAGGGGCCGATGTGCCCGTCGCGCTCGGGCGATGCTGGGAGGGGGATTATTTTTTTCCTTCCCCGGCAACGACATACGCCCACAGCGCTTCGATATCGTCGGGCTCGAGCACATCCGCCCACGGCGGCATGTTTCTCACGCCGTAAGTTACCGTATCGACAAAGCGCGCGTGGTCCTCGCGCGGAAATTTTCGCAGATCCTTCGCCCACTCCGGGTTGGCGAGGCGCGGCCCGTGACAGGTCTGGCAGTGAGTCTCGTAGAGCGCCGCGCCTTTGCCGATCTGCCCAGCGGCGAACGGCTTACCGCCTGGGTCCTGAGCCGCGGCGCTCGCGCAGGCAAGCGCGAGGCCGAGGATGAATGTGCCGCGTAGCCTCACGGCAGAAGGCCGAACACGCTCAGTTCGGTTTGGGTGCCCACGTAGACCTTGCCGTTGGCGACCGTCGGCACGGTGAATTTCACGGCGTTGCCCGCAGCTCCCGCGCCGCTCGTCGGGCTGCTGTAGAGCTTGTTCAGGTTTGTCGCATCGTAGGCGAAGAGAATCGCCGGTGCGCTGGTGGCCGAGCTGTTGGTGCCGTTGTTGGTCGTATCCAATGCCCAGACGATGCCATTCGTCGCGCCGTTGGAGGAAACGACAGGCGACGCCCCGGGGATGCCGAACATGTCGCTTGCCTGGCGCGCTGGTAAAGAGGAGAGCACGCCGTTGGCGAGCATGTATTGCTTCAGGACGTCGCCGATCGCGACGACGTAGAGTTTTCCTTCCCAGAAAGCAGGCGTCGAGAAGAGGCCGCATATGATGCACGCGGGGCCCGCGGTGATCGCCACCTTCTGAATCTGATCGCCATTGGAATTGAATCCCGTCATGTTATCGCGGTCGATCACGTAAAGAACTCCCTGCTTGTCTCCCCCGATCACCAAATGTGGGTGTGCCCCAGCGGAATCCACGACGATTGCGCCCCCGGACCCCACGTCGAAGTCGTTTGAATCCAGAAAGGACTGATTCGCCGGCGTAAAGAAATCGCCGACCGACAGCCCGCCGCCGGCTGTCCTCAATTTGATGAAGCTGTCGCCGTAGTTAGTGCGCGTACCCATCGTGTCGAACGTCCCGTTGCCCGTGATGACGTAGATATTTCCGTCGGCATCGGCGGCCGGACCCGTGCCGGTCATCCAGATCCCGCCGAGACCGCCATTCGGCGTGGTATTGAAGACAATCGGCGCCTGCGTGAGATCTGCCGCGTCGTAGCCGATTACCCAGCCGTGGTACGGCTGAATGTCTCCGTGCGATGCCCAGGCGACGTACACCGTTCCATTCAGCAGCAGGAGGCCCGGCCGCTGGTTCTCGCGGAGCGGGCAGAACGGCACGTTTCCCGCCGAGCCGGGGCACGTGGCCTCGCCCGTGTCCCCGCTGCCAGGAACCGTGATCGCGGAAGAAATGTCCGCCGGCCCGTTGAATTTTTCGCTGCCGGTCGCGAGGTCGAGCGCATGCAGCCGCTGGAAGTAACCCGTCGGTTCCTTGGTTTTCGCCACGACGTAGAGCGTGCCAGTGGCGGGATCGATCACGGGAGTTCCCGTGATTCCGATTATCGTGTTGATGTCGCCGTCTTCACCGGTATCGGCCGGAGGAACGGGCGTGACGCCTGTCCCGAGGAAGCTCTTCTGCCAGTATGGGACGCAAGAGCTCGCATCGGCGTCAAAAGCATAGACGCTGTCGTTCATGGTCGCGACCAACACGACATTGTGCGTGCCGCCCGCTATCGCGAAGTTCGCAACATAGAGCGGCTGGGCATAGACCTCGCCGTCCACGGCGCACGCGAACAGCTTCCCGAAGGTCGAATCAGTCACGTTAGAGGGTGTCAGAATAAACTCCCGGCGGTTCTGTCCGGTCCGCTGCGCGTCGTAGCGCTGGGTGAAAACGCCGGTGAAGCTTGCCGCCGGGCCACCACGGCTGCAGGCATAAAGCACGAGCAGCGCGCTCGCCGTCGAGAACGAAATCCAAACCGCGAAACGAGTTCTAGCGTTCATGAACGAGACCCCTTGCAGCGTCTCGCCTTCATTCGGGCATCAAGGCAAACGTCCACACCGAGCCGCCGGTGGGTACGCTGTCGGTCACGACGCGGTTGGCGATGCTGCCGCCTCGCCCGGACAGAACCGTCACGTATTGCCGGCCCTTGTGCGTGTAGGTGATGGGCGGCGCGTTGACCGACGAGCCGGTCTTGAACTGCCACAGCGTCTTGCCGCTGTCCTGATCGAGCGCGATGACCTCGCCGGTCAGCAGGCCCGTGAACAAGAGGCCGCCGTCGGTCGCGAGCATGCCCGCCGAGCTCGCGACCTCCATCATCGGAACCTGCCACGCCACTTTGCCGGTCAGCGGCTCGATCGCCATGTGATAGCCGGCCGGCTCACCCTTGGGCGTGGTCATGGTGGACTCGATGCCGGTGGAACCCGCGCCGAGCACGAACTTGAAATCCACATATTTCATGAGCCGCGGAAAATTCCACGAGTTGAGGTAGACGAGCCCGGTCTTCGGATTGAAGGCGATCAGCGTGGCGTTCGTGCCTCGCGACGGGAATACGTTGACGGTTTCGCCCCTCATCGCGCGCTCGAGGAGATCGGTCAGGACCGGGCGGCCGGTCTTGAGATCGATGTGCGTGGCCCAGTTGACCTTGACGTAAGGGTTCGCCGCGATCGGCTTGCCGTTGCTGCGGTCGAGCACGTAGAGGAACCCGTTCTTGTGCGCGTTGATGAGCACCTTGCGCGCCTGACCGTCGACGCGGAGTTCGGCGAGCAGGCTCTCGGCTGTCGCATCGAAGTCGAAGCTGTCGTTCGGCACGGACTGGTAATACCAGACCATTTCGCCGGTCTTGGGCCTGAGCGCGAGAGTGCTGGCTGTATACAGACAATCGGCGCCGTCGCGAAAGGTCGGGTTGTACGGCTCGGCATTCCCGGTGCCGATATACAAGAGGTCGAGCTGCGGATCGTACGATGCGTATTGCCAAGTCGCCCCGCCGCCGTATTTCCACGCGTCGGGCTTCGTCTGGTTCGGCCAGGTCTCGGACCCCGGTTCCCCGGGCGCGGGGATCGTGTAGCGGCGCCACAATTGCTTCCCGGTCTGCGGGTCATATCCGTCGACGAAACCGCGCGTGGTGCTGTCCCCGCCCGCCATCCCCGAGATCAATACGCCGTTGGCGATGAGCGGAGCGATGACGCCCTTGTAGCCTTCCTTCCAGTCGGCGTACTTCTGGTTCCAGATCTCCTTACCGGTCTTCATGTCGAGGGCGAGCACGTGCGCGTCGACCGTCTGGCGAAAGAGCTTCCCCTCGTAGATCGTCGCCGGGCCTCGCATGAGCGCTCCGCTGGTCGCGACGCGCAGCGCCCCGCGCTCGTACTGCACGGGCGTGCGCCAGAT
>Ga0066651_10000381_pt1 | contig 13403 bp, 16 predicted proteins | sample GraSoiAngelo_100_FD_71410 | JGI IMG/M metagenome (GOLD analysis project Ga0066651, IMG submission 71410) | Grasslands soil microbial communities from the Angelo Coastal Reserve, California, USA - 14_0903_02_20cm | ecosystem: Environmental > Terrestrial > Soil > Grasslands | place: USA...
CTAGCATCTAGCAGAATAGATAAATATTTCATGAATTTCAAACCTCACGATTTGGCCCTCGCCAGACAAGGATGGCCCAAGCCCGTCACCCGGGAGCCCGCAACGGCGGTTTCCTGCCCTTACTCCCTTAGATCGGTCCGGATTAATGCTGGGTCGAGTACGCATACGCCTTGAGGAACACGAAAACCACCACGCCGGTGATCGAAACGTAGAGCCAAATGGGGAACGTCAAGCGCGCGATTCTGCGGTGCATCGCGAACCGGCCCGTCAGCGAGAAAAACAACGTCGTGAGCACCATCGGCAGCGCGACGATGGAAAGGATTACGTGGCTGGCTAAAATGGAAAGGTACAGCGTGCGCACTGGGCCGTGGCCGGGAAAAATCGTGTCGCCGTGCAGTGCGTGGTTCACGATGTAGCTGATGAGAAAAACGGAAGAGAACGCGAACGCCAGCAGCATGCTCGTGCGATGCGCTTCCCTGTTGTGATGTTTGATGAGATACAATCCCACGCAAAGCGCAATCGTGCACAATCCGTTCAGAAGCGCGTTGAGGGCCGGCAAAAACATCCAGCGCCCGGCGAAATCAGGCGAAGCATGATGCACGTACAGCAGCCACAGCAGGAATGACACAGCGAAGCCGCTCACCACGATGATCGCCCCAACCACCGGGCGCGGATTAATTTCAGTTTGTTCCATGCTGACGATTAAATCACAAAAACTCATACGGAGGTCATATAGAGCCCGCGCAATCCCAAGGAGCAGCTGGGTGGGGGTCAAACCTCGTGTTCACTCCTCGGTGTCCTCATGAAAAGGGAGCCCGGTGAGGTGCAGTCCTCTCCGGGGCCATCTCTGGAGTCCGCGATTCATCGGTAGGCAATGACCAGGCGATCGAGGCCGATCTCGGGCGGTGCGAGCTCAACTCGCGCGAAGCCGGCATTTTCTGAAATGCTCTCAAGCTCTGCGAAAGTGTAAGCGTCGCCAGCGGGCGTAGTGGCCAGCATCATCATGCTAAAGGCAGCCGCGGTGGGCGGCGTAACGCGATCAGGGCTCGCCCAGCGCGACTTGCGAACGAAGATGGGTCGCGCGGTTCTGGAGAGTAACGCACGAGGTTCTAAACAGCAAAGCAGGGCCAACATAACCGATTTGCTATCTTATGGCTGTAGGTAGGTTCCGTTTGCTCGCGTTGCGTCAGGTTCCGGTCACGAATCGGCTGCTCTACCACTGAGCGACCTCGGCCCGCTAACGACAATAGCATCCGCGGAAAATTATTCTCAATTCATCCGCGAAAATAGTGTTCTTTCAGCGTGAGAACGGATACATCGCCCATCCGATTCCCACCCCGATCAACAGAAAGAGAAACAGCGACCACACGATGTATTTCACGCGGTCGATCGGCCGCCGCCGGCTTAGGAAGCCAAACGCGATGGAAATCAGCAGTGCGAAGAGCAGCAATGATTGGAAATGACTGAGATGGAACCCCATTCCTGCGTTCATGCTTTGCGTCCTCGCGCCGCTTCATACGCATGCAGTGCCGCCAGCAGATTCAGCACACCCGCTGCCGCGAGGAATCGCGTCCCGTAATCGCCGCCCGCGTGCGAGACGTCCGCGCCGCCCGTTTCGAGCGACCTGGCCAGCAGATAAAACGTTCCCGTTCCCAGATCCGCCAAATAACCCAGCGAATCGAAGGCGTCGTTCCCCCTTGAACTAAAGACATTGCCCCGCATCCCAGCGCCGAGAATCACCAGCAAGCCTACCGTCAAAAAACACGCCACTGCGCGGCCCCACATCTTCATGAGAGCGTGACCCAGGCCAGGCACGAGCCATCCTGCCACACCAACGACGAAGGCCATCGTCTCGCGTCTAGAATCCTGCGGCGGAGCCGCCGGCGTTGCCATCTCGTCTGCCATTCATCTTCCTTCTGTCTATTCCAGGCTCATGCCAGCAATGCCAGAATTTCCTTCTGAACCGAGCCCGTCACGCGAGCCTCATCCTCGCCGATATATACATCCACTTCGCTGCGCACGCCGAATTCCGGCAGATAAATTCCCGGCTCGATCGAATTGCAAGTGCGCGGGATCAACTGCCTCACATCATGTGTTTCGAGTCCATCCATATTCACGCCGTTGCCGTGCACACTTTCTCCAATGCTGTGCCCGGTGCGGTGAAAGAAATATTTCTCATAACCCGCTTTTTCAATCACGCGGCGCGCCGCTTTGTCCACTTGCCATCCTTGCAGCGGCTTCCCGGCCGCAATGTGTTTGCGAATCAAATCAGTAGCCGTATCGCGCGCATCGCGCACCACACCAAACACCTTCGCATATTTCTCCGGCACTTTCGCGCCAAGGTATCCCATCCAGGTGATGTCGTAATAAACGCTCCCGGGCGCCTTCTTCTTCCCCCAAACATCCATCAAAAGCAAGTCGCCTTCACGGATCGGCGAGGCGGACTCCGCCGTGGGCCCATAGTGAGGATCGCTGGCATGCGCATTGACCGCGATGTCAGGTCCTTCCTCGGCCCAAATTCCTGCGGCATCGAATTCCTTCAATATCCAGTTCTTCAAATCGAATTCCGTCAGCGTTTTGTTTTCGTGCACGCTCTTCGCGGCAAACTGGAAAGCTTCGCGCACGATCCGGTCGATGACCACGCCTGCCGAAAGATGCGATTCGAGCTGCTCCCCGTTCCAGCACGCTTCGTATTTCTGCACCAGGTCTGCTGAACTGACCACCTTCGGCCCGGAGCTGCGCACCAGTTCGATCGTTCCCGCATCCACCATCGCCACATACGGAATCGCGTTTTTTGGTGAGTATTGCATCGCCACGTTCTTCGCGCGGCCAAACATCTTTTTCAGATTTTTTCGCAGTTCATCCTGCGCCGAATAATACAGCGTCTCCCCGGGCAATGCCGCCAGCGACTGCGTCTCGATCTTGTGCACCAGCTTCTTTGGCGTTCCCTTCGCCGGAACGAAATAGAACCACCTTCGCGTCCTCATTCCTTCTGGCAGGCTCAGGATGTGCTGCGCGATGGGATCGCGTCCGCGAAAATCATAGAAGAGCCAGCCATCGATCTTGGCGGCCCGCAAATCGCTCTGGATGCCCTGGATATCTGCACTCATCGGGGAATCAGCTCCTTCGCTCGCACAAGATTCAACCGTGAAGCTTCAAACTTCCTGCATCAACAGCGCCAGGATCTGCTGCCGGGTAACACCGTGGATTTCAATGCGTTTCGTGCGGCTTCTTTCGCCGCTCTGAATTCTAACAGCCGACCTGGGTGTTTTCAAAAGCTGCGCCAGGAATTCCACCAGTGCCTCGTTCGCGCGGTCCTCCACAGCCGGCGCTCGCAGCCGTACCTTCAAGGCGCCTCCCATCTCCCCGGCAACCTCGTCCTTGCTCGCCCGCGGCTGTACCCGCACCGAAAAAATCACGGTTCCTTCCCGTTCTTGGACTTCCAGCATCCGGTACCTCACGAATCTTTACTTGATGTCTCGAGTCCCGAAAAGCGCCGTACCCACGCGCACTTCGATTGCGCCCTCTTCAATCGCTACTTCAAAGTCATGCGACATTCCCATGGATAGAACCGCCAAACGGAGACCGAGTTTTTTTTCCAATTCGTCGCGCAGTTCTCTCAAGCGCTTGAAATACGGCCGGACTTGCTCGGTCTTTTCCAGAAAAGGTGGAATACACATCAGCCCCGCAAGCTCCAATCGAGGCAGATCGCCAAAACTTTCCGCCAGTTTCGGAAGCTCGCCTATTTCCACCCCACTCTTCGTCTCCTCTGGTGCCACCCGCACTTCAATCAGCGCCCGCAGTTTGCCGGTGATGCCAGCCTCAGCAAGGGTGCGATCCAACCGCTGCGCGATCGCGAAATCATCGACGGAGTCTATGCTGTGAAAAAGTCTCGCCGCCCGCGCCGTCTTATTGCTCTGCAAATGACCAATCAGGTGCCACTTCGCCGCCAATCCATCCGTTCCGGCGCGCTTCCCTTCCCACTCCTGGACACGATTCTCGCCAAAGTGCCGCACTCCCGCTTCATAGGCCTCGCGGATGGCGCTCGCCGGTTGCGTCTTTGACACTCCGATCAGGGTGATCTCTTCCGCGCCACGTCCCGCGCGATTCGCCGCCTCAGCGATCCTCTCTTGAATTCGCAGCAGATTTTCCCGCACCGAAGTTTGTGTCATGTTTGAATTTGAATCCTAGCATGCGCGGCATTGCGGCGCAGAATGTCTGCGGTTAGACTGACCTGCGGCCCTAGGTGGCTGCGCGTTATCTTGGAATTGAGGCTGGTTTGCATCCCAATGTAAGTAGGCGGGCTCTCGGCAGGCTCGTGGCCATCGAAGGCATCGATGGCAGCGGCAAGCGCACGCAGATGGATCTGCTCCACGGGATCATCGCCGCCGGTGAAGGCGGGCAAAGTGTTTATTCAACGGCATTTCCGCAATACGATTCCTGGTTCGGCAAAATGGTCGGCCAGTTTCTCAACGGCGACTTCGGTCCCCTCGATACGCTTGACCCGCACTTCACGGCGCTCCTTTACGCGGGAGACCGGTTCGAATCCAAGCCGCGCCTGGAATCTGCTTTGCAGGCCGGCAAAATCGTCCTGGTGGATCGCTACATCGGTTCGAATCTAGCTCATCAGACCGCCCGTGTTGCCCCGGAAAAACGCGCCGAGTTCAGGCGTTGGATCGAGCACCTCGAATACGGAATCTATGAGCTCCCCCGCGAAGACCTGATTCTTTATTTGCGCGTGCCCCCGCGCGAAGCGCAGAGGCTTGTGGCCAAGAAATCCGCAAGAACCTACACCACCGCAAAACAGGACATTTTGGAAGCGAGCCTGCGCCACCTCGAGCAGGCTGCGGACATGTACGACCTCCTCGCGTTGGAAGCCCCGTGGGTAACCATCGAGTGTTTCGACGCGGCCCGCGGCGCGATGCGCTCGCCCAAAGAAATCGCCCAAGACGTGCTAGCCGCCGTAAATAAAGTCACCTCCACGCAAGTCGCGCGGGATTCCGGCGCGGGTGGTGGCTAATCATGGGTTTTCAGGAGTTTCTCGGCAACGAACGTATCGTCACGGCGCTCCGCGGCGCTCTCCGCACTAAGCGTGTTCCCCACGCACTGCTCTTCACCGGCGCGCGCGGAGTTGGCAAATTCACTCTCGCCCGCATGTTTGCGCAGGCCGCCAATTGCGAACGCCTCCCCGACGACTTCTGCGGCGAGTGCGCCACTTGTCAGCGCATTTCCCAGCTCGCCGATCCGCAAACGCTGCTCGAACAGGGTCTCGCCGAGCGTGGCGAGAGCGCCGACGCAGCCACCGTCGAGCGCGTGCCTCTGATTCTCCAGTCGCACCCTGACGTGTGGGCGCTCGTGCCCGACCCAGTCCGCCTGAAGAGTCCCGTTGCGCGCCCGATGTTGCGCGTCGGCCAGTTGCGCGCCGTCCAGCGTGCCGCCTACTTTCAACCCATGGGCCGGCGCCGCGTCTTCATCCTCGATGGCGCGGAGACCATGCGCTGGGATGTCGCCAACGTCTTCCTGAAAATTCTCGAGGAGCCGCCCGGCTCGGCGACGCTGATCCTCACCGCGCCCTCGCCTTATGCTCTTCTACCTACCATCGTCTCCCGTTGCCTGCAATTTCATTTCGCCCCGCTGCCGCAGGCGGCCGTGGAAAAGATTCTGAAAGAAAAGACCGATCGCAAACCCACGGAAATCAAACTCGCCGCGCAACTCGCGGAGGGCAGCCCGGGCCTCGCCATCGAAATGGATGTCGAGGCGGCCGCCCAGCGCCGCAGAAGCGCGCTGCGCATCCTCGAACGCGCCGCGCAAGGTCACGGTTTCGCCCAGCTGTTCTCAGACACCTCGGCCTTGGCCAAGGATCGCGATTCCTCTTTCGAGCATCAGATCGGAGTCTTCTATGGCTTGCTCACCGATCTCCTTGAACTTACGTCCAAAGTGAAAGAACCGGTCTTGCGCAATGCTCCGCTCGCGAAAGAATTGGAATCGCTCGCGAAATCTGTGGATTCTGCCTGGGTTCTCCGCGCCATCGCCGGTTTTGACGAACTTTACGTTGGCGCGCGCCGCAATTTGAACCGCCAACTCGGCCTGGACGCCTTGGCCGCATCTCTTGCGCCTGCACCTTCGCGGGCTTCCGTCACCCATTCCTGATTGGTGTCCGCGAATATTCGCAATTACAAGAATAAATCGCTAGACTGTAACCCACAGACTTCCGAATGCATCATAGATAACAGATACACCACCCCTGTAGGTTAGAAGGAGCAGTCATGGTGAACCGTCGTTTGTTTCGTCCGGGCTTCCCGGACGTCAAGGAGCCGAGCGCACCCCGCCCTCAGCACAACGGTCCTATCCCTAACAAGAAGCCCGCGCCGCCGGAAACGACCCACGCCGAGAATTTCTACTGGGTCAAACAGATGCAGTCGCATACGCCGATGGCTGTCGTTCTTGAGGATGGTGAAGTCCTTCGCGGCACCGTTGAATGGTACGACCGCGATTGCATCAAGCTCACTCGCCAGGGCAGCCCCAACCTGCTCATCTTCAAGCGCGTGATCAAGTACGTCCACAAGGATGGAGAAGAATCGGCCCAGGGTGGCGAAGAGTAAGCTCTCTACTTGTGAAGTGAATGCCCGGCGGTTGCTCCGAAGGTGAGCAGCGCCTTTGCGGCCAGCGACCCGTCCTCGTTGAATATTTCGCACTCGGTCACGACAAAATTTCTCCCCGCGCGCAACACCCGCGCATCCGCCTTGATGCGCCCGCCCGGCACCGGCTCCAGGTAGTTGATGTTCAACTCCACAGTGGCGATCTCTGTCCCTTTCGGCACGGCCGTATAAGCCGCGATCGCCGCTGTAGTGTCCGCGAGCGCCGCCAAAATTCCTCCGTGTACCACGCCGTGAATCTGCTTGTGGTTCGGCCGCACGTCCAGCCGGAAAATGGCCCGTCCCGCGTGCACGCTTTCCACGTCAAATCCCAAAAGCTCCGTCGAGCGGCTTTCTTTCATCCGCCGCCGCACGAGTTGCGTGACCCGTTTCTCCCCTTTCGACATTTTCTTGGTCATCGCGTTTTGAGCTCCGTCAGGAAGCAGTCACCCCGCCATCCAACGCAATCGCCGCCCCCGTGAGCCACGACGATTCCTCCGAAGCCAGAAAGACCGCCATCTCCGCTACGTCTTCAGGCCGCCCCAATCGGCCCAGCGGAATCGTCGCTAGCCGCGCCTTCAGCATCTCCTGTCCTCGTTCCGTTTCGTTGAACACGCCCTTCACCAAATCCGTTTCCACCACCGAGGGGCAAATGCAGTTCACGCGAATCTTTTCATGCGCGTGATCGAGCGCCATGGACTTCGTCAACATCGTCACCGCGCCTTTCGAAGCGGAATACGCCGCCCGGTCTTTCACCGCGAACAGCCCCAGCACCGACCCGATATTCAGGATCGCTCCCCCGCCGCATTTTCGAAACTCCGGCAGCACCGCACGCGACATCAGAAACGGCCCTTTTACATTGACCGTCATCACGCGGTCCCACTCTTCTTCGCTGATCCCCTCGACTGTCGAGACATGCAGCGTTCCCGCATTGTTCACCAGCACATTCAGCCGCCCGAATCGCTCCACCGTTCCCTTCACCGCCCGTTCGACCTCTCGCGCGCGCGTCACATCGCACTCCATCGCCAACCCGGCGCCGCCCTGTTTCTGGACTTCGCTAATCACTTCTCGCAGCTTTTCCAGCCGTCGTCCCGCCACCGCCACGCTCGCGCCTTCCCGCGCAAGCGCCAGCGCGATCGCCCGACCGATCCCCGTACCTCCGCCTGTGACCAGCGCCACCTTGCCTGAAAGTCGTGTCACGGAATTCCTTCTCCTCGCGTCTAATAGCATGTCGCGGTACAGCGACATGCGGGTGGGCGCGACTCTAGCATCCGGCTCCCCGCCCCCGCAAGCCGCCGTGCCGGCATTTGTAGTGGCGGGTCTTCAGACCCGTGCTTCTCTTTCTTGCCGTTGTGGCGTGCCCCTGTTAAGACGGGCATCGCCGGCGCTCCAACGCACTGCGGTCTTTGAAGCGATCTCTATGTTAGTGTCTCAGGTTACAGGCTACAGAGTGCAGGTCACAAGTCTAAGAACGAGTTCGAGCGATACCTTTGCTTTGCTTCTTGCTAAAAACGAGATCGAGCAACGCCTTTGTTCTTGCTTCATACGGCGAGCAAGATCCAGCAACGCGCTTTTACCTGCTTCTTACTAAAAATGAGATCGAAAAACGCATTTGTTTTGCTTCTTACTGAAGACTGAAAACTCCTATGCGCATAGGCATCACCTGCTACCCCACCTACGGCGGCTCCGGCGTCGTCGCCACCGAACTCGGCATGGAACTCGCCGCCCGCGGCCACGACGTTCATTTCATCAGCTACGCCCCGCCGATCCGCATGAACCCCAACGATCCACGCATCCATTTCCACGAAGTGGAAGTGGTTTCCTACCCACTTTTCGACCATCCGCCGTACACGCTTGCCCTCGCCACAAAAATGCTCGAAGTTTTCGAATCCGAATCCCTCGATCTGCTCCACGTCCACTACGCCATTCCCCATTCCGTCAGCGCCCTGCTCGCGCGCTCCATGGCCGCGCCGCGGCGGCTGCCTTTCGTCACCACTCTCCACGGCACGGACATTACCCTGGTCGGCAGCAACCGCAGCTATCTCCCCATCACGCGCTTTTCCATCGAGCAGAGCGATGGCGTCACAGCCATCTCCCGCTATCTCCTCAATCAAACCATCAAAGAGTTCGACATCAAGCGCGCCATCGAAGTCATCCCCAATTTTGTGAACTGCGATCTCTACAATCGCACCGCCGACAAAGGCCTCGCCGCCCAGTGGGCCCCCAACGGCGAACCCATCCTCATGCACCTCTCCAATTTCCGCCCCGTCAAGCGCCTCACCGACACGATCGAAATTTTCGCCATCGTCCGCGCCAAAATGCCCGCTAAGCTAGTCCTAATCGGCGACGGCCCCGACCGCGGCGCCGCCGAATACCTGGTCCGCAAGAAAAAACTCCAGAAAGACGTTTTCTTCCTCGGCAAACAAGACAACGTTTACGAAAAGCTAGCCGCCGCCGATCTCTTCCTCCTCCCCTCTCAGCTCGAATCCTTCGGCCTGGCCGCCCTCGAAGCCATGGCCTGCGAAGTTCCCGTCATCGCCACAAACGTCGGCGGCGTGTCCGAAGTCGTCGAGCATGGCGTGGATGGATTTTTGGTGGAACCCGGCGATGTACAGGAAGCCGCTCGCCACGCCATCGAACTCTTGTCCCGCTCCGACCGCGGCCGCGAAATGGGTAAAATCGCCCGCCTCAACGCCAAGAAAAACTTCTGCGCCAGCGACGTCATCCCCGCCTACGAAGCCTACTACAAGCGCGTCCTCGACGAATCCTAACGTCACCGCCGATGCTCGCAGTCTGTTTCACATTGGAAACATCACGCAACTAGTTTCCGAGTGCGCGATCCGCTCGGAATGCGCCGGGAACGAACCTCACTTATGCGTGTAGCGGGTAATACGGGTATGTAAGTAGCCCTCAATTCAGAGGAAGCTGGCTCTCCGCAACGAATGTGGCTTGGGGGGATCCCACCGATAGGCCGGTCAGGCCGGTGAGATCACTGATCACGTGGCGCACATTGCACGTTCATCTGATCGAGCGCCTCTTGCTTGTGTTGCGCGTGACCGGAAGCCATTTGCACCAGATTGTTCCGATGTCGGAGGATCGCACGTACGGTGCAGACTGCCTGGGCTGGACGGAACGATCCGTTGGGCAAACCCACCGAGTGAAGATACTGCAGCCATTGACAGTCGGAAACATCGGACTTGCGTCCGGGCACATTCTTCACATGACGTGTGTTTGACGAGCAGGACCTGAAATCCCCGTGCTTCCAGAATTTGAAAGAACGGGATCCAATATACTCCGGTTGATTCCATGGCCACCGTCTCAATCGGGCAGGCTTTCAGCCAGGCCGCCGCGGCATGGAGGTCTTCCGTAAAGGTCGAAACGTGGCGTACGGGTTGCGGATCGCGATCCGCAGGAACGGCGATATAGATCTCCGTTGCCCCATGTCCACTCCCGCCCATTGGGGTTGAGCGAATGCAGCATGGGAGCACCTGTTTTCTCTTTGTTGTTCTTCCGTTTTCTCGGCATGGCTTTGCCTCCCAGTCAATTTGCCATGCGAGACGGCCCAGACTGTGAGAATGGAGTACTCTCCTGAACGGGATCAGCGTACCTAGAGGTACACGGCCGCTGTCACCACTGACTTGAGCACGGAGTCTGGGACCATACTTTTTACAGGCTCCCGAAGGATGCACCATTGATGTTTTCGGCCTACTTGCCGGCGCGCATGGTGACGCTCATGCTATCGCGCCAGGACTCGAATTCAGTTCCTTCCCTTTTTGACCCGCGTCACCGCGGGTTCACTACTTTTATTGGCTTTATTGGCCGTTCTGAAATTGTATTCGGATTTGGATCCGCCCCTTGGTCTCTAGCGTGGGCAGAAGGATTCGCCGGCGATCCGGAAGCAGTTTGGCGTCTCCCTTCACATCGGCAATTTCGCGCTGGAATTCAAACGTCAAACCCTCAATCCGCTCATCGCTGGTCACTTCCAGTTCCATCTGGCCCTGGTCTCTCGGCGCGCGGATAGTCCATTGGAGACGATCGCGCGCTCGCCAGAAGCGCGCGAAGCTTTCCATGTCCAGGGCCGTGACACCGGGCGGCAACCGGCGCAAGAGCTCCTCTTCCGCCAGAAGTTTCCCCTGAGATTCCGTTGTGTGGATCAAGACAACGTTGGGGGCGCCATTTTCCGCATTGGCGCGAATGACTTCGAGCGCGTTATCTACACGCTGCGCCAACGGGGGGTCCTCCGAATCATCGATGGTGACGGGGAATTCATAAATCCCGCTGTCTTCCTCGAAAAGAAGTCCTAGCGGAAGAGCGTATGGAAAATTCGACAGGACGTCATCCGCCGTAAAAGAGGAATCGAACCGGTAGCCACAGCGCTGCAACGCTTCGGGCAGTGTTGGGGGAACACGCAAGTGCCCCGCGCGGAAAAAGTCGGTATACTGCCTCGAAATTTCTCCATCCAGCAATTGCTTGCTAACCCGCACCTCGCCGAACACGCTGGCCCCTGTGGAGGTATCAAATCCTGTTCCGCGCGGCTGATAAACGGGATACTCCTCGCCGCCAGTACCCAGCTCAAATTTATTGAATCCGCGCGAGTGAATGATGGAGTGGCTGCCGATCGAATGACCGCTGGAAAAAAGGCCCCGCATATCGGCGAGGTTCTTTCCAAAAAAGAAGGCGTGGCTGTTGGCGTCGCTGACGTACTTCGTCTGTATGAAAAAGGTACTGCGAGTCTGGAGACTTGCTTCCGCTTTCGCGAAGGATAACGCCGGGGTGAAGGAGTTCTCCCAATCGATGTCGTGCGAAAGCAGCAGCGCGGACATCTGGCCGCCGGGGATGGTGGAGATACGCACCGCTGCCGGTTCGGCGGTCTCATACCAGGCCCGGAGCAGCAGCAACCAAACGTCTGCGCCGGGCTCGAAAGCATTGATGTAGTGCCGTTCCGCGTCGTAGTCCCGGTTGACTTGGTTTCGCAGAACCACATCATGAAAGCTGACCCCGCAGACGTATGCGGCCCCTTTGCCCCACGATTTGCGCAGCACGGCGGCTGAACCATCTTCAAAATGAGCGAGCACCACGGCCGTCTCCGCCGGGCTGTAACCGTTCGTCCAGAAGATTTTGCCGTACTTGGGAGCACCCAAGGGAACTTGCAACTCCTCGGGCCGATTTAGATAGCGCAGTGCGGGATCTAATCCAGCCGAGAAATTCACAAGGTACCGCTGACGCGATGGCGTAACGGCGGTAAATCCGAACAGCGCACCCAAACTGCGGGCCACGGCATTTACTGCGAAAAGGCTGCCGCCACTTCGCATGTGCCGCGTCAATTCCTCGATTTGTCCGGCGGCAAAGGTTGTGGAATCGGCGCTGGGATAAATGATGATGAGGCGATGATGAATAGCACGGGAAAAGTCCCGGGTTACGAAAAAAGGGATTCCCATCTCCCGCAGGGCGTGAGCCACTCCCAGGACGCCTTCATCAGGGTTGGTCCAATACACCGCGACCTGGAGCGGAAACAATTCCGGGAATGCGATGGTGGGATCCGCGGAACTCTGAAGTAGAGCGTGGACGGGCACCTCGGCAACGCGAAGATGAGCGACCCCATCCCGGTCATTCCCACACGAAGATGCCATTGCCGCCGCGATTAGCGCAGCCGAAAGATAGATCTGCTTTTTCTTGTAATCCCGGGGACGGAATTGCAGCAATGCGGAGTCCTTCCACACAATGGAACAATAGCCGACCGACGACCAAAGCAGAAGGGATGTGCTCCATGGATAATCAGTAGCGGCGTCGCGAGAGCACAATTTTGAGCTGGTCCCTCATATAGAACAGGCTCAGCCTGTGCCAACCACAACCCAACTGCGATTCTGCCAACGAGTCGACGAGCGCTATTCGCGAGTCCCAACCCATCACGTCGAAAAATCATTCATTCCCTTGCACTCAATTTCGCTCCGCTTCGGCTCGTATATGCTCCAGCACCCGCAAATGAATCCGATGAATGATGTAGTCCGACCACAAATGCCAGTACGCCGCCGGCCACATCGTATGCTGATACCACGTCGTACCTTCCAGCCGCGTCCTGCCTCCGGGTAACGGAGTCAACGAAAACTGTCCCTTCTCCGAAACGAAGTAGCCGTGCAAATGCGGCGGCTGAATATTTCCGTACGGACTAACCTCGTTCAACGGAGCCGGATTCGCCGTCACGCCAAATTTCAACAGCCGGGGCTCATCCCATACTTCGATCGGCTCCACAAATGGCCCGGTCGAGAATATGCAATGCCGCACCGCGCCAACCCCGTGCCCGGAAATCTCCGCCCGAATCGGATACGCAATCCCGGCGCGAAACAACAATTCCTTCGGCGGCGGTATCTCCGCAAGCGCCACCACCTGATTCCAAACTTTCTCCGGCGGCGCATTCACCTCAATCGCCGTCCGCACTTCAAAGGTCTCCGGCTGCAGCTTCGCCCAAGTTTCCACGCCCTGGAACGCTGGCGTGAACAGGAAAACAATCGACAACATGGTAGGAGTGCCTATATGCAGCCAATACCCCGCCTGGATCGCGTACCCCAGCATTCCGCCCAGCGCCGAAAGCACCAGGGCAAACGGCGCAGCCATCAGAATACAAATCAGTCCCTCGAGCATCACTAGTGGTGTGTCCAACAAATAACTTGACAACGCAAATAGAGTGCGCTATCCTTCGCTATGCCCTCTCCTGTTCCTGCTTTGGCGTTGAGCGACATGGACAGACAGCAAGTCCAGCAGTGGGTTTCT
>Ga0066651_10000387_pt1 | contig 13317 bp, 12 predicted proteins | sample GraSoiAngelo_100_FD_71410 | JGI IMG/M metagenome (GOLD analysis project Ga0066651, IMG submission 71410) | Grasslands soil microbial communities from the Angelo Coastal Reserve, California, USA - 14_0903_02_20cm | ecosystem: Environmental > Terrestrial > Soil > Grasslands | place: USA...
CGGGCGGTTGAGCACGTCGAGCAGGCGGAGCGGCGGACGCTCGAAACGGAGGAACGCGTCCGCGCGATGGAGCAGCGCGTGAAGGACGTCGCCGAAACGGTCGCGCGTGCCGGCGAGTGGGAGGCACGGATGTGGACGGCGATCCGAATCGAGGATGAGGTGGCTCGCCGGATCAGGGAAGCCGAGGAGCGAATCCTCGGCCTCGTCGGGGAGGTCCCGTCCTCTGGGGAGCCCAGGATCGAGCGCTGAAACCGGCGACCGCCGCATGGGATTCAGCCATCTAGCCCGCGCTCTGCGAAAATTGCGGCTAGGCTGGCGTCGGTGAGAGCGGCCGCACGAGCGAAGCTGCGATGAACGGATCAACGGGGATCGGAGAGACGGACGGTGGAGCGAGCTCGTCGCTGAGGGCCGCACTCGCCGCCGCCACGGACCGCCTCCAGGCGGTGCTCGATGACTCCGAGGCCATGGCGGAGAGCATCGTTGAGGAGGCAGACGCGCGGGCGAAACGCATTCTCGAGGAGGCCGAGGCCGAATCGCGACGCCGAGTCGAGACAGCCGATCGAGACGCGCACGACTTCGTGGTCGAACGGTTGGCGGCGAGCCTGGAACTGGCGACCGAGATCTTCCGTCGAGCCGAGGCGGTGGATCGCGACACCGAGTTGTTGAGGAGCGCTGCTTCGAGACTGCAGGCCACCCTCGCTAGCGTCGAGGCCGACAGGGGCGCCCGGACCCAGGGCGTCGCGCCGGCCTCGGAGGTGCCCGACCAGACGGCGCCGACCGGCTCGGGGGCGTCACAGCTGCGGGCGGTTCAGATGGCGGTCGGCGGCTTGAGCGACCAGGAGATCGAACGCCGGCTCCGGCAGGAGTTCGGGAACGAGGACGTCGGGCTGGCGCTCGCTGTCCTGAGGAGGCTCGAGAACCGCTCCTGAGCGCCGGTCGCGGGGCGGAGTCATTCGCCACTCCCATCGCCAAGGCGAGCATCTCCCGGCGAGACCAAGATGTCACCATCCGGCTGATGTGCCGCCTCCTCCACCGGCTCTCCCCACCACCCCGCTCGTGCGAGTAACACCGAGCTCACCGCGAGCACGCCGAGCACGCCAACCCCGGCGATCGCAAAGCTGACGCGCGGATTGAAGATCGCGGTGATCCCTCCCCCGAGCAGGAATCCGAGCCCCGGGCTCGCCTTGGCGATGGACTCGAGCAGCGAGATGATCCGGGCCTGGAAGTCGGCGCCGGTCAGCTGCTGAACGGCGGTCATCACGCCGACCCACTGGACGCCGTTGCCGGTCCCGCCGATTGCCGAGGCGCCGCAGGCGATGAGCAGGGTGGGGGCGGCTGCGGTGGCGAGATAGGCGAAGCCGATCGCCAAGGTGCCCATGGCCAGGAGCGATGGCAGCGACATGTTGCGGAGCCCGGCGAACGCCAGCCCGCCGATGACCATTCCCACCCCCCAGCTCGCGAGGAGGGCTCCGTACCCGGCGTCTCCCGCGCCGAGCGTCTGCTTCGCAAACACGACCTCGATCGGGATCACGATCGTGGCGAACATGAAGGCGGCCGCCTGCCCGAAGATCAGCAGGCGAAGCTTGCGCCGCTGACGCACGTAGGCGACCGCGCCACGGAGCCGCACGAGCCACCCGGCTGCCTGGGCCTGGGCGCGGGGCAATCCGGAGGCGGTGGCGAGCAGGAGCGCGACCGCGGCAAACGAGGCGGCGTCGGCGAAGAGCGCTGGGCGAGGGCCGATCCCCGCGACGACGACACCCGCGATCGCGGGACCCGCCGCGGCGCCGACAGTGAAACTGAGGTTGAGGAGGGCGTTTCCCTCTCGCAACAGCCCCTGCGGGGCGACCACCGCCGCGGCCGCCGCGCGCGAGAGGGCGCGTCCCGAGATGGCGAGGGCGCCGGCGAGCGCCGCGAGCGCGATCACCGGCGCGAGGGAGAAATCGGATGAGAGCACCGCGAGGGCGGCGAACGCGCCGGTCTGCACCAGATTCAGCGCCGGCAGGCTGACCCGGACCGGCAGCGATTCGAGGCGGGCGACGAGCGGCGGCGTCGTGATCGCCGGGACGAACTGGAGGGCGAGGAAGAGCGCTGCGGTCGCCATCGGGCTGCCGGTCTGGTCGAAGACCAGCACCGCGAGCGCGATCTCCCCCAGCCAGTCACCGAGCTCGTCTACCAGGCGGACCACGGCGAGGCGCCGGAACGCGGGGAGGCTGAGCGGACGAAGCGCAGGACGCATCAGGGAGCTCCGTCGCACAACCTAGCCCACGCTGGGTGGGGATTATGAAGTTTTGCAGGGTTGATGTAGACTCGCGACGGTAATTGCAAGATCTCAAGGATTGGGGGATGAGCCATGGGCTGCCGCGGAGGCTGAATCACAACGGCTTGGGGGCCTATTTGTTCCCCCGTTACGCTCGATCGGCGCGACCACACAGTCGGCTCGGGTTCTGGCTGCGGGATTTACTGGTGGCGTCGACGAGGCTAGAGTGAGCCAGGATTGCTCAGGCCGGCGGCAACGTATTCGTGGATCCGCCGATCGAGCGCCAGTTCCGTTTCGAAGTCGGCCGATTCGCCGTGGCGGTACGACAGGTCACGACCCGTCAAGGCGTCGGCCAAGATCTCGACGAATCGGGGCTCGAGTTGGGTTCCAGCCGAGCGACGTAGCTCGGCAATCGCATCCTCCGAGCTGACCGGCTCCCGGTAGGAGTCGCGAGCCGTGAGCACGTCATAGGTGTCGGCGACGGCGATGATCCTTGAGATCACGGGGATGTCGTCACCCCGCAATCCCTGTGGGTATCCAAGCCCGTCGATTCGCTCGTGGTGGGCGAGGATGATCTCTCCCACCGGCCGATAACCGTCGATCTCGGAGACGATGCGTGCGCCCTCCGCGGGGTGCTTGCGGATGTCGTTCCAGTCCGCCTCCGTTAGATCCATGTCGCCCTTCAGGATCCGGTCGGAGAGGACGAACTTGCCGATGTCGTGCAACAGCCCCGCGGTGTGGGCAAGCTCTTGCTGCTCGGGCGACAGGCCCGCCTTCGCGGCGATCTCCCTGGAGTATCGCGCTACCGCCGCGCTGTGGCGGGCCGTCATCCGGTCGCGGAGATCGAGGGTTCGCAGGAGCGCGCTCAGCAGCGCGACCTGAAAGCCGGCAAGCCGCTTGGCCAGCAACTCGAGCTCCTCGGATCGTTGCTCAGAGAGGAGCAGCGCGCCGACCAGATATTGAAAGACGACGATCACCACAGCGAAGATGGCGACCGCAGCGGCACCCGAGTGAACGTAGAGGTAGGTGACGGCGACGGCCAGCATCGCACCGATGAACTCCGCCGGCAAGAGGGGGCCGAGTGTGCGCCTGACCTTGGTCGAAAAACGGCTGCCCTCGACGTAGCTGAAGTAGCCCGCGATGAGGGCGACGTTGATCATCAGCGCCACAGCGAAGAGGGCAAGCACCAACAGGTAGAACAGAGCATCCATCTGCCCGATGCCGGAGACGCGCGTGACCGCATGAAAGGCCAGCCCTGACAGGAGCGGAAACCACGCGTATGTGACCAGATTGATCAGCAGGGTCGTCCGGGCGTAGCGAAACCGCAACCATCCAACCGCAATTGTGAGGACGCCGATAACCGCGCCTGGGGTTGCGCCGAGGAAGACGATCGAGGTCACGATCGCGAGCGAACTGCTGGAAAGCTTTACCTGGCTGGTCGGGGCGTCGACGGCTGTGAGATCCCCCACTGTTGAAGCCGCGAGAAGGACGGCGAAGAGCGGGACGTCCCAGTCCGAGTCGCGGTTTGCCAACACCGCGACGGCGATCGCCAATGCAATCGCGAGGAAATGTAGATAGATAACCCGCTGGCTGGGGCGGCCGGGCATGCGCGGATCCCTACATGCGTGGTGAACCGGCTCCCACGCCGGCCGTATCTCCGCTCGACCCCGATGACTGACGCATCGAGCGCATGAACTCGTCGAGGTCCTTGATCGAGAAGCGGCGCTGACCGCCGGGCGTCCGATACACAGGGACCAGCCCCCGATTCGACCAGTTGCGAAGCGACGCGGCGCTCACGCCGACGTAGCCGGCCGCCTGGCCCACGTTCAGTAGTCGACTCTCTCTCGCCATTAGGTTGACCCTTGTTGCACGTCCCCACCGAAAGCCGTGAGAACTTGACAAGGTCATTCACTTCTATGGCATGGGGGGCGGCGTGGCAACCGCCGCCGGCTACGCTCACGAGCAGATGCATAGGTTTCGGGCGGGAAACTATGCGTCGACTGTAGGCCCGGTGGCGCTGGGCACTCGCGGTATGCATTAACGGTAGGCGTTGGTGGCGCCGGGCACTCGCCCGGTGGCCCTTACCGAGTCGCCGGTCCCGGCGTGGGACTCCCCGCCAAGCTGGCGAGGAGTCGCTCGGCGGCCTCGCTCGGCCCAGAGCCGAGAAGCGGTACGCCCCGCTGCCCGGCGACTAGCTGGGCCGTCCGGTAGCCGTGGATGCGCACCGAGTCGCCGTTACGAAGGGCGCGGCGAAGCGGTGCCCCGACGATGTCCAGCGACGCCTCGGTTCCGCAGAGCACGATCGCGACGGGCCTCAGCGCCCGCAGCGCGCTGCCGAAGCGCCGCGACGGGAGATTGGCGGAGAGCAGCAGGACGCGCAGTCCGGAGCGTCGAAGGCATAGCTCGAGCGCCTGTACGTACACGCCCTCGAGCCCAAGTGGCGATCCCGAGTCGAGGAGGAGCACTCCCTCCGGCATGGTGGCGGGAGGAGCAAGTCGCCGCGCCGAGTGGAGCCACCCGATTGCCCAGCGGCAGGCATGCTCGAACTCGGCTTGGTGGTTCGGACGGGACACCGCCAACTCCAGCGCGGGAAGCAGCAGCTCCTCCACGCTTCGCTCCACGGAGCGGATCGCGAGGCTTTCCTCGAGCTCGCGGTCGGCGGCCGCCTCGTCGAAGCTGTCGAAGGCCTGCAGCAGGCGCGCCGGTGAGGCGAGCCCTCGGCCGCGGCGTTGGGCGACCTCGACCGCCGAGGAGATGTTCCCGGTCTGCCGGAGGGCTTCCCGCAGGGTCTCGACCTCTCCGAGGTCGTACTGGCGGTGGTTGCCGGGGGTTCGGCGAGGCTGGGGATAGCCAAGCCTCCGCTCCCAACTGCGGAGGGTGCTCGGACTCACCCCGAGCAGGTCGGCTGCGGCGCTTGTCTTGATTCCGGGCACAGGTTTCTTCGATCCCTCGGCTCGTGCCTTGCCGTGTGCAGGATCAGGCTAGCTTTGTGGAGCTTTTGGAGCGTTCGCTCAGCTCGGCTGGCAGCTATCTTGCACAATCACTGCAGGCCTGGCGCCGAGACCTTGCCGTTGGTGCCCGCCACAGCGACGGGGCGCCCGGCGGCCTTGGCCGCGTAGGTGGCCTCCTCGGCCATCTCCATCAGCCGGTCCGGCTCGGTGCCATGCGCGGGGCAAGAGGATATGCCGATCGTGACCGCGATCCGCGGCCCCTCCTCGGCCTGCGAGTCCTCGACGGTGCGGGCGAGGCGCTCGGCCATGACTCGCGCCTGCGCGGCCTCCTCATGGGGTGCGAGGAGGCAGAACTCGTCGTCACCGAGTCGGAACGGCCGGTCCACGGCGCGAATCCTGCTGCAGATCACTGCCGCGACGGCGGCAAGCATCCCGTCGCCGGCCTGGCGCCCGTGGGCATCGTTGATGCGTCCAAGACCGTCGATGTCGACCAGCGCGAGGGAGAACGGATGACCGTAGCGCCGATGCTCGGCCAGCAGAACCTGAAGCCACTCGTGAAGCTCCGCGCGGCCCGGCAGTCCGGTCAGCTCGTCGCGGCGAGGTGCCCCGGCGCGCTCACGAACCAAGCCCTCGGTGAGCTCGCTCTGGATCGAGCCGAAGATCGCGGCCAGGTTCTCCACTGAGCGCGCGAAGTCGCCCCGGTCACGCTCTGGGATATCGCGACGCAGCGACTCGATCAGGAGCGACTGCAGAGCGGCGAGGTCCCGCGGGACCTCCGAAGGCGCCCGGTCTCCCCGACGGAGCCGGCCGAAGCCTCGAGCCCTCTCACGAGCATCGGCGGGCAGCGCAAGGCCGACGTCGGTCGTTGGCGATTGGAGCCCTCGGAGGATGTCGTCGATGAAGGGGGCGCCCTCCTTCAGCAGCAGATCGACCTCGATCTCGTCCACGTCGGCAAGCGGCGTCCGCTCAATGAGGCGGACGAGCCAAGCCTTCGCAAGCTCCTGTGGAGGCTGATGCGGGCCCGCTGCGAGGGCTCCGGGTGCCCAGTTCACGAGCTGGGAACATATCCCACCTGCCGGTCGGTACCCCCGAGTACACTGGTTTGCTGAATGGCCGGTCCTTCGGCTGGGGTGCTGAATACCTTGCATCAGGCGCGGAACGCGACGAGATAGGCGACCAGGGGAGGAAGCGTGAACCTGGAGCCAGAGGGCACCGGCTCGGAGGCATCGGCGCCCGTCGCCGATGGCTCGGCGGAGGAGTCGGGCGGTGGGGCGGATGTCGGAGGGACGCTTGTCGGGGCGACGCTCGACGCGATCAAGGCAGCCGCGGCCCGGGTCGAGGTCGAGCGCCACCTCGCCGAGACGCTTCAGCGAAACCTCCTCCCGCGCCTCCCGGAGATCCCCGGCCTTCGATTCGCGGCTCGGTATCGCCCGGGCGGCGCGGAGACCGAAGTCGGCGGCGATTGGTACGACGCGATCGTTCTGCGCAGCGGCAGGCTGGGGATTGTCATCGGGGACGTCGTCGGACGAGGGGTGGAGGCGGCGGCACGGATGGCCCATCTGCAGAGCGCGGTTCGGGTCTATGCCCTCGAGGACCTGAGGCCCGCGGTCGTGCTGGAGCGGATGAACGGCTTCGTGCTCGAGGGTGAGCGGGGCGGCATGGTCACGTTGATCTACGCGATCGTGGACCCCGACGCCAACACGATGCGGATGGCGACCGCGGGTCACCCGCCGCCACTCATCTTCCGTCCCAACGAGGAGCCGACGTTCGCCGAGACCACCGCGGCCAGCCCTCTTGGGGTGACGCGATTCCCGGTCTACGAGGAGAGCGTGATGATTCTCGAGCCCGAGTCCACCGCGCTGTTCTACACGGACGGTCTAGTGGAGGGTCCGGGCCTGCCGCTCGGCGAGGGCTTGGACGATCTGCGCCGGGCTAGCGAAGGCAACCCCCTCGAGCCCGATGCACTGTGCCATGCCATCCTCGGCTCGGTCGACGCGCGCGCCGGATCTCGAGACGACCAGGCCCTGCTTGCCGTCCAGCTGAAGCCAGCGGGGGAGACCCTCGACCTGACGCTGTCCCCGCAGCCGGACTCGCTCACCTCCATGCGCCATGCAGTGGCGCACTGGCTCCGTGCAGCCGACGCCAGCGAGGACGAGGTCTATGAGATGCTCGTCGCGTGCGGAGAGGCATGTGCCAACGCCGTCGCCCATGCCCATCCGGCGACCTCCGATGCCCCATTCGAGCTCCACGCCAGGCGCCGCGACGCCGAGATCGCGATCACGGTCAGCGACACTGGTCGGTGGCGCGCGTCCGGACAGGAGAGGAGCGGGCGGGGGCTGGCGCTCATGCGGGAGTTGATGGATGACGTGGACATCGGTCGTGGACCGGACGGCACGACGGTGACGATCCGCCGTCGGCTCCGTGGTCCTGCGGCGAGGGAGGAATCTCCCTGACTCGGCTCACGCTCGACGCACAGGGGCACTCGATCATCGCCCATGCGGAGGGGGAGCTCGACAGCGTGACCGCACTCGAGCTTCGCGACGGGCTTTCACGGCGCCTGACGAACGTGGGGCCCGGCCTCATCCTCGACCTATCGGAGGCCACGTACCTGGACAGCGCCGGGATCGAGTTCCTGTTCGACCTCGCGCGCCGGTTGCGGACGTCCGGCCAGCGACTGTGTCTCGTGGTGCCGGCCAGAGCGCCCATGCGCCGCGTGCTGGACCTATGCGACATCGACGAGATCGCCAGCATGGACGTGACCGTGGACGCTGCGGTGGAGGGGCTGCACGAGCACGCGCCCTGAGCAGGGCGGACCCGAGTCGATCGCTAGCGCCTGGAGCTGGACCAAGAGGCCCGGAAGCGCTTGAGCGCCACCTTCAAACGCCGCTCTTGATCGTCGTCGGCGGAGAGTAGGACCTCGGCGACCCGACCCGCGTGCGCCTGCAGCAGCAGCAGCTCGTTTCGCCCGACGAGCCTGCTGGGCCTGACCGTGAGGCAGATGACGCCAACGAGCTTTCCGTCCGCGGTCATCGGCACGCACATCATCGCTCGGTCGGGAGTCTGTTCCGCGGAACCCGATCCGTGCACGAGCCGTGCCCGCCGCTCCAGCGCGACCCGGCCGAGAGCGCCCTCCCCGAGCTGGATGCGCCCCGGGGTCTTGCGGCCGGGCTGGCCCCGGTCCCCGAGGACGGCCACCTGGCGCAGCGAGAGCCCGTCCCCCTCGGTGAGGAAGATCATGCCGCCGTCGACGTCGTGCAGGGACACCAGGTCGGCGAGCAGGGCCGTCAAGGTGGTGTCCGCCCGGCCAGCCGCAACGGCCGTGGAGCGGGATCGGACCGTGGCGCCGGATCGCGAGGAACCTGGAGCGTCTGAGGCCGGCCGGAGCCCCTCGGTGGCGGGTGACGACCGTGGCCAATCGATCTCCCGGCGCTGAACCGCGAGCGCAACCGCCTGCGCACGGCTCGACGCACCTAGCTTCGTCATCGCGTTGCGGATGTGGGTGCGCACGGTTTCCGGCGAGAGCACGAGCCGCTCCGCGATCTGGGCGCCGCTCTCGCCATCCGCCAGCATCGCGACGATTTCCCGCTCCCGCTTCGAGAGTGGGCCCACCGAGCTTCGGCGGGACCCATTCCCCACCCCCGCCTCTGCCCGCGACGAAACATTCCCTCCGTTGCTGGCCGGAGGTCGATGGTCGTTTTCGGTCAAAGTTTCCCCGTCCCTGCCAATGACTGGAGGGCTCCGCCCTCGTTACCTCAATGTGGGGAGGATACTTTCCGGATTGAGGTAGCGCAATCCGTGGGGGAGGTGCACTGCCTCATGCACCCGTTTGCGCCGCCGTCGAAGGCTACCTCCCCGCATTGAGGTAATGCGATCCAAGATCTGAGGTGAATTCCCGCCCGCGGCGTTGACTTAGCCATCCGCGACGGCAAGCTGGGCACTCGATGTCCGAAAGGGCATGGAGTGCCTGCAACGATTCTTACCCGAAGCGGGCATAATATGGAGTGCCCGCAACGATTCTTACCCGTAGCGGGCATAAATTTGTACCCGAGCGCGGGATTAGCTAATTGTTCAGAGGAGGCGGTGAACCGCCCGACGCCGTAACCCAGGGGAGTGGGTCGGGTACGCGATCCCGACACCGTGCCCGCGCTGCGCGGCGCTTCTCCCGGAACGGGTCGGCGCCCGCCAATGGAAACGGGTCGGCGCCCGCCAATGGAAACGGGTCGGCGCGTTCGGTCCGAAACGGCTGGGGGACGGCCGATGCTGCCCGAGCGGGGAGTGTGGCGACGAACGGACTCCGCACGAGCGAGGCCGAGCGTGTGGCACCCGCGGTCCTCAGGCCGCAGATCCACCGGGTACGCCGGGGGCATCGGCTACGGCCGTCCGAGCGCGACTTCCTGGTCGATGCGACGATGCTCGCCTTGGCCGGTCTCACCGCCGTCCTGACGGCGGGCGCGTCGGCGGTTCCGAGCGAGGGGCTTCCGTGGCTCGCTGCGTTTCCGGTCTTGACGCTCGCGTTGCTGACCTCGAGGGGGATATACAGGCCTCGCACCAACATGCAGCTCCTCGAGGACACCCGCGCCATCGTCGCGGCGACCGCGGTCGCGGCGATGACCGTCGTGTTCGCTCGGACGCTGCTCAGCACCGAGTTGGATGCCGCGTCGCAGGCGGTACGCGAGTGGGTGATCGCCGCCGTCTACCTGATCGCTGGGAGGGCCGCGCTCAAGCTGTCGGCGAGTGGCTACGCGGGCAGCCCGACGCTGATCGTCGGTGCTGGCCGCGTCGGCCACCTACTCGCGAGGCGGCTGCTGGAACGCCCGCAGATGGGCCTACGGCCCGTGGGCTTCGTCGACACCGATCCCCTGGACGTTCCCGAGACGAGCGACTGCCCCGTGCTCGGTCCGCCGTCCCAGATCGAGCCGCTCGTGCGGGGGAACGCCATCGAACACGCGATCCTGTGCTTTTCGACCGCCTCCCACGACGAGGAGCTCGAGGTGATGCGGCGGCTCCGCCGCCTCGGCGTGTCGGTTTCGGTGGTCCCCCGCCTGTTCGAGGACATCCCCGATCGAACGAACGTCGAGCGGGTGGGCGGCCTGCCCCTGCTCGGCATCTTCCCGTCGAAGCCCCGCGGTTGGCAGTTCAAGCTCAAGTACGCCCTCGATCGGGTGATCGCCGCCTTTGCCATCCTGCTCGCGGCGCCGATCATGTTCGCCGCCGCGCTCGGGACGCTGGTCACGCTCGGAAGGCCGATCCTCTTCCGGCAGCGGCGCGTGGGCCTCGACGGCCGCGAGTTCGACATGCTCAAGTTCCGGACGATGCGTCCGGCGGCTCGCGAGGACAAGCCCTCGACGGCGAAGATCGAGGAAGCGCTCCAACGCGGGCTGGGCCCCGGCGGCGTCGAGGGCCAGGACCGCCGCAGCCGGTTCGGCGCGTTCCTGCGCCGGACGTCCCTGGACGAACTTCCCCAGCTACTGAATGTCGTCCGAGGCGAGATGTCGATCGTCGGTCCGCGGCCGGAGCGCGATCACATCGCCGCCAACCTCCGCGAATCGGTGTATCGCTACGACGCCCGCGACCGTGTCAAGTCCGGGATCACGGGCTGGGCACAGGTGCACGGCCTCCGCGGCCGGACCTCGCTCACCGACCGGGTGGAGTGGGACAACTACTACATCGACAACTGGTCCCTGTGGCTCGACTTCAAGATCGTGCTGATGACCGTGCGTGTGGTCGTCCGGGATCGGTCGGAGTAGGCCTGAGCTGCCGAACTGACTAGCGACGCGAGCCTGCCCGCAATCGCCTGACGCGGTCTCGGGCAAGCCTCGCGATCGGGCCGATGCTCGACCGCAGCACCGGATGGAGTCGCGATCTGTAGGCATATCGCGGCAACGCGGCCCCACGGTAGGCCGAGATCCGTACCCGCGGACGAAGTTGCGACGCCCAACTCAACTTGTAGCGCTCCGGCCCGCCCAGGAAATCGTAGTAATCGAGGCCTTCCTTGATTGCCGCCTGAAGCACCCGGCCTCGAAGTACGAGCCCAGGCGACAGTTGTTCATGCGGCTCGCTGAATGCCGTCTTGAGGAGAAACTCGGTGCCCTCGAACGAAACCGCGTAGTCGCCCGCGATCAGCTGTCCGTCGAGCTCGAGTAAATGAAGTCGCAGCCAACCTCGCGCCGCCGCCACCTGCGCGAAGTCGCGGTAAAGGCGTTGGGTGCGGAGGTCACTCAGAATCGCCGTTCCCGCTTTGCCCTTCCAGCCGGACGCCTCCAGCTCGAGGAATGCGTCGAGCGCAACGGCCATCTCGCCGGGCCGGGTGACGGTTCTGAACGCGACTGTTCCAGCCCGCTCCAGTCCCCGCTGACGCCGGCCCCAATTCGACCGGAGGTTCCTGCTGACGGTATGAATCAGCCCCTCCCAGGTCGCCGGGAGCTGAAGCGACGGGCTTGGCGGGCGATTTTCCCGCACGATGCGGTAGCCGGCTTTCTGCAAGGCCGCTTCGGCAGCGTCTGCGGCGCCCCCCTGCTCTGGGATGCCCAGCAGCCTGATGCAATTCTCGTCGAGTTCGCCCAGCGCTTCCCAAAGCTCGGTCCGAGCATTGTCGTCCCGGGCGACCGCATCCCAGTCGCCGCTGTGCACATTGGCGGCCGATGTCACGCCACGGGCGCCGCGCTCCAAGAACGCTCCCGCCTCGAGGGCCCCATTGTCCCCGCGCAGCGACAGCCACATCGGCTCTCCCTCGCCGAACGCCCTCCACCAGCAACCGAGCCACTCGTGCGTGACGAATGGTGTTCCGGATCGACGCGCCAGCTGGTTCCAGGCGTGGGCGATGTCTCCAAGCTCGTGTGTGACCACGGCTGTACCCACTCATCTCCCTCCCGGGCTCGAGTGGCGCGCCCGCGCTGCCGCAGAGCCCTGGATCGTCCTGCCAACGAGCGCGATTGCCCGTTTAGCCGCGCCCGCCGACGCGCTCAGCGCCGGCCGCGGATCGTGCCAGTCCACGTAATCGTAGGCGCAGCGCCGCGAGAATTCGCTCAAGAACGCACTCAGTGCGCCCGCCCGTGAGGGAACGTCGGGATGCGACGGGTGGGCCAGCGCAGCCCGCAGCCAGGAGAGATCACCTCCGAGCCAGCGCATCCGGATCCCGGTGCGGTACCCGTCGATCGCTCGTAGCGGGCCGCCCCGTGCCCACTCGTAGAGAAGAAGAGGAAGCGGGACGCCGGCACGTACCGCAAGCTCCAGCGAGCTCGGGAGCCGGGGGTTGATCTCCATGAGCGCGGATTGTCCTTTCGCATCGCGTCGGAACTCAATAAAGGAGCACCCCTCGAGACCGAGCCGATCCACCAGCCGCTCGGCGTCCATCGTGACATCGCTCGGAAGCGGGATGCTCTCTCGAACCACGAAGCTCCCGCCGAGGGGCGGCTTCGTCCGCTCAGCGCGGCATGCGAACCGCGCCCAAAACCGGCCGTGCGCGTACATGAGAGCAACTGCCTCGCGGTCGCCGGGGAGCCACTCCTGAAGCGCGACTGTCGTTCCGGTCGCGAGCATCCGATCGATCGCGCTGAGCGCGGCAACGCGATCGTCGACGACGACCGCCCTGACACGCTGGCCGGGCCCGGTGCGCTGCACCCACGAATGCATCGGCTTCACCACCGCCGGGAGCCCTACCTCTCCGATCGCTGCCGCGGCGTCGCTCGAATTCCTGACGCTTACACCGCGTGGTGTGCGGATGCCGATCTCCTCGGCAGCGGCGAGCGTGCGCGATTTGTCGGTCGCGGCCGCGACGGCGGCGTTGGAGCCGAGCGCAAGTGTGACGACCTCTTCGACTCGGGTCCGTCGCAGCGTGAGGGCTTCGATCGAGCCGTCGTGGACCGGAATCAGCACACCGGCCCCAAATCTGGCGGATGCGTCGAGTACAGCGTTGACGTAGGCGTCCGGTTGGGTTTCGAAGCGCGGCACGACGATGCGAGCTCGGCACCATCGGGAGGCGAAGGCCGGGGCGTCTGCATCTGAGCCGATGACGCCAATCGCCACTCCGGCGCCGCCGAGCTGGCGCGCGGTCACCAGGGCTTGCCGCTCGCCCGCATCCGCGATCAGAGCATCCACCTTCGGTTCCTC
>Ga0066651_10000389_pt1 | contig 13282 bp, 14 predicted proteins | sample GraSoiAngelo_100_FD_71410 | JGI IMG/M metagenome (GOLD analysis project Ga0066651, IMG submission 71410) | Grasslands soil microbial communities from the Angelo Coastal Reserve, California, USA - 14_0903_02_20cm | ecosystem: Environmental > Terrestrial > Soil > Grasslands | place: USA...
GACAATTTGGCTGGGCCTGCTCCGCTGAACCTATTATCTGAAACAGGCAGATTGGGAATTTCCGCAGCTGCAAACAATTTGATTCGTGGCATCCTCGGAAGGAACACCAGGTCCAAAGGAGCCACTGCGATGTTACGCCCTCTAATTCTCTTGCTTGCGCTCTCGGCCTTGCCCCTTGCGCAAAGCATTTTCAGGGCACAAGGCGACGAAACGAAAATCATCGCGCTGGAAAATCTCTGGAATCAGATGCACATCAATCATGATGCGGACGCCATGGGGACCATGCTGGACAGCGATTTTGTGCTCACCGGCTACGGCGGAAGGGTGATGTCCAAGGCCCAATTCCTGACCTCCATTCGCGACAAATCCAACCAGCTTACGGTCGAAGTTTCCGATGACATGAAGCTGCACCGCCACGGCGATACCGTGGTCGTCACCGGCGCGACTCGCGAAAAGGGGACCGAGAAAGGGAAACCCTATGCCCATCAAGGCCGCTTCACGGACACATGGATCAAGAAGGACGGCCAGTGGCTTTGCGTCGCCGTCAGCTATGTCTGATCGGAAAGTAGGGGCAGTTCTTGACGATGAGTTGCCCCAAACTTCGATTCGAAGTCAATCCGGGCTGCAACTGTCACCTACACTCATCGACTAGGGGTTTCACCAAGAAGGACCACCGGCCCAAAGACACACAAGAACACCCAATGCCCTGCTGCGCTTCTGGGTATCTGGTCTAAATGCTTTGATGGTCAGCCGACAATATCCAAGTAATTATTAAGGGCGTTTTTCTAAAAGTCCAAGCCCTTCAGCTATTTTCCCGGCCTCATTGCGGTAAGATAACAAGCTGTGGCTACCCTACCGCCCAACGAACAGCTAAAGGATCTGCGCTCGAAGCTGGGTATAACTACGCGCGATGTGGCGGAATTCAGCCAGCGCATTGCGGAAGCGGAGGGCAACTCGGAATTCCAAATCTCCAACGCGTGGCTTACGCAAATCGAGAATTCAGACTCCGTCCCGAGCATTTTCAAGCTGTACAGTTTGAGCGCGATCTACCGGATGAAGTTCACCGACTTGCTGCGCCTCTATGGGCTTGACCTGCAGAGGTTGGGGCTCCACCAACTGGCTGCCCCGCTGCCACACACACACTTGACCACGCTGGAGGTCTACGACGCGGACCGCACGGTTTCTTTCCCCATTCGATTTGACAGGTCCTTCGATCTGGACAACACCAATCTTCTCTCGCGCATGGTGGAACTTTGGGGAGAAGTACCCATAGCGTTGATCCAGCACCTAGACATCCGGCACAGTCAATACGGCTATGTCGGCCTGGAAGATTACACGCTCTACCCCCTGCTGCGCCCCGGTTCCTTCGTGCAGATCGATTCACGCGTGCGGAAAGTGCAACCTCTTCGCCGGCGGACCGAATTTGACCGCCCCATTTATTTCGTGGAGCTGCGCGACGGCTATGCTTGCTCCTGGTGTGACCTTCTGGATGACCAGCTCTTGCTGCTTCCTCATCCCCTGTCACCCTGCAACGTGCGAAAATTCAAGTATGGAACCGACGCCGAGATCGTCGGGCAGGTGACGGCGGTGGCGATGAAACTCAGCGATGCGGCTGACTCGGCTCCTGACGGGAACGCAAGATTGCCAAGGCGAGTCTGAGGTTGGACGTAAAGAGCCGCGCAACCGTGAGATTCACTTCGGTAGGAATCGCGATGCGGTACGGCTCCAGCTTCTGCCACGTGCGCAGAAACTCTTGAGGATTCTCCCGGGTAGATCGCAGATAAGCCTCAAGATCGCTGGCTAAGTCTTCCAGCGAAAAACCAGAAACCTTATAAAAGGTCTGCCGGTGGGCCATTTCCAGCGCTTTGCGTGCAACCTCCGGGCTGAAGCGGCTGGCAAGTCCCTCGTGATAATAGTTTCCCGTGTTGTAATCGCGAGTCGAGGCCAGATAGATCAGGCGGCCAAGATCGCAGGAAATTCTGGAAAGGGTGCGGTTCAAGAGATCGTCGTACACCTCTTGCACCAGCACGAGTCTGACCGTGGTGCTCATGCTGTCCCTGCTCCATTCAAGGCGGACGCAAGGTGGCTTAGGAAGATCGCGCACCATCCATTTCGCCTGTTCGAGCTCCGGATTCGAACTCTCTAAGAACGTCACCAATGCGCTGAGCGAGTTTGTCTGCGCGCAAAGCCATTCCATGCAGCCTGTGCGGGCCTGCCAGTCCGATCAAAAGAAATAGGACTCCGCAAATCAACCTGAGCTGCGCGTATTGGAGGAATATCCTGGCCTCCATCGCGAATTCGATATCTTCACTGAGGCGGCTCGCCTCCAAATGGCGACGCATGACGCGGCGGATGGCCGTCGTAGTCTGCTGGACACAAAGGAGCGCCACGGCGCTTCGCTCTCGGAGGAAGTGTCTTTTCAGTTCGGGCCATTCCAATCGCGAAATGAATGCCAGGTCTTGGCCTGAAAAGATTTGCGAGACAAATTCCGGCGGACATACCTCCACGGCGTCGCCCTGGTCAGGCAGCCACCCGTCCAGAGTGGAAGGCAGACGTCGCGAGGTCGAGTCCGCTCTGATCCAGACGAGTATCAGTACGAGAAGCACGACGGCGCCGATCAGCGCACTGGAGGTCCCTATCACGGGCGCACCACCTTCACCAGGTAGCCGCGTCCCTCTCGCAATCGCCGGCTCGTCGTCGCTGCAATTCTTTGGTATTCCTCTTCCAGGCGTACCGCTGTTTTTGGCTTAGGATTCGGAGCATAGCACCACAGATGCACCACCCAAAGGCCAAGGACCACGAAATAGGAGCCAGGATTGACGTGATGCCAGAAACTGTAAAACCTGCTTCCACTGTTGGTAACGAACGTCAGCTGAATCACGCTGGTTCCCACGAACAGGCCATAGCCCAGCAGGATGCCTCTCAGATTCCGCCCGAAGGGAATCGAATAAAACAGGGAGAGGACCACAAGCGCAATAATCGCGAGACTTTGCACCGTCCGCAGCGCCCGTTCAAGTTCCATGGCAGTCGTGGCGGACCACCAGTGCGGATCGTTCCACGTCTCGACCAGCCCTTTTGTAAACGCCATGACGAAAACGAAGGCGAGCAGATTTCGAGCCATTCGCGCCGTCCCGGGATAGGCAGCCAGCCCCACCCGGCAAACCTCGAAGACGACACCACATCCGACCAAGACTCCCAACCATTCCGTGATCCAGTAAACGGATGAATAGAGCTCAGGCCGTGAATGATAAACAGAAAAGCGAAGGAGAGACTGCAACCACACGAATAGGATGTAAGCGTAGAAAAATGGATATCGACCCAGCAGCTTGCCTTGGAGCCCTCGCACTAACAGCAGTGTTTCCAGGGCAATGCTGCCCCACCAAATGGCTTGCCCGAGCATTTTCCCCCGAGGCGGACCTGGATAGACCGCGCTCAGCCAATCCTAGCATGAGGGAGGGGAAGGACGCAGGGGCCTTCCCCTCAAAAGCTCTTTCCTAAGAAGCTGCCCCAACCGAAAGCGGTGGTTTTGGTGGTGGCGGCTGCGGGTCACCACCATCGGCGATCAAGGTGACCACGCCGTTGGATTGAATTGCGGGCATGTTGTGCTTTCCTGCGTTCAAAAACGGAACCGGGACCACCCCCGAAAAAACAGCCACGGCAGCGGACAGAATGAACAAATAAAGTGCGCGTTGGATTCGCAGTTTCGTCATTTGTGTCTCCTTGAAAAGAGTAGGGACGAGGAAGCGATCGCTCCGCCCCCTCGCGGCCCCTGGCTAGCCTATGGGTGAAACTAGAAAGATGTGCTGTCAGCAGATATCTGGTTGGCATCCCAACCAGAAATTGAGCGGTAAGGTCATGCAGGCGTACCAAATACTCGTGATCGAAGAAGAATGGCGAAGAACTGCAGCGGTAGAAACAGAATGCAAACTGCAACGTACATGAAACTGCAATATCGAAAGGCCGTATGCTCCAAAGCGCGCTCCTGGTAACGCCCGCTAGGATTTACGATTGGGCCGTTTTAGCCCGAATATCGTGGAATTGCCGCCTTGCACTCCGCGCGGAGACCTTCGGCGAATTAAACCTTTAGTAAATGTTTAAACACTTGGAACCGTTTCCGGGAACGTTGCAGCGCCTCTTCGGCAAACCCGCAATCTCCATTTGATTTGCGCCGATAGCGTCTCAGTGGTTGTGATCCCAAGCGCACTAACAATTTCTGGGAGTCTGGCGCTCGTCCCGAACGAATACTGAATCTATGGATGCCAATAGCCACGGATGTAAAGGCTTCGCGCAACCAACGCCGGCCCCGCACAATTCGGCCCTACTAGGTCATGGTTCGAGGAGCAGAGAAGCCATTACGCAACGGTGCCAGACAATATTCGCAAAGGAGGACGGATCACTGTGGATATTCGAAAGGGTCAGCGGTGGCATTGTCAGAATCCGAAATGCAGGAGCGAAATCTTCGTGAGTGCATCCAGCCGTGTGCAAGGCGGCTCCAACCTGCGGTGTTCCTGCGGCGAAATCATGAAGAAACCGTATGTCCGGCCGGGACTAAATACCTTTGAATCAGCAAAGGAGGCGCACCGCAATCTTGCCGCGTCGCCAAGGTAGTTGCTTGACATGTCCTGGACATTTCGCGCGGAGAAGCAGGAAGGTTCGTCGCCTATGCCGCAAGAGAGGGAAGTTCCCAACATGAGTGTTTTCAGCGGGTTCGCGATTCTTCTTACGGTGGCGTTGGTTGCACTCGGAATTTTCGTTCTCTGCGACTCCATGGCACGGCGGAGCGCGGCAGCCTCTGACGGTGTCCTAGCCGGCGCGGTGTTCTTCTCTCGGCCCCTTACCTTGCTCTATTTCCTCCCAAGACCGGCACTAAAATGAAAGGGCAGGGACAAAAAAAGAAGTCGGCCTCCGAAGAAGGTTCCTCCGGGACGGAATGCCGCGCGGAGTTCATTTTTTATGCGCGAAATCAAATGAGCAAGTTGCGCTCCGTGGAAGTCCTGGGCGATTACGCCTGCGATTTCAGAAGGCCGGACTGGGCGCATCGATGGTCGGACTGGAATTTCGGCCAGAATCCCTACCTGAATCTCTTCCTCTGCGCCAAACACGCCCGCGACCTCGGCCTGATGTAAACGGACACCTTCTGAATCAAGAAGGACGGCCCGTTGGCTGTGCGCCATCAGTCAGTTAAGCCTGATTGACAAGTAGCTGCAGCTGCTGACGCGAGGCGCTAAAGTCTATTAGCCGCTGCGTCATGGGTTGGGGCCGCTGCATGCCGCGCGGACATGGTGCTTCGAGAATTCAGTCTCTGCGCACCCTTTGCGCAACTTCCGAACCGTAATAAGAATTCAGAGCCTGGTAGAACTGCTGGACTCTGGCCGGATTTGATTCTTTCTGGATCATGGTTTCCAGGAGGGGCTCCAGGAATCGGCCGAACATTTTCAGTGTTGCGCTGTCGTGCGTGACGAACGTTCTCTGCACCCCCTTTTCCGTCGCGGGTGTAACGATTTCGAGCCGCCCGACAAAGACGCGCACGGTTCGCGCAGGAACAGGGTTGATCGAGAGTGGCAGCACGCCGTCCACAAACGCTGCGGGCACGATATGCAGCAACCGCCTGCCTTCCTCAAACCAGGAATCTCGCCAGGTTTCGACCATAGCGTGCGCTTCGTCCTGGCAGAGACCCTGAGCAACGAGCATTCCTTCCAGGTCTGTGCCCAGATCATCGATTGTGCCCGTAAGTTCCGGCGGATCGAGAATCGCATCCTTCCGCATCGCGCCACCGATGCGATAGCCGGCTTTCTGCTCACGCCGCTCGAAAAGAATGGTATTGGGGGAATCTCTTCCTTGCTTCGGTTTTCGACCAGCAATTTACCCGCGGTAGTCAGCTTCGCCGAAATGGGCACGGAAAAGGTAGACACGCCGCGATAGAAAAGAAACTTCTCCTGTTGCTCGCCTGCGGGCGTCTTCACGCCAAGTGGCGTCGAAGGAGTCATACGGGCAGCGTAATAGTGATTGTCCGGATTTTCGCGCGTGAATTCCTCCCTCAGAATTGGCGAGAGGGTCACAGAGTCCCACGCAATGCTTCCGTCGGGGTGTAGCTGGTAGAGAGTGCCATCAAATATGTTGGCGGCGGGCTCGACGCGGCTGGCGCGAGGATACCACTCCGTGATGACGCCCTTGGAGAAAGCCACTTTGACGGAGACGGCTTCTTCCCGCGAGTCATAGAGATAGATGACCGGTGTTTCCATGCGCACGGTGCCGCGCAAGCCGCGCTTGAAGCCGGGATTGCGAAAGTGCTCCACGAAGGCAGGCAAATCCGTGGACCCTGTGAGCGGTGACCATTCGACGGCCTGACCGACCCTCCCGGCGATGGAGGTAAAGGTGCCCCATTCATGGGCCGTGAGACTCGAATAGACAGGGTACGATTCCCTGCCCAACGTATGAGACGAGATGGCAAAGCAGCAAGCGAGCAGTGCGTAGAGGGATGAGCACAATTGTTTTCCTGACCTGGCTGGCCTTCCTGACGCCGTCGGCGTTCGGTGTTCCGTCTACATCCAGCCAAGACGCCAAAGGCTCCGCAGGTGTTAACCAAAACCAGGCCCTGCAGAATGGGCGATTGAAACCGACAACATCATTTTTACTCAGCCCAATTCAGCGATAGACGGCTTCATCGAATAGCGCTTTCAGATCGCGGCCGCTCGCCATTTCCATCGCCCGCTCGAAATCTATGGAGTCCACAAGCCGGCGCGCGCTGCCAGAGGTGTACAAACCGATTCCCCTCCAGAAAATCTCGTCGCCCAGCTCCGTCCTTAGTCGGTCCAAGAACAACGCTCCTTTCACATACGGAATTTGCCCCAGCGCCTCATGCGCGTCCTTCCACTTTTCCCAATGGAGCGGGCGGTCCTTCCCTTCTTCGCGCAATTTCCTCATCCGGTCCTGCAATTCCGCGATTTGTTTGTCGTACGCCGGGCGCCCCTGGTGCTTTTCGATATAGGCATCGGACATGAACTCCGCAAACCCTTCGTTCAGCCAGAAATCCGACCACGAGCGGATCCCCAGCGTCACGCCCCACCATTGATGGGCCAACTCATGGGCCATCAACTGCACGTCATCTTTGGCCGCAAGATTGGTAAGGTCGTCCTGCGACATGAGCGCCATGCCCGCGGCCTCTTGTCCCATGCCGCGTCCCGGCAAGAACGCTTGCGTGTAGTGTGCGTTCAGCGGATCGACCGAAGCTGCGGCTCGCAGAAAGTTATAGGCATCCGCCGTTTTCGCGAAAGCCGCCCTATTTGCGTCCATTCTCTGCGCGTAAATCGAAAACATCCCATCGATCGCAACCGCAAGCCGCGCAACTCCAAAGCTGAACAAATACGTTTGCACCGGATCGTCCTGCTCAAAAACAAAGTGGTCACCATCGCGGCCGCGCCACTCACGGCCCGGCCCCCCCGGCCCAACCGCCCGGAAACCCAGGTTGCCGCCTTCTTTGAACGGAATTACGATCTCCAGCCGGAGCGTCGCGCGCTGCCCTGGGCTGTTGTCACAAACCATCCATGCCTCGCAATAAAAAGCGGTGGCGAATCCCGAATCCTGTGAGTCCTCTCGGTGAGGGGCCGCGCCCGCGAACCATTGGATTCCTCGCCCCGCAGCCGCCGTGTATTTGAGCTTCAAACTGTGCCGGCCGCCCGAACGCAGGCGGACGCGCACCGCCTGTTCGGCCACCGTCACCTCTCCGTTGGCAATGTTCGCGATGGCAAGGCGCAAGCCTGCTTGCTTCTGCCACTCGATTTCACCCGCATCGGCTTGAAATTCGATGGTCTCGTCGCCCCGCAAGAGTTGGCGCTCGAAATCCGGTTCCAGCTTCACCGAGTAATGGGTGGATTGCGCCACCGCCGCTGCGGAAGAAAAAGCACAAAAAATGCAGAACAAAGAAATCCGGTGGGAACGATTGCCGGGAGGCATGCGCAAAAGTATATCGCCGAGAGGATATGCGGGAGCGGCTGAAGAACTCACCCTCGAGAAAACGTCAACCACCGTGTTCCGAGACAATTGGCTCACGAATGTGGCCGCTCCCAGATCGAGCGAGGAAAAAAAAGTGGGACAGACATTCTTGTCTGTCCCAGGTATTTCCGTGGCTCTCGTTTTAGGCCGCGAGCCGGTCTTGGGTCAACAGATGAGTGGGGACTTTGCGCAGGTCCCAGACGATGCCGAACCAGGAGAGGACTTTCAGCGTGTAGTAAGTGATGTCGATCTCCCACCAGAAGAAGCCCTGGCGCGCCGAGGCCATAAAGTGATGATGGTTGTTGTGCCAGCCTTCGCCGAGCGTAAGCAACGCGAGCAGCCAGTTATTCTTGCTGGTGTCACTGGTTTCATAGCGCCGCGAGCCGAAAAGGTGCGAGAGCGAATTGATGGTGAAGGTATCGTGCCAGAGAAGCATCGTGCTCACGCAGAAGCCCCAGATAAACAGCGGCCATCCGCCAATAAGCCACAGCACCACCGCCAGAACGACAGGCGGCACCAGATGATACTTGTTCAGCCAACGCAGCTCGGGATACTTGGCAAAGTCTGCGATGTATTCGGTGCGCGTGTCATTGTACTTGTCCGAGATAATCCAGCCAACGTGCGACCAGAAAAACCCGAAAAGCGTGGGCGAATGCAAATCCAGTTCCTGGTCTGAATGCCGGTGATGGTGGCGATGATGTGCTGCCCACCACAGCACGCCCTTCTGCGAAGAGGTCATGGCCATGAACGCGATCACAAACTGGAACACGCGGCTGGTCTTGAACGAGCGGTGCGAAAAATAACGGTGATAGCCCGCGGTGACAAAGAACATGCGCACGACCAGCAGCACCAGGCAGGTGACCAGGTAATACCAGCGGAAGGGAAAGAAAAAAATCAGCAGCGCGGCGATGTGAACGAGTGCAAAGGGCAAAGAAAGAAGCAGGGAAATCCGCGAGCCGTTCGGGAGCGGTATAGACAAATATCGAAAAGGTGAAGCCATCCGGCAAAATCCTCCGCGTCCAGATTGAGACGCTCATGATTGCATCTTCCGCGAGCGCAAGAGATCCAGCAGGAACTTCGCGCCACGAATCAACAATTTCAGTGTACGGTTGCGCTGAGGAGCGGTCAAGCGCAGCGAGGTACAGGTTCCCATTAGCTTAGATGCCCTAAGGTACGGGTTCGTTGGGAGCTATCTCACATCAGTTTCGTAGAACATGGGCTTCGCCGGCGCTGTGCGCAAGCTCACAAGAATTCTTTCCAGCGAATATGCTATCGTCCCTGTGCACTCATCAACTTAGGAGCATCGGCCCCGGAATTGCCTCGCGGCCGCACGGAAAAATGGCTGAACGCCCTGTACTCGTTGGACTCATCCCGCAGGTTGTCGTGATCGATGAAGGCGACCAAGTATCCTGGATCTCCGACGCTGGCAATTTGCGTGTAGAATTCGATGTCAACCGGTGTCCGTTTTCATCGAACGTTTTTCAGGCGCCGGCCGGCATGCGGCTGCTCAGCGGCCCGCCTCGCCCCGGTAGCAAAGCGGCCACGTACAAGTACCGTCTGTGGTTGAACGATCAGCTCGTGGGCCACGGCGAAGTCATCCTGCGAGAAAAGTAAGAGCGAGAAAATCAAAACCTGGGGCAGCCGCGAACTCGCCACGCATAAGTCCACTAGTTCGATTTCTTTTTCGGCGCAGCCGCTGCCGCCGCGCGATAGCTGGCCTTTTGGGCGTCGGCTTCGGTCTTGTACTTCCCTTGTTTGGTTTTTCCATACCAGCGTGTGTCGGGCTGGTGATACACGCCAGAGTCCGTGCTGACCCAGACCAGGCCAGCGCTGTTTACCGGCGGGGTCTGTTGCTGAGCCGAGGTTGGCTTGGAAGCAGGCGCTGTGCTGCCCAGCGCGGCAGATGGGGCGGCGGAGGGTTTGCTGACGGGAGCAGCTGCCGCGGTTGATGCGGTGGAGCTCTTTGAACCGTTTTTCTTTGGCGTGGCCGAGCTATCGGTATTTTTCTTCCCTGATTTTGCGGTCGTGCTCGAGTCACCCTTGGCCTGATCAACGGTCTGTTGCGTCGTTCGCGCACGAACGGTTACGTTACCGGCGACGAGCAGCGCGACAGCGAGCAAAGCGAAGTACAGACTCTTCGCGCTTTTCATTTTGCGTTTATCCCTCCGTCTGCGGCGGTGATCCAGCCGCCAGCCACATTCGAATCGAGTACCTTGGACGGGCGGCAGATGACTTTCAGGTGCGCGGTGCGAGTCTTCCTCGGTGGAATGGGCGCAGGATGTCGGAGAGTGTCTCCGGAAGTCACGGAAAGAAGAAAATTGGGCCCGATTGAGCTGTGCGCAAGGGCCTGTGTTTGCGGCGACTTCGGACGGGAACTTTAGTGTCACTTTCTAGGAAACTGTAAAGCAGAGGAATTCTGCTGGCCGGAAAAGCAGGGCGGCGTTACTTTGGAGTTTCGGCTTACGTCTTTAGGGATAAGAGGGTTTGTTATGGGGATCGTCATGATGATGCACGGGAAACAATTCTTTCGATTGAGTTTGTTGTTCTTGCTCGTAGCTGCAACTGGCCAAGCGTCTGCCGCACCGGCTCAGGAACAGGGGGCCCCACCGGCAGCGGGCCAGAGGCGTGGACCAAATGATGGCCAAGGGCAGGGGCTGCTGGGGAAGATTACCGCGGTCAGCAAAGGATCGTTGGAGCTGGCCAAGCCAGACGGCACGACGGTGGCCGTGAAGATCACAGACAAAACGGAATACCGCAAGGACCGGCAGAGCGTGAAACTGGAAGATTTCAAGGTCGGCGACGTCGTGTTCGTGCGCGGGGAGGAGAATGCGGATCACAGCGTGACGGCGCAGATGATCGGTGGACGCTCAGGGGGCAGACCGGAGGGCGGCAGAGGTTTTGGCGGTGGCGCTGGATTCGGCGAGATGGGAAAGGATTTTGTAATGGGCGAAGTGAAGTCGGTGGACGCACCAAAACTTACGGTGCTGCGACCGGACAACGTAACCCAGACGCTGGAGCTGAACGAGGAAACGTCACTCCGCAGAGGGCGTGAAAGCATCACGATGGGGGACATCCAGCCCGGCGACCACCTGGTGGTGCGCGGAGCTGTGCAGAATAATGCGTTTGTGCCGAAGAACGTGATGGTTCTTTCTCCCGAGCAATGGAAGCAGATGGAGGAAATACGAAAGATGAGCGGAACGGGTCCTGCCGGGAATGCGCAAGCTGGAAGTAAGCCCGCAACCGCACCAAAAAGCAATCCGCCACAGCCGTAGTTCACTCAGGGAGCCCACGATTTGAAGTCGATTGCCCGCGTCATTTTCATACTGCATTCCTTCAGAATACTTTTTGCGCCTGGATTGCGGGCGCAGGATGCCGCGCCGCCTGCGCCGACGGCGCAGTCCGCGACGACTCTCGCCGCGGCTCCAGCTTATGAAATCAATGGTTCGGCACGCAGCGGCAAGACTCCATTGCCGGGAGTGACCGTTACGGCAGCCAACACGTTGACGGGGAAAAGGTATGCGGCGGCGACGAACTCCGAAGGAAAATTTGGATTGTCAGGCATGACGCGCGGGAGATATGTGGTACGCGCCGAGTTCATGGGATTCGCGGCTTTCACACGAGAAGTCGTGCTAAATCCTGAGAATCCATCCGCGAAAGTGGACGCCGAACTGATTCTGGCTTCTCGCCAGCAGGAACAGTCGAACAACATCAATGCGGCAATGGCGGCGGCAGGCCGGGGATTTCAAAGCCTGGCGATGGACAGCGCGCTTTCTTCGCTGGCCGGAGGAAACTCCGGCTTCGGCGGAGCTGGCGGGCTCGGCGGAGGCCCAGGCAACGGCGAACTTTCAAGCCTTCCCATGAACGGAGCCGGAGCGGAGGGACCAACGGAGTCGGTGAGCATCAGTGGCGCACAAGGGCGGACGCAGGACTTTGGCGGGGGGAGCGAAGAAGATCTGCAACAACGGATGCAGGAGTTTCGCGACCGCGCGCAACGCGAAGGCGGTGGTGGTTTTGGGGGTGGCGGGGGTGGCGGCATCGGTGGGCCCGCCGGCGGGATGCTCGTCCTCGGGAGGATGCCGAAAGGCTTCAACATCAATCAGCCGCATGGCCTGCTGTATTTCTCCGACAATAACGCAGGATTGGATGCTCGATCCTATTCGCTGACCGGAATTGAATCGCCAAAAGCCGATTACAACCAGGCTCGTTTCGGTGTCAACATCGGCGGGCCCCTGAATATCCCCAAGATCTTTAACGGGGGAAACAAATGGTTCTTTTTCGGCGGGTGGAACGGATCGCGCGGGAGCTCGCCGTACGATGCGTTTTCTACGGTGCCAACGCTGGGCGAGCGCGGCGGCAATTTTTCGGCGGTGAAGTATAATGACGGCAAGCCCGTTCAACTATTCAACCCTAAGACCGGGCAGCAATATCAATTCAACGGCGCTTCGAACGCCATCGATCCTTCGTCGATCAGCCCCGCGGCAACCGCGCTGCTCCAGTACATCCCCATGCCGAACATTGCGACGACGGCTTCCGGTCAGAACTTTCACTACGTGACGTCCGCGGAGAGCAATTCCGATACCGTGATGTTGAGGCTGATCCACAACTTCGGCGCAAGCAGTGGTCCGGGACTCGGTCCGTTCACCGTAGGGGGTGGCGGAGGTGGAAGCGGTGGAGGCAGACGGCGAGCGCAGAACAACATCAATTTTGGGCTGAACTGGTCGCGCAGTTCGAACAACCTGGTGAATCCATTCCCTTCGCTCGCCGGAAGCACGGGAACGCAAGGGCTGAACGCCAGCGCGGGTTGGATGTACAGCAAAGGGCGCGTGAGCAACATGTTTCGCCTGAACTACAATCACAATCACGTTCTGACAGCGAACCTGTTTACGAACGCGACGGACGTGGCGGGAACCGGGGGCGCGGGAATTACAGGGATTTCGAACGACCCGTTCGACTGGGGCTTGCCGGGAATCAGCTTCACGTCGTTTGGAGGGCTGAACGATCCGACAGCGCGGCGCGAACTGGACCAGACTTACTCCATCTCGGAGACGGTTTCGTGGAATCGCGGAAAACATAACTGGCGATTCGGCGGAGACTACCGCCGCATTTTGCAGAGTTTCCGCTCGGCAAGAAATGCGGAAGGCAGTTTTGTGTTTACCGGGTTCGCGACGTCACAATACCCGGTCGGGAGCGCGCAACCGGTAAACGACACGGGGTACGATTTTGCCGACTTCCTGCTGGGTTTCCCGCAGCAAACCTCCCTCCAGTCTGGCGCAAATTCCTACAACTTCCG
>Ga0066651_10000411_pt1 | contig 13015 bp, 10 predicted proteins | sample GraSoiAngelo_100_FD_71410 | JGI IMG/M metagenome (GOLD analysis project Ga0066651, IMG submission 71410) | Grasslands soil microbial communities from the Angelo Coastal Reserve, California, USA - 14_0903_02_20cm | ecosystem: Environmental > Terrestrial > Soil > Grasslands | place: USA...
GAACCGTCTGCTGGTCTGCGGCGTCGGTGAAACGATTCTCACCCACGATCACGTTCTCTCCAGCCTCGACGCGCAACTGCTACTCGTATGCGCTGCGCGCGATTTGCTCCTGAAAGAATCCGGCGGCGATCGCCTTCTCCGCGCCGCCGAGCTCATCGATCTTTTCGATCAGCGCGAGCGCGCGCTCCTCGAGCTCGCGCGTCAGATTCTCAACGAAGTAGCTCCCGGCGAGCGGATCGGCGGTGCTCGTGATGCCTGATTCATAAGCAACAATCTGCTGGGTGCGCAGGGCAAGCTTCGCTGCCTCGGCGGTCGGTAGCGCCAGCGCTTCGTCGTAGCCGTTGGTGTGCAGCGATTGCGTGCCACCGAGCGTCGCCGCGAGAGACTGGATGGCAACGCGCACGACGTTGTTCAACGGCTGTTGCGCTGTGAGTGTCACGCCTCCGGTCTGCGTATGGAATCGCAGTCGAGAGCTCGATTCCTTTGCCTTGAAGCGATCACGCATGATGCGCGCATAGAGCCGTCGCGCGGCGCGGAACTTCGCAACCTCCTCGAACAGATCGCTGTGCGCCGCGAAAAAGAACGAGAGTCGCGGCGCAAATGAATCGACCGCCAGTCCAGCGCTGATCGCGCGAGCGATGTACTCGATCGTGTTGCTGAGCGTGAACGCCAGTTCCTGGACCGCGGTCGCGCCGGCTTCGCGGATGTGATAGCCGGAGATCGAGATCGGATTCCAGTTTGGGACCTCGTCGGCGCAGAAGCGAAACACTTCGGCGATCATGGCAAGGCTGGGCTCGGGCGGATAGATGTAAGTCCCGCGAGCGATGTACTCCTTCAGAATGTCGTTCTGAATCGTTCCGCTCAGTTTGTCGCGCGTGATTCCGCTCTCCTCGGCGACGACGATGTACATGGCCAGCAGAGTCGCCGCGGTCGCGTTGATCGTCATCGACGTCGAGACCTCGTCGAGCGGAATGCCCTCGAGGAGGACCTGCATGTCTTCGACGCTGTCGATGGCGACGCCGGCTCGCCCGACTTCACCGAGGGCGCGTGGCGAGTCCGAATCGAGACCCATCTGCGTCGGCAGATCGAACGCTACCGAGAGGCCGGTCTGTCCCGCGCCGAGCAACATGCGAAAGCGCTCGTTGGTGCTCTTCGCGCCGCCGAATCCGGCGTACTGCCGCATCGTCCACATGCGGCCACGATACATCGTCGGCTGCACCCCGCGCGTGAACGGGTACTGTCCGGGATCGCCGAGCTCGGTGTCGTAATTGACCCGGGCATCCTCGGGCCGATAGACAGTTTTGAGTGGAACCCCGGAGGGAGAGAGCTTCTCGCCGGGCTCGTGTTTGCTCACGTGCGCCGGCCCGGGCGCCGGCAGCGCGTCACGCGCCTACCGATCCGACCGCGGATAAGGACGCCGCATCCCTGACACCACCGCCCAGCATCGCGCGCGCTGCATCTACGTCGTTGGTACTGCCGATGAAGAGCGGCGTGCGCTGATGCAGCTCGGTCGGCTGGATATCGAGGATCCGCTCGACGCCATCGGTCGCGGCTCCGCCAGCCTGCTCGACGATGAAAGCAAGCGGGTTCGCTTCGTAAAGCAGACGAAGCTTGCCGCGCTTGTTTCTGCGGTTGGCTGGGTACGCGAACAATCCACCCCCAAGAAGGTTGCGGTGGAAATCGGCGACGAGCGAGCCGACATAGCGTGTATTCATCGGCTGGCGATTTCCATCCTGACCACGGTAGTAGCGCATCAGATTCTGGACGTTCGGCTCCCACTGACTGTGGTACGAGTCATTCACTGACAGGTACCGGCCTACATCAGGCGTGCGGATGTTCGGGTGCGACAACAGGAATTCGCCGAGCGATGGGTCGAGCGTGAAGCCGTGCGCGCCCTGGCCGGTCGTGTAGACCAGCATCGTACTGGATCCGTAGATGACGTATCCTGCCGCGACCTGACGTCGGCCCGGCTGCAGCATGTCTTCCATCTCGCCACGACTGCCGCGGGTGATCTTCCTTACCACCGAGAAGATCGTCCCGACCGGAACGTTGACGTCGATGTTGGACGATCCGTCGAGAGGATCGAAAAGCAGGCAGTACTTGCCACAGCGGAAGTGGGGCGGAATGTCGATGATCCCCGGCTCCTCCTCCGAAGCCAGGGCGCACAACCGGCCGCCATGATCGACTGCCTTGATGATGATCTCGTTGGCCAGAACATCCAGCTTCTGCTGCGTCTCGCCCTGGATGTTCTCCAGGTCCGCTGAGCCAAGGATGTCGGCGAGTCCGGCGCTTCGTACTTTGTTGGCGATCATTTTCGCCGCTAGCGCCAGGTCATAGAGCACACCGGAAAGCTCACCCGTCGCCTCCGGATGCAGCTTTTCCTGCTCGATGATGAAACGCTCGATAGTTACGACTGAAGTCGCAGTGTGCTTGACCACTCAGAGATCCTTGTCGACGGCGCCGAGGCGGGACGCAGAGTATCGGCGAGCGTCAACTTCGTAGGCGTTCCGGTTGTAGCCGTAACGCAGGGACTGCCAAAGATAGCTGACAGGAAAGGCCCAGTTCTCCAAAAATTGGTGAACGTGACAAAGCTCGTGCAAGAGCAGTTCCGCTGAAAGTGGCGTCCTGGGCGCCAGAAAGATGATCCGCCGTAGCGTGATCGCTGCAGCTGTGCTGCTTCCGAGCGCCCAGCCGCCAATTCGCACCGGGAGTCCGCCACGTCGGTACCGCGCATCGCCGAGCTCAGGATAGCGGCGCAGCAATTCCGGAGGCAGCTCGAACGGCTCTCCGATGAGGGCGGCAATCAGTTGCGAGCCAACTCCCATTTATGTCCTCTTGCTTCGACTTCGATGTGAACGCCATCGGTGCGAACGACTACGCTACCGGCTTCGTCTGTCCGCAAGATCTCTGCACCAATGCGGGAGAGGGCGTACAGCACGTCACCACTCGGGTGACCATACTTGTTGCCGGCGCCTACTGAAATTATGGCGAGCTCGGGATGAACAGCCCTGAGAAAGGCATCGCTGCTGCTGGTGGAGCTGCCGTGATGGCCGACCTTGAGAACATCGGCGTTCAGCTCATGTCCCTTGTTGGCTAGCAGCCAGTCCTCTTCTCCGCGTTCGGCATCGCCGACGAGCAGAAACCGCACCGTACCGTAGCGCACCAACGCGATCGTACTGGCAAGGTTTGGGTCCTTCAGACCGACTGTCCACGCCGAATCCGGGGCGAGAAACGACACGGTCACGTCGTCGAACGCGAGCGAGTCGCCGGGATGAACACGATGCCATTCGATTCCTTCCTTCTTCGCGGCAGCGAGCGAGGCAATGTACGCATCGGAACCGCCAGCGAAGGCAGCGTCCCAGTATGCGTGTGGATGCAATCGGTTGAGAACGGTGGCGGCGCCGCCGACATGATCGGTATGTGGATGCGACAGGACAAACGTCTCGAGCGAGCCGCCGCGCCTTAGGATGTACGGCAGGACAGTCGTTCGCCCGGCGTCGCCTCCCGGCCAGGCAGGACCGGCGTCGAGGAGCAGCCAACGATTGGCCCGCGTTCGCAACAGAATCGCATCTCCCTGACCGACATCGAGCACATGGAGCTCCACCTGGCTGATGCTTCGCGTCGGGAAGAACGGCATCACCGCCATCGTCGCCAGAGAAGCAAGACCAACTATCGCCGGTCTGATCGGATAACGGCTCGCGCAGGCGACAACGATCGCAATGCTGGCAACGCCGGCCATCATTGCGACCATCAGCGTCGTCGATACAGTCACCGCGGCGCTCGGCATCGAAGCGGCAGACCAGGCTATCCAGTCAAACGCGAAGAGCAGTGGATGCACCGCCTCGGCGAAGACACGCGCCAGGGCAGGGAACGGCGCCCCCAGCAAAGCGAGAAAAAGGATCGGCTGCGCCAGGGTTATGACGGGCGCCGCGATGAGGTTGGACAGCGGGGCAACAAGGCTGATGCGGCCAAACACCCATGCCACGAGTGGTGCCGTGACTGCGCACGCGACGAGGGATGTGATCAGCTCTCGCGCGATCTTTCCTTTCCACCCATCCAGGCGCTGCGCGAGGTGACGCTTCCACAAGGATCCAGCGGCAACCAGAGCGCACATGCCGAGCACGCTCAGTTGATAGCCGACGTCGATCGCTGTACGTGGCTGAACCAGCGGCACAAACGCACCGACCGCCCACGCCGCCCACGGTGAAGTCGGACGTTGGGCGATTCTGGAAGTCATCGCCACACCGAGCATGGCGGCGGACCGAAGCGCGGGCGGTGGCGCTCCGATCACCGCGACGTAGATCGCTGTCGTAGCAAAAGCGCCAAGTAACGAAGCGCGCCGTGACATTCGAGCGACCTGAAACAGAAGCTCCATTGCCGCTGCGATGACGGCAACGTGCAACCCCGAGATCGACAGCATGTGGATCAACCCGGCGGCGGCGTAGCGATCGCGCATCTCCGTTGGGATCTGGTGCTGATCGGCAATGAGAAGCGCGCGCGCCAGCGGAGCATCTTCGCCGAAGGTCCTGTCGATCGCTCTTGCCGCGCGTGCTCTGATTCGGGTCAGGACATCGCCTTGGGTATCGCGTCGATCGAAGTGTACCGTAGGGCGTGGTTCTGCCGCAGTAGTCACGGCGATGATCGCTGCGGCGGCGAAAATCAGCGCACACGCGGCGGCGGTCGGTCGCCGGCGCAAAAAGCAGACGGCCGCAACGACCGGTGCCACTGAGACAGCGATCCAGGCGTAGCCGGCGAAGCCAGATATCAGGCCGGCGGCGTAGAAGAGATATGCGGCGGTAACGAGCGGCAGTCGGGCTCCGATCCTGCTCGCCCGATGATAGCGGTGCGTCGCGGCGCTCACGAAATCGTTCGCGTCGCGACACAATCAATCGTTGGCCGCTAGCCTGCCATTGGCAGCGCCGCGCGCTGCCCGACAACCTGTCCGATGAAAGTCGAGCCGGTCGTGCCGGTCAGTTCTACGTTCAGGTATTTCCCAATCAGCGAGGTATCGCCCGGAATCATCACGGTCTTGAAGTCGCGAGTCCGCGACTGGAGCAGCCCACCGCGTCGAGCGGATTTCTCCACCAGCACTTCGCGCCGCGCGCCGATGAGTTTCAGGTTGCGCTCGCGGCTTCCGGCGCGGACGGTAGCGATCAGTCGCGCCAGCCTTTCGCTCGCTACCTCGTCGGCGATGCTGTCTGATGCCGGAAGACGCGCGGCCGGAGTTCCATCACGCAACGAGAACTTGAACGTATACGCGTCGTCGAAACCGATGGCCTCGATGGCGCTCAGCGTCTCCTGGAAATCCTCTTCGGTCTCGCCGGGGAAGCCGACGATCACATCGGTGGTGAGAGCAAGGTTGGGGATCGCCGCCCGCAAACGATCCGCGCACTCGAAATACCTCTCCCTGGTGTAACGGCGCAGCATCCGCTTCAAAGTCTTCGTCGAGCCGGACTGCATTGGCAAGTGGACGTGCTCGCATAACGCTTCCGTCTCCGCCATGGCCCGAATGACGCCCTCGCTGAAATCGTTGGGGTGCGGACTGGTGAAACGCAGCCGCTTGATGCCGCGCACTCCACCAACCGCGCGCAACAGATCGGCGAAATCGTGCTCGCCGTCGAAATATGAGTTGACCGTCTGGCCGAGCAACACCACTTCCGAGATTCCCGACGCGACCACGGCTTCCGTTTCACGAACAACCTCGGCCAGCTGCCGACTTCTCTCGGGCCCACGCGTCGTCGGGACGATGCAATAGGTGCACCTGTAGTCGCAGCCACGCTGTACGGGGATCCAGGCCTTGACGCCATCAAATCGGCGCGGCGTGAAGTCCTCATAGTGCTCTTCAAGATCGAATTCGATCGACATCGCCTTGACGCCGTTGCGTGCGCTGTCGATCAACGACGGCAGCTCACGGTAACCATCGGGCCCAATGACAAGGCTCACGTGTTTGAGGCGATCCAGCAGCTGCGCGCCGAGTCGCTGGGCCATGCAGCCGGTGACACCGAGCACGGCGTCGCGCTTCATTTTGCTCTTGATCTCGCCGAGCCGACCAATCACCCGCTGCTCGGCGTGCTCGCGAATGGCGCAGGTGTTGATGAGGATGACGTCCGCGCCGTCGGGCTCTCCAACCGATTCGTAACCTGAAGCTGTCAGCTTTCCGAGCATCAGCTCGGTGTCGCTGACGTTCATCTGGCAGCCGTAGGTTTCGATATAGACTTTGGGCCGGGGGTCAGGCATCTAAGTAAGATAGGATTGAGACACTCAACAGAAAACTACCGGCTGCAGGCTGATCGCGGCCAGCTGATGGCGGGCGGCGGCAGGCCGCGACGGATCTTACCTCGACGCAGCCCCGGCGGTCGCCTGACTCATCCCGGCCGCAATCTCGCCCGCAAGCGGATCGGACGGAAGCTCGATGTAGAAGGAACTTCCCTTCCCCTCGGCACTCTTCACCCAGATGCGACCGCCGTGGCGCTCCACAACCAGTTTGCAGAAGGTGAGGCCGAGCCCGGAGCTGCGCGTGCGCGGCGTACGCGGCATCTCCACCTGACCGAATTTGCGGAAGATGATTTCATGGTATTCGGGCGGAATGCCGGGCCCGTTGTCGCTGACCGTGAAAAGAACGCCGCGCCCGGCGCGGCGTGCGCTCAGCTCGAGATGAACCGGATGCGATGAATGGGTCACCGCGTTCTGGATCAGATTCGAGAACACTCGCTTTATGAGATTCTTGTCAGCGGTGAAAACCGGCGCATCATCGGCGACCGAGACCGAGGCGGTCGCGCGCTCCTGCTGGAAACGATGACTCCACTCGTGCACCAGCTCGGCGAGCAGTGCTCCCGGCGCCATTGGTGCCAGACTTAAGGAGATGTTGGCTTCTTCGATTCTGGCTACTTCCAGGATGTCGTCAATCAATGCCAGCAGGTCCTCTGACTTGGTCTCGGCGTCACCGATCGCTGCCTTCTGCGGAATGGAAACTAAGCCGAAGTCGCCGTCGGCCAACATTTCCAGCGTCGCGAGAACTGAAGTCAGAGGCGTCTTGAGGTCGTGCACGATCATCTTCATCAGATCGTCCCGCACCTTTTCCAGCTCGCGCAATTTGCGCAGGCTGTCCTCCAGCGCATCGGTCGCTGCTTTGAGCTTGAGCAGGCTGCGTACTCGCGCACCGAGCACCAGTCGGTTGTGCGGCTTGGTGAGGAAGTCATCGCCGCCGGCTTCGATCCCACGCACGCGGTCGCTGGTGTCATTGAGCGCGGTGACGAAGATCACGGGGATGCGGGACGTCCGCGGATCGCGCTTTATGCGCCGGCAGACTTCAAACCCTGTCGAGCGGTCGTCGACTCCGAGATCGCCGGCGGGCATGGCGACGTCGAGGATGCAAAGATCGGGATGCTGCTCGAACGCCGCGACGACCGCAGACGGCCCGTCCGACGCCGTTATCGTCTCGTAGCCAAGGCTGTTCAGCTGGTCGAGGAGGAGTTCGACGTTGGCGGGGATGTCGTCAGCGACGAGTATCAGTTCGGGCCTGGTCTTGCCCGCTTCAGCCATGTCAGGGAGAAACCCTCAACCCAAAACTGAGAATGAAGCCGCGCTCCTTAACGTCCGCCGCGGACCTGCTCGCGCGTTGGAACGAAAGATCGAGGCTCGCCCGCTCGCGAGTCAACGGCACTCCAAGACCGGCGGCAAAAGAAGTTTCCGACACCTTTTCGGGATTGGTGCACGTCGCGCCGGGAACAACCGGCAGCGAGCATGGTGCTGGATATCCGAACGGCAGCGTACGGAAGCGCGCACCAGCTCTCACCGTGATGATACGGGTCATGATGCGCGGACCGCTTGCCTCGACGCCGAGGCCGGTATCCCAGCCATCGAAGGCCTGAATTCCCGAAGAAGAGAGTTTCGTCAGCGAGCTCCACGCGTCGTGCGCAACGCGGGCCGAGATCACCGCACCCGGAATTCCTTCGTACGTGACCGATCCCGAGTAGTGATCGGGGATGCGCGCGCTTCCTATGGCAGTGTCGCCGGATTCCGCCCGCAGATCGCCGCCTTTTCTGCCACTGACGGCGAACCCGATCGTACGCGACGGATGAAACTCAATGCCCAGCGACGCTGCAAATCCCGCGTAGCTTATGCGGCCGTTCTGCGAAGAACTGATGTACTTGGCGCTGTCTGGAAAGAGCTGGGAGAACGTAATGCGGTTGCTACCGGTGATTATGTGACCGCCGACCCCGATTCGGAGCGCCGGGTTGGTGGACCAGGCCACCGCGAGCCTCACGTCGTTGATTGCACCCAGCACCTTGTTCCGCTCCGTCAGCGTCACCGTGTCGGTCGTCGTTCCAACGACTTGTGTTCGCTGCAGACTCGTCTCCTGTGAACGGTCGAGGAAAGTCGAAGAGCTGAGTCCCAGCGTCCAGTCCTGGCCCATGGGGAGAATCCCGGCCACCAATGGAAAACGGGCCGTCGTCGTTTTTGAGGAGCCCGACGACGTGGTAACTCGGCGGAACTCCGGCGAGTACTGGAAAAAAAGCGCCGGCGATCCGACGCCTGCCACCGCGGCGGGGGAGACGAGGCTCAGTGCGTCGAAGTCAGCGACACCGCCACCGGTCCCTTCCGCGCGCGCGCTGAACTGCCCCGTTGGATACCCCAGTCCTTCCAGACTGATGGCGCCCTGCGCCTGCGCACGGGAACCGAAAGTAAGAGACACGATCGCGGCTGCGACGAGATTTCTTTTGGACATTACGGGAGTCCCAGCGGCACTTGCCTCGTGTAGCTGATGCGGAGCCGCGGTCGCAGCGCAGCAACGACGTCCTCGCTCGACGAGAAGCGAATTTCCAGTGGCGTGCCTCCTTCGATTACCGGCTTGAGCACTATCGCCCGCGGCAAAGTGTCCGGCTTCTGCAAGTGCCACAACGTCACTGCGCGCGCGAGCTCCACATTCACAAGACCCGCATCGCCGGGTCGCAGAGTAAGAGTATCGGCGGAAATATTGGCAATGATCTGCGCGGCTTTCTGCGGATCGGTCACGACTCTCCCGGCAAGAACCACCTGTGGCAACACTCTTACCGTGTCGGTCGGATCGAGGGACGAGTTCTGAATCTGATTGAGAAGCAGCGTGGCCCGTACCACCGTCGACGAGTCAATGATCTTTGCAGGAATATCGAAGCGGAAGTACACCCGGCGCGGCGGAAGTCCACCGACGGCGAGTATAGTTGGGGATGCCTGCGGCGGCGCCTTGGCAATTACCGTGTAGTCGGAGAGATTGGCCGCAGCAATCGCCTGCCCGACCGGAGTCTTCGAGAGAAGCGTCACCGTCAGCGGTTTGGTCGTGGTGTCGGGTGTTGCCCGAAAGTGCATCAGTGGCGGAAATCCACTTTCAGTGGAGCTGATGCGTATCTGCGAAGATTCTGTTCCCGTCGCTCGCAATCCGATGCGCAGCGGCAGCTTGTTCTGGATCTTCGACAGGACCACGTCGTTCGAGATGAAGTACTTCAGCGTATCGGTGAGGTCAGCGCGCGCAAAAGTCTGCGACGAGATGAATCGATCCGGTCTGAAGAGTGCCAGCACCGCAGCCGTCGACGTGTCATTGGCGGTGGTGTCGACATCGTACGCTTCGATCGTCACCGGGGCTTCGCCCTTGATCGAAAGCGTGTCGATCATCAGCGCGAGGTAGGCGCTGTCGACCTGGACGATCGCCTGGGTTGTGTCACCGGCAGGCAGGAAAGTCTGCGGCAGCGAGTCGAACCGCACCACTACACGCGTGTCGAGGGTATCCCCGCGATTGGCGAGCAGTAGTACGGGCTCGGTCCCCAGTCCGGACAGCGACTGGACGGTGGTGTCGACGACGATTGCGTCGATGGTGGTGTTTTGTACGTCGCCCCCCACCGGTGGGCACAGCAGGGGACATGCGCCCGAGCTATCCAGATTCTCCGAGCACGACGATATCGAAAAGAACAAAGCCGCGATCAAAAGCAGGCGCGGCAATAATGACGAAGACTTCACTACACTCTTCCACGTGAAGGGTTGAGCACGAAGGCGTGCGGAAGCAGCTCGTCCAATGTCCAGGTTGCTTCCTTTCCGTCGCGCGTGTAGCTCGAGACTTTGATGTTTGGCGCGAATTCGTTCAGGACCTGTCTGCAAGCGCCACAAGGCGGCGTCGGCTCGACATCATCCGTGGCGATGGCAATCTCGTCAAAATCAGTAAGCCCTTGTGAGACAGCATACGCGAGGGCAAGGGTTTCCGCGCAAATCGCATTTCCAAAGGCGGAGTTTTCCACGTTGCAGCCGGTAATGACCTCGCCACTGCGTGCGCGCAGCGCCGCGCCCACCCGAAAGTTGGAATACGGCGCGTAGGCGTTCTCCAGTGCGCGCAACGCGGCCTCCTGCAAGGAGGTCTCGTGCTTGGAGCTGTGCTTCATCAGGCTACCAGCTCGGAAAGAAACGATCGGCCCCGCCCGCGGAAGGAAAGGCCAAGCCATTCCGCAACGGTCGCGCCGAGATCCGAAAATGTGTCCCGCTCGCCAAGATCGCGTGGTACGACTCTCATCCCGAGGGCGAGCAGCGGTACGCATTCGCGCGCGTGATCGGTGGAAGGAGTAGTAGGGTCGTTGCCGTGGTCGGCTGTGATGAACAGCAGATCGTCCTCTTTCAAGCGCGATGTGATTGAAGGCAGCGCCGCGTCGAATTCGCGTAGCGCATCATAGAACCCCGCAACATCGTTGCGGTGTCCGAAGAGCTGGTCGAAATCTACTAGGTTGGCAAACAGGAACCCACTTTCCGCGCTCGAAAACCAGTCGGTGATCGAACGGATGCCTTCTGCGTTCGACGCCGTGTGATGCGAGGCAATCGCTCTGCCCGCAAACAGATCGTCGACTTTGCCGACTCCGGCACGAGGAATCCGGCTTTTCTCCAGGGCGTCGAGCAGTGTCTCCGACGGCGGCTCGATGGAGTAGTCCCGACGGTTCGCGGTGCGTTGGAACTTGCCCGATGCGCCGGAGAACGGCCGTGCGATCACACGCGAAACATCGTAGGGCGGCCGCAGCATCTTGCGCGCGACGTCGCACGCGCGGTAAAGCTCCGTCAGCGGAATTACTTCTTCGTGGGCAGCAATCTGAAAGACGGAATCCGCCGACGTGTAAACGATCCAGCTCCCCGTCGCCACTTGCTCGTCACCGTAACGTTGAATCACCTCCGTGCCGCTGCCGACGACATTGCCGATGACGCCGCGACCCGTCGCGCGCGCAAACTCGTCGATCAGCATCCGCGGAAAGCCGTTGGGAAAGGTTGGAAACGGCGTGGCCAGGTGCACGCCGGCGATTTCCCAGTGCCCGGTGATGCTGTCCTTGCCCGCGGAGGCGGGCCGCATGCGTCCCCACGCTGCGGCGGCATCGTCGCGCCTTCGCATACCGTCGAGCGGCTTGATGTTGCCGAGACCGAGCCGCTCCAGCTGCGGCAGCACCAGACCGCCGCACTCACGCGCCAGATTGCCAAGTGTGTCGCTGCCGTCATCGCCGTAATCGCGCGCATCGGGAGCTGCACCGATCCCAACGCCGTCGAGAATTATGATCCCAGCCCGTTTCAGATGCTCACTCTCCGTAAGCCCGCTCGACGCGCGAGCGTAGCCCTGTCAGCAGCTCGTAAGGTGACATCCCTGCGTCATCGGCAACGCGCTCCACCGTGAGCACCGTTCCGCCATCAGCCGCGCGCCCGATCAAGGTCACGACATCGCCAACGTTACACTTCACTGTCGTCACATCGATCATTGTCATGTCCATCGTTACCCTGCCGGCGACGGGTGCCAGAGTGCCTCCAACGAGCACCGCGCCGCCGTCGCTGAGCGACCGCGGATAACCGTCGGCGTAGCCGACCGAAAGGGTGGCAATCCGCGCCGGCCGATCGACTCTTAGCGTAGCGTCGTAGCTCACCGTATCGCCTGCCTGGAGATTCCGGATCTCGACGATGGGCGCGCGCAGGTTGACAACGTTCTCGGGCTGAACCGCGGCGCTGCTACCGCTGCCGACGCCGTACATGAAAATTCCCGGTCGCACGAGGTCCCATGCGCTGCGTCCCTGGCGGGCGATGGCGGCGCTATTGGCGGTGTGGAGCAGACGCGGGCGCGAGGGCAGCATCGCAATCGCTTCACGAAATCTGTCTTCCTGGTCCTTCATCGTTCCGTCGTCGAGCTCGGCGGAATGGAAGTGGGTGAACGCTCCTTCAGGTGAGAACGACTCGATTAGGCTCCGGATCGAGCCAACCTCACGCCACGGAATTCCGGCGCGGCTCATTCCGGTGTCGATCGACAAATGCCACGGACCGCCACCGCTTTGCTTCCACGCCTCGATCTCTTCGGCGAAGCCGAGCGTCGGCGTCAACCGTGCGACGCGCGCACGCGCCAGATCCTGTTTGAGCAGCGGAGTGAATACGACCACCGGACGAGCAACACCGAGCCGCCGCAGCTCCTCTCCCTCGGCAACGGTGGCGATGCCGTAACCCCACGGCTCGAGGCGGTCGAGTGCGCGCACCGCTGCCTCGACGCCAAGGCCATAGGCGTCGCCCTTTATCATCGGAAGCAGTGGCACGCCGGCACGACGCGCCATCGCCGCTCCATTACGCCGCAACGCGCCAAGATCGATGTCGATCCGGGCGCGAGCGAGAGAGTGCTTCATTAGTACTTGGTGTAAGTTGCGGTTAGTATACGCCCGACCAGGATGGATAATAAGCCTACGCATTCGCTCGACGACACTCTGGCGCTGATGCGCGATCTGCGCGCGCGTTGCGAGTGGGATGCAGCGCAGACCCATGAGTCGTTGCGCCCCTATCTCATCGAGGAAGCTCAAGAGCTCGATGACGCCATCAGACTCGAGAACGACAAGCTCATACGAGAAGAGCTCGGCGATCTTCTGCTGCAGGTGCTGTTTCATTCGGTGATGGCGGAGGAGCGCGGCTCCTTTTCTTTTGCGGACGTTGCAGAAGGGCTGATCACCAAAATGAAGGGGCGGCATCCGCATCTTTACGGCGACGCGGCAAA
>Ga0066651_10000412_pt1 | contig 13008 bp, 9 predicted proteins | sample GraSoiAngelo_100_FD_71410 | JGI IMG/M metagenome (GOLD analysis project Ga0066651, IMG submission 71410) | Grasslands soil microbial communities from the Angelo Coastal Reserve, California, USA - 14_0903_02_20cm | ecosystem: Environmental > Terrestrial > Soil > Grasslands | place: USA...
CTGCCGATCCCGGAGGTCGAGCCCGACGCGGTCCTGATCCGCGTCTCGCTCGCCAACGTCTGCGGCTCGGACCTGCACTTCTGGCGCGGCGACGCGCCGCTGCGCCTGCCCGACGACGGCTGGCTCTTCGGCCACGAGATGACCGGCCGCGTCGCCAGGCTCGGGGCGCGCGTGCAGACCGACTCGTTAGGCCGCCCGCTCAAGGAGGGCGACCGCGTCGCCTACACGTACTTCTATCCCTGCGGACGCTGCTACGCGTGCCTCAACAACGAGCCCGCGGCGTGCCCGGCCAAGATCGAGCGTCCGGTCGGCCCCACGCAGTTCCCGCACTTCCACGGCGCCTTCGCCGAGTACTACTACCTGCGGCCGCGGGGCGCGCTCTTCCTCGTGCCCGACGCGCTCTCGGACGAGCTCGTGGCCCCCGTGAACTGCGCCCTCGCGCAGGTGATCTACGGCCTGCACCGGGCGGGGCTCCGCTTCGGCGGGAGCGTGGTCATCCAGGGCGCGGGCGGCCTCGGCGTCCAGGCGGCGGCCGTCGCCAAGGACATGGGCGCGGCGACGGTGATCGTCGTCGATCAGCTCCCGGGGCGGCTCGAGCTGGCGAAGGCGTTCGGCGCCGACCACACGCTCGACCTCAAGGCGGTCCCGGACCGCAAGGAGCGCGTGAGCCTCGTGCGCAAGTGGACGGGCGGCGTCGGCGCGGACGTCGCGTGCGACTTCGTGGGCTTCCCCCAGGTGATCCCCGAGGGCATCGAGATGCTCCGCTCGGGCGGGACCTACCTCGAGATCGGCACCATCAGCCGCGGGGCGAAGGTGGAGCTCGAGCCCTCGCTGCTCGTCTGGGGCTCGAAGTCGATCGTCGGCGTGATCCAGTACGACCCGTGGGTGATCCCGCGGGCGCTCGACTTCCTCGTCCGCAACCGCGCGCGCTGGCCCTTCGACCGGCTGATCTCTCACAAGTACCCGCTCGAGAAGATCGACCAGGCGTTCGCGGAGTCCGAGTGGCACGCGAAGGAGACGACGACGATCACGCGTGCGGCGCTTGTGCCGTAGGGGAGTGGCGAAGGGCGGATGACCGTCAGGGCCGGTCACCCGCCCTGACCGTCAGGCGCGCCGGAGCTCGTTGCGGTCGATCGGTAGACTGCGGACGCGCTTGCCCGTCGCCGCGTAGACCGCGTTGCAGACGGCGGGTGCCACGGTCGGCACACCGGGCTCGCCGAGGCCGCCCGGCGCCTCGCCGGAGTCGAGGATGTGCACGTCGACCACCGGCATCTCGTTGATGCGGAGCATCGGGTAGTCGTTGAAGTTCGACTGTTGCACCCGGCCGCGATCGATCGTGATCCGGCCATAGAAGGTCGCCGTGAGCGCATACACTGCGCCGCCCTCCATCTGCGCCCTCACCTGCTCGGGATTGACCGCGAGGCCCGGATCGATGGCGGCGACGAGCCGGTGGACGCGGACGGCGCCGTCGGGCGCCACCGACACCTCGGCCACCGAGGCGGCGTAGCTGCCGTAGGAGAAGACGACGGCGATGCCGCGGGCGCGGCCCGGCGGGAGCGGTGCTCCCCAGCTCGCCTTGGTCGCGGCCAGCTCGAGCACGCCCTTGTGACGAGGCGACTTAGAGAGCAGCGCGCGCCGGTACTCGTACGGGTCCTTGCCGGCCAGGTGCGCGAGCTCGTCGATGAAGCTCTCGACGATGAACCCGTTCTGCGACGCGCCGACCGAGCGCCAGAACCCGAGCGGGATGCCGAGGTCCTTGTTGATCCACTCGATGCGAAGGTTCGGGATGTCGTAGGGCATGTTGCGCGCGGCCTCCACCGCGGCGGCGTCGATCGTCCCGGCCTGTGCGCGCCCCTTCTGGATCAGGATGCCCGGCCCCACCATCCGCGTGAACCACGCGACCGGCGCGCCGTTGGCGTCGAGCGCGGCCCGGAAGACGTTGTGCGTCGCCGGACGGTAGAAGCCGTGGGTGATGTCGTCCTCGCGCGTCCACATCACCTTCACCGGCTTGTCGACGGCCTTCGCCGTCTCGATCGCGTCCACGATGAAGTCGAGCTCGCCGCGCCGGCCGAAGCCGCCGCCGAGGAGCGTCGTATTGACGGTGACCTTCTCGGGCGGGAGCCCCGCCAGCTTGGCGGCCATGGCCTGAGTGCCACCGGGGTTCTGGGTCGGCGCCCAGATCACGCAGGCCTCGGGCGTCACCTGCGCGGTGGCGTTCATCGGCTCCATGCACGCGTGCTCCAGGAACGGCACCTGGTAGACCGCCTCGTGGACCTTGCCGCCTCCCGCCAGCACCTTCTCGGCATCGCCTTCGTTCTTCGCCACCTGCCCGGGTTGCTTCGCCGCGGCCTCGTACTCGCGCGTGATCGTGGCGCTCGACACCTGGGCGGTCGGTCCCTCGTCCCACGTGACGCGGAGCGCCTTGCGCCCCTGGAGAGCCGGCCAGAGGCCGTCGGCGACCACGGCGACGCCGTTCGACACCTGGACGACACGCTTCACGCCCTTCACGCGCTTCGTGGCCGTTGCGTCGAAGGTCTTCACCTTGCCGCCGAAGACGGGGCAGCGCTCGATCGAGGCGACGAGCATCCCCGGCACCTGCACGTCCATGCCGTAGACGCCGCGGCCGGTGATCTTCTCGGGCGTGTCGCGTCGGCGGACGACCTTTCCGATGTAGCGGAACTTGTCGGGCGTCTTCAGCTTTGGGTTCTGCGGGACCGGGAGCTGCTGCGCGCGGTCCACCAGCTGGCCGTAGAGAAGCCGCCGCCCCGTCGGTCGATGCAGCGCCGCGCCGGCTTCCGTCTCGACGCTCTCGACCGGCACCCCCCACTCGTTCGCGGCGGCCTGGGCGAGCATCTCCCGCGCCCCCGCCGCGGCCTTGCGCCACATGTCGAAGTGGTCGCGGACGCCGCGGCTGCCGCCGTAGGCCTGGTTGCCGGTGACCGGATTCTTGTAGAGCGCGGGATTGGCCGGCGCCTGCTCGACACGCACGTTGTCGAGGACGGCGTCCAGTTCGTCGGCGATGATCATCGACGTCGTGGTCAGCGAGCCCTGCCCCATCTCGGGCACCGAGTTGACGATCGTCACGACGCCATCGCGGTCGATCCGGAGCCACTGGTTGGGCGCAAATACGCCCGGCGTCTGAGCGCTCGCGACGCGTCGGGCAGTCCGGGCGACCGGAAAACCGATGCTGAGCCCCGCGCCGACCGCGAGGCCGCCCTTCAAGAGGGCGCGACGGGAGATGTCGGTCTTCATCACGCGCCTCCCCTCTTGAGGGCCGCAGCGCGATGGATCGCGGCGCGGATGCGCTGGTAGGTCCCGCAACGGCAGATGTTGCCCGACATCGCGTCGTCGATGTCGGCGTCCGTCGGCGAGGGCTTGGTCGCGAGAAGCGCCGCGGCCGACATGATCTGCCCGGGCTGGCAGAAGCCGCATTGTGGCACGTCCACCTCGGTCCACGCGCGCTGGACCGGGTGATCGCCCTTGTCGGAGAGCCCCTCGATCGTGGTCACTTTCTTGCCGGCGACAGCCGACACGGGCGTGACGCACGTCCTGACGGGGGCGCCGTCGAGGTGGACGGTGCAGACGCCGCAGAGCGCCATGCCGCACCCGTACTTGGTTCCCGTCAGCCCGAGCGTTTCCCGGATCACCCAGAGAAGCGGCATCTCGGGCGGGACGTCAACCTGCCGTCGTCTGCCGTTGATCGTGAACGTGATCATGGCGACCTCCTCGGCTGGAGCCTCCGATGACACCAGCATCGCCTCGCTGTCAACTACCCTCGACCTGTATGAAACTTTCGACTCTAGCCGCGCGACGGGGCGCGTGGGATCGTCGGCCCATGACGCCCTACACGCGCCACCAGCTCCTCGTCCTGCTGGTCGTCCTTCTCACCGCGGGGCTGGGTCTCGCCGTCGGCCACTGGCGCCGCGCGCATCCCTCGCTCGTCGAGCGCGTGGAGCAGCTCGAGCGGCTGGCCGCGCCCGACGCGCCGGAGAACCCCACGGCCCAGCGACGGGCGGTCGGCGCGCTCCCGCGCGCTGCGCCGTCGGGCCTCGCCCCGCGCCAGCGTTCGCAGGCGACGAAGGCGGAGCCCGCGCCGGTCGACCTCAATCACGCCGGCGCCGCCGAGCTCGTCGGCCTCCCCGGCGTGGGTCCGGCGCTCGCCGCACGCATCGTCGCCGCGCGCGAGGCCAGCGGGCCCTTCGGGGCCGTGGACGACCTCCGCCGCGTCCGCGGCCTGCCCCGCCAGACGATCGAGCGCCTGCGAACGCTGGTGAGGATCGCCGAGTGACCGTCGACCGCATGCCGCTCGTGCCCGTGGCGGCCGGCTTCGCCGCCGGCATCGCCGCGGCGCCGTGGACGCGTCCGGACCTGGCGTGGGCGACGTGGGCCGTGGCGATCGTCGCGGGCATCACGCTGCTCGGCGTCCGACGCGCCTTCTGGGCGGCCGCGTCCTTCCTCGTGGGCGTGACGGCGCTCGGGGCGCTGCGCGGCGCCGCGCCGCCGCTGCCGCCCGACCACGTCGCCCGGCTCGAGCTGCCGCGGATCGCGCACGTGGAGGGCCGGCTCGCCGCGGCGCCCGTCCGGTGGGCGCCCGAGCGCACGCGCCTCCTGATCGCGGCCGAGCGCGTCGACGGCGCGCCGCGTGTGGGCCTGATCCAGGCGACCGTGCACGGCCCGCCGCCGCCGCTCGCATCGGGCCAGCGGATCGCCGCCGAGCTGCGGCTCTTTCCGGCCACCGGCTTCCACAACCCCGACGGCTTCGACTACGCGGCGCACCTCGCGCGCGACGGCATCCACGTCACGGGCTCGACGCGCGCCGAGCGCCTCGTGGCGCTCGAGGCCCCACAGCCGCCGTGGCCCGCGCGGGTTCGCGCCCGCGCGCTCGCGGCGCTGGCGGGCGCGTTGCCGCCCGTCTCGTCCGCGCTGCTCGCCGGCCTGCTCTTCGGCGAGCGCACGGGCCTCCCGCCCGAGCTCGACGACGGCTTCCGCCGGGCCGGCGTCTATCACGTGCTCGCGGTCTCCGGGTTCAACGTGGCGCTGCTCGCGGCCGCGGTGTTCGCGCTCTGCAAGCTCCTGCGTCTCGACCGCCGCGCGTCGGCCGTGGTGGCGATCGGCCTCGTCAGCGGCTTCGCGGCGGTCGTCGGGCCCGAGCCGTCGGTGCTCCGTGCCGTGATCATGGCGGTGCTCGTGCTCGCGGCGCTCCTGCTCGAGCGCGAGGCCGCGGTCGCCAACAGCCTGGCGCTGGCCGCGCTGCTCATCCTCGCCCTGCGTCCCGGCGACCTCCTCGACCCCGGCTTCCAGCTCTCGTTCGCGGCGACGGCGGGGATCATCGCGGCCCCGCTGCCGCGCGGGCTCGTGGGCGGCGCCCTCGGCGTGAGCCTGGCTGCTCAGCTCGCGGTGCTGCCGATCACTCTCGCCCACTTCAACCAGCTCTCGACGATCGGCGTGGTCGCGAACCTCGGCGTGGTGCCCCTCGCCGGGCTCGCGACCGTCGTCGGACTCCTGGGGGTGGGGCTCGCGTTCGCGAGCGCGACCGTCGCCCAGGTCGCGTTCGACGCCGTCTGGCCGGTGCTGCTGGCGCTCCGCGCCGTCGTGGCGCTCGCCGCCGCGGTACCCGGCGCGGTCGTGCACCTGCCGGCGCCGCCCGGGCTCGCGATCCTGTGCTACGCGGCGGCGCTCGGCCTCGGCCTCCGCTGGTGGCGGGCGCGCGAGAGCCAGCCGCGGGCCGGCCGGGCGGCTGGCGCGACCGCACTCGCGCTCCTCGCGGTGGCCGTCGCGCTCGAGGCGTGGCCGCTGCTGCGGCCGCCCGAGGGCCGGCTCCGCATCACGGTGCTCGACGTCGGTCAGGGCGACGCGATCGTCCTCGAGGGGCCCGACGGCCGGGCCGTGCTCGTGGACGCGGGATCGGGCGGGGCGATGCGCCTCGACGCGGGCGAGCGCGTCGTCGCGCCCTACCTCTGGAACCGCGGCGTGCTCCGGCTCGCGGCCACCGTCGTCACGCACCCGGACGCCGACCACGCCGGCGGCATGCGGGCGATCCAGCGCGGGTTCCGGATCGCCGAGACGTGGGACGCCGCGACGCTCGCCCGCGGCCCGCGCTGGATCGGCGGCGCGATGATCTCGCTCGTCCGGCCCCTGCGCCCCGGGGACGGCCGGAGGGCGAGCCCCCTCCGAGACCCGTGGCTTCTGGGCGTCGCCGGGCATCACGTACCCGACACGTCCACCCCGGCATCGGAAGGGAGCGTGGTCGAGGAGGGGGCCCGCCCTCCGGCTGTCGCCTCATCGCGCAGGAGCCGCAACGACGACGCGATCGTGCTGCGGATCGAGTACGGGCTCGCGTCATTTCTGCTGACCGCAGACATCGAGACGGCACGTGAGCACGCGCTCGTCGCCGCGGGCGCGCCACTCGACGCCACGGTGCTGAAGGTCGCCCACCACGGCTCGCGCTCCTCGACCACCGCGCCCTGGCTGCGCGCGGTCCGCCCGTCGGTCGCGGTCATCTCGGTCGGCGCGCGGAACCCCTACGGCCACCCCGACGCGGGCGTGCTCGCCCGGCTCGCCGACGCGGGCGTCCGCGTCTACCGCACCGACGCGGACGGCGCCCTCATCCTCGAGACCGACGGCCGCGCGCTCACGGTGACCCGCTGGGCCGCAGGCACCGCCGAGCGCTTCTGCCTAGACCCGGAGACGATTTGCTAGAATCGAGCGCCATGGCGAGAGTGAACGAGCACTATCTGAAGCTCCGGGCGAGCTACCTCTTCTCCGAGATCGCGCGCCGTGTGAAGGCGTTCCAGACGGCGCACCCCGAGGCGAAGCTGATCCGGCTCGGCATCGGCGACATCACGGATCCGCTGCCGCCCGCCGTCATCCAGGCGCTCCACGCCGCCGTGGACGAGATGGCGCGCGCCGAGTCGTTCCACGGCTATGGCCCCGACGCGGGCTACGAGTTCCTCACCGCGCTGATTGCGAAGCACGACTACGGCGCGCGTGGCGTGCGGGTCGACCTCGACGAGATCTTCGTGAGCGACGGGACCAAGAGCGACAGCGCCAACATCCAGGAGATCTTCGCCGGCGACTGCGTGGTCGCGCTGACCGATCCCGTCTACCCGGTCTACCTCGACAGCAACGTGATGGCCGGCCGCGCGGGCTCGCCCGACGCGAACGGACGCTACGACCGCGTCGTCTATCTGCCCTGCGTCGCGGAGAACGCCTTCGAGCCCCCGCTGCCCGATCGGCCGGCGGACCTCGTGTACCTCTGCTTCCCGAACAACCCCACGGGCGCCGTGCTCACGCGCCCCGTGCTCGCGCGCTGGGTGGACTGGGCGCGCCGCCAGGGCGCCGTGCTCCTCTACGACGCCGCGTACGAGGCGTACATCCGCGACCCGGACATCCCGCACTCGATCTACGAGATCGAGGGGGCGCGCGAGGTGGCGATCGAGTTCCGGAGCTTCTCGAAGCTCGCCGGCTTCACCGGCACGCGCTGCGCCTTCACCGTCGTCCCCAAGGAGGTCCGGGGCCGGGACGCCGCGGGCAACCCGGTGAGCCTCAACCCGCTCTGGCTCCGGCGGCAGTCCACGAAGTTCAACGGCGTCGCCTACGTCGTCCAGCGCGCCGCGGCGGCGGTCTACACCGTGGACGGTCAGCGCGAGGTGCGGTCTGCGATCGCTGGCCGCATGGAGAACGCCCGCATCATCCGGGAGGGTCTGGAAGCCGCGGGCCTCCGCGTGTACGGCGGCCGGAACGCGCCCTACATCTGGGTGAAGACGCCGTCCGGGCTCTCGTCGTGGGACTTCTTCGACAAGCTTCTGAACGAGGCACACCTGGTGGGCACGCCGGGGTCGGGCTTCGGGCCGAGCGGTGAGGGCTATTTCCGCCTGACCGCCTTCGGCCGGCGGGCCGAGGCCGAGGAGGCGGTCGAGCGCGTCAAGCGCCGGGTCGCGCTCTAGGAGCGCGTCGGACTAAACCAGGGTTCGAGCGCGGGCTTCGCCCGCGCAACCGGTTTTACCGGAGTGTCGGGGCAAGCGGCGCCGCTCCCCCCGACGTTCACTAGGTCTCGTACGCGCGCTCGTACTGGGCGCGCAGGCGCTCGAGCTCCTCGGGGTCGAGACGCATGCCGAGTGAGAGCCCCATCTCGCCGAGGATCGTCTTGATCTCGTTCAGCGACTTCTTGCCGAAGTTCTTGGTCTTCAAGAGCTCGGCCTCGGTCTTCTGCACGAGGTCGGCGATCGTGCGGATGTTGGCCGTCTTCAGGCAGTTCGACGCGCGCACCGACAGCTCGAGCTCGTCCACGTTCCGGAAGAGGTTCTCGTTGAGCTCGGTCCGGGGGCCGGCCTCGGTGCGCTCGGCGGTCTCCTCCTGCGGCGCCGACTCCGGGAAGTGCTCGAGGAGGGTGAAATGGTCCTCGAGGATCCGGGCGGCCTCGGCGACCGCGTCCGTCGGCGCTACGCTGCCGTCGGTCCACACCTCGAGGACGAGCCGCTCGCGGTCGCCCGCGGGCTCCACATGAAAGTTCACGCGCTGGACTGGTGAGAAGTCGGCGTCCAGGAGGATCGCGTTGATCGGGAGCGCCTCGGGCTCGCGCTTCTCGGCCGACACGTAGCCGCGCCCGCGCTCGACGCAGACCTCCATCTCGAGCACGCCGTCCTTGTCGAGCGTGGCCAGGGGGACGTCGGGCGTGAGGATGTCCACGTCGGCGTCCTTCTCGAAGTCGGCGGCCTTCACCACGCCCGTGCCCTGCGCCTTCAGCCGGAGGATCTTCGGGCGGTTGACGTGCAGCGCGAAGACCACCCGCCGGAGGTTCAGCATGATGTCGAGCGTGTCTTCCATCACCCCTGGGAGGTGGGAGAACTCGTGAAGGACGTTCTCGATCTTGACCCACGTGGGCGCCGCGCCGTGGATGGCCGACAAGAGAGCGCGGCGATAGGCGATGCCGACCGTGAGCGCGAAGCCCGGCTCGAAGGGCTCGATGACCAGTTTGCCGTGCGTCTTGTCCTGAGACGCCCACTCGTGCCGCGCGGGAAGTTGAAGCTCCAGCATGAAGACCCCCTCGAGCCAGTACGAAATTGCTGGGCGCCTGGCCCAGGCCCCCCAGTATACCAAAGCTTCGGTGTTACACTCATAGAATCATGCGGTTGCGTCTCGTCGCGGGTCTCGTGCTGATCGCGCTCACGTCCGGTTCGGTGTGGCTCGTCTGGCGCACGAACGGCAGCGCGGCAGCACTCGCCGCGGCGGCGCGCGTCGTGGAGATTCCGGCGCACGCGGGCATCCTCTCGATCGCGGCGAGCCTCGGGCGAGCGGAGGTGATCGAGAGCCCGACCGGGTTCGTCCTCCTGAGCCTCACGCGCGGGAGCGCGCGGCGGCTCCAGGCCGGCGAGTACGAGGTCGAGCGCGGGGCCACGATGCTCGAGGTCCTGCGGCTCCTCGAGAGCGGGCGGGTCAAGCGGCACACGGTGCTCCACCCCGAAGGGGCGAGCGTCGCCGAGCTGGCCCGGGCGCTCGAGGCCGCGCGGCTCGCGAGCGCGGCGGACGTGCTCCGCCTGGCCCGCGACCCCGCGTTCCTGCGCTCGCTCTCCGTCGAGGCGCCGAGCCTCGAGGGCTATCTCTTCCCCGACACGTACCAGTTCGTGCGCGGCTTGACGCCGGAGGAAATGCTCACGCGCATGGTCCAGCGTCTGCGCGCGAAGCTCGGCCCCGACCTCGTCGCGCGCGCCACGGCGCGCGGGCTCAGCGTGCACCAGCTCCTCACGCTCGCCTCGATCATCGAGCGCGAGGCGGTCGCGCGCGACGAGATGCGACTCGTCTCGGCGGTGTTCTGGAACCGGCTCAAGCTCGACATGCCGCTCCAAGCGGACCCGACGGTGCAATATGCGGTCGGCCGGGAGCGGCGGGCCCTCTCGCGCGCCGACCTCCTCACGGACCACCCGTACAACACCTACCGGCGCGTCGGCCTCCCGCCCGGGCCGATCGCGAGCCCGGGACTCCCCGCCATCGAGGCCGCGCTCGATCCGGCGCCGGTGAAGTACCTCTACTTCGTCGCGATGAACGACCGGCGTCACTACTTCTCGACGACGGTCGAGCAGCACAACGCCGCCGTCGCCCGGTACCGGCTCGCTCGCGAGCGTTGAACCGTGCTATAAGAACCCGCGTCATGACGCGCTCGTTCGCCGCCGACCGGCTCCTCCGGGAGCCCGCGCCCGCCGAGCCCGAGCCGTTCGTCCAGCGGCTCCTCCGCGGCCCGGTGCGCTGGCTCTTCGAGCGCGTCTTCGACTTCTCGGCAGAAGGTCTCGAGTATCTGCCGGGCGCCGGGCCGTGCATCGTCGCCGCCAACCACCACAACTATCTGGACGGCGTCGTGCTGCAGCTCGCGACGCCGCGCCCGATCCGGTTCATCGTGATGCCGCGTGTGTGGCGCGCGACACCGCTGCATCCGCTCTTCCACCGCCACATCGGCTCGATCCCCATCAGCCTCGAGCGGCCGGACGTCGGCGGGTTCCGCCAGGCGCTCGGGCGGCTCGCCGGGGGCGGCGTGGTCGGAATCTTCCCCGAGGGGCCGTTCAGCGTGCGCGGCCGGCTCGAGCGCGGGCTGCCCGGCGTCGCGCTGCTCGCGCTGCGCTCGGGCGTGCCCGTCGTGCCGGCGGGCATCGCGGGCACGTTCGAGGCCCTCGTCGGGCGCGCGTGCCACATCCCACGGCCGAGCCGGCTGGCGGTGCGTTTCGGCCCGCCGCGCCGGTTCACGACGGAGGGCGGCGACGGGCGGCGGGCCGCGCGCGAGCGGGTGACCCGGCGGATCATGGACGACATCGCCGCGCTCCTGCCGTGAAGCGCGGCGCGGGCCGGCGCCCGACGCGCGGCGTCCGACGGGCGAAGCCGGCCGTGGAGAAGCTCTGGGGGAGCCGTTTCAGCGAGAGCGCCCACCCGACCGCCGAGCGCTTCACGAGCTCGCTCGCCTTCGACCGGCGGCTCTGGCGTCACGACATCACGGGGAGCGTCGCCTGGGCGCGGGCGCTCTTCCGCGCCGGCCTCCTGACGGCGGCGGAGCGCGACACCATCGTGAAGGGCCTCGAGGCCGTGCGCGCCGAGCTCGAGCGCGGCACGTTCCCCTTCCGGCCCGAGCTCGAGGACATCCACACCAACGTCGAGCGCCGGCTCCAGGAGCTGGTCGGCGAGGTCGGCGGGAAGCTCCACACCGGGCGCTCGCGCAACGACCAGATCGCCCTCGACGAGCGCCTCTACCTCAAGGACGTCCTCGCGCACGTCGGCGAGGGGTTGAGGCGGGTCCAGGAGACCCTCGTGGCGCGCGCGGCGGAGGGCGTGGACACGCCGCTCCCTGGCTACACGCACCTGCAACGCGCCCAGCCGATCGTCCTCGCGCACCACCTGCTCGCATACGTCTTCATGCTCCAGCGCGACCGCGGGAGGTTCGCGGACGGTGGCGCGCGGGCCGATGTCTTGCCGCTCGGCGCCGCCGCGCTGGCCGGCACGGCGTTCCCGATCGACCGCGAGGCCCTCGCGCAGGACCTCGGCTTCGCCGCGGCGGCGCCCAACAGCCTCGACGCCGTGAGCGATCGCGACTACGTCCTCGAGTTCCTCGCCGCCGCCGCGATCGCGGGCATGCACCTCTCGCGGCTCGTCGCCGACCTGACGCTCTGGGCGACGGCGGAGTTCGGGTTCGTCGAGTTCGCGGACGCGTTCGCGACCGGCTCGTCGATCATGCCGCAGAAGAAGAACCCCGACGTCGCCGAGCTGATCCGGGGCAAGAGCGGCCGGCTCTACGGGAACCTGCTCGCCGTGCTCACGACGCTCAAGGGTCTCCCGCTCGCCTACAACTCCGACATGCAGGAGGACAAGGAGCCCCTCTTCGACTCCGTCGACACGCTCGCCGCGATCCTGGCGGTCCTGCCGCCCCTGCTGGCCTCGCTCACGTTCCGCGCCGACCGGATGCGCCGCGCCGCCGGCGAGGACTTCTCGACGGCGACCGACCTCGCGGACTATCTGGTGCGCAAGGGCCTGCCGTTCCGCGAGGCGCACGCGATCGTCGGACGCATCGTGCGGCACGCGCTCGACGAGGGGAAGACGCTCGAGGACCTCACGCTCGCCGAGCTGCGCCGCTTCTCACCGCTGATCGACGGCGACGTCAAGGACGCGATCACGGTGGAGGCGTCGCTCCGCGCCCGGGCCGTCACCGGCGGCACCGCGCCGGCCGCCGTGCGCCGAGCCCTCGCCCTCGCCCGGACGCTGGTCGCGCGCGCATGAGCGGGCGCCCCGCGCTGGGGCTCGCGCTCCTGGCGGCGCTCGCCCTCGTCGCGTGCGGCAAGAAGGGGCCGCCCGTCGCGCCCGGGCTGCGCCTGCCCGCGCCCGTCGTCGACCTCACCGCGACGGTCCGCGAGGCGGCGATCGAGCTCGCCTGGACCAACCCGGCGCACCGCGTGGATCGCACGCGGCTCCGCGACCTCACGCTCGCGCGCGTCTACCGCGTCGAGGACGACGGGAGCCGGGAGCCCCCGTCCGCGCTGCTCGCGAACGGGGGGATCGCGGGGTGGAGCGAGGTCGCGACGATCCGGCTCGCCGCGCCCGAGCCCGCGACCCTCCGGGGCAACCGCGTCGTCTTCAGCGACGACCGCGGGCTCGCGCTGGGCCGCCGCTACACCTACGTCGTCGTTGCGGTCGACTCGCTCGGGCGCGCGGGCCCGCCCTCCCAACGGATCTCCGTCGCGTACGTCGCCGCGCCCGAGCCACCCATCGCCGTGGCCGCGCGGCCGGGCGAGCGCGAGGCGCGGCTGACCTGGCAGCCGCCCGCGCGTTTGAGCGACGGCGGCCCCATCCCCGGCCCGCTCGCCTACGAGGTGCTGCGGGCGGGAGCACCGGACGCGCCGCTGACCCCGGTGGCGCGCACGGCCGAGGGCGCGCTCGCCCTGACCGAGCGCGACCTCGAGAACGACCGGAGCTACTACTACGCGGTGCGCGCCGTGCGGACGGAGGCCGGCACGACGGTCTATGGCGCGCCCTCCG
>Ga0066651_10000418_pt1 | contig 12963 bp, 14 predicted proteins | sample GraSoiAngelo_100_FD_71410 | JGI IMG/M metagenome (GOLD analysis project Ga0066651, IMG submission 71410) | Grasslands soil microbial communities from the Angelo Coastal Reserve, California, USA - 14_0903_02_20cm | ecosystem: Environmental > Terrestrial > Soil > Grasslands | place: USA...
ATCTTTTCAGCCAGCTCATAGTTAGTAATAGGCGAACTACCGGGAACTCGTTTGTTTTTCATGTTCAGCTTCGTATCAGGATCGGTATAGTCACCGTACAGTGAAGGTTGTGTGATCCAGATGGGCTCCATATTATTTTGCCTGCAGAGTTTGATCAGCGAATCAATCCTTGCTTTATATCCTGCTAGAAAAACATCTTGTTTTTTTAGCATTGAATCAATATAAGTTTGTGTAAGAACAGTATCGCCCAACTTTGTAAAGTTGACTTCCTTATGGATCAATCCTTTTTTCCAGGCTTTTTTGATAGCGAGAAAATTCATAATGGTAGAACCTGTTTCTGTTTTATTGGCCACTGATTTTATAAAACTTTTGAAGGAACGGAAATTGATCTTGTTCTCATTCATCAGGTCAAATAACTCGGGCCGTTCTGTTTCTACATCATTGATACCTGTCAGAAAAATAACAAACCGCGGTTTCAGTTTTACCAGGTAATCTTTTGTAAGCAGCAAGTGACCAAATGTAGAATGTCCATCCAACCCTGCATTGTTGAGCCATAAATTGGGAATAGAATCACTAAGCTCTGCCCCCAGTTGTGCAGGCCATGTAAGGCTGTCAGATATAAAGCGACATTCAGTGGTGCTGCCACCCACAACTATTATCGAATTGATCTTATCAATATCACCATTCGGTTCAGCCCCGCGGAAACCCAATGAATTTTTTGAAAAATAGATTACCTGATCGAGTTTGCTTATCCATTTATTGTTGTACTCGGTTTTTATATTAGAAGGTAAAACAAGCTTGCCTCTTTTTAAGGCAAACGGAAATGGATTATAAATGCGAAGAATTATTTCACATAGCAGAAGCCCAAGGAAAATTCCGAAACAGACAGCTTTAAAATTTTTCCATCTGTTTTTTTTCGGGACTGTCATTGTTTATTCAAATGTGGAATAAAAATAAGGAGTCTTGGCCTCAAACTCAGCGCTGCAGGTGTCTACCATTTTATATACACGGGTAATCCCATTTTTTTTGCGGAATTCATACAATTCGTCTTCTGTTCCGTCATTCATAATGCGGCAGATCTGCTCATCACCGAATCCCATTTTCTTTGCTTCTTTCAACAGTTCAACAGGAAGTGTTGCCAATTTATGTTTAGCGATCAATTTTTCCATCTCGCAGATCTTATTGATCTCGTTCAGGAACCATTTGTCAATTCCGTTTGTCGCTTTTGAAATTGTATTGATACTTACACCCATCATCAGCGCATCTTTGATACGGAAGATGCGGTCCCATTTCGGCGTTTTTATATGTTCAAGAATTTCTTCAGCATGCATCATGCTTTTTCCATAATAACCTAAACCAACAGCATTGTTTTCTAAACTCTGACAAGCTTTTTGTACAGCTTCAGTAAAACTTCTGCCAATTCCCATTACTTCACCTACACTTTTCATTTGCAGACCAAGTGTATCATTGGCACCCTTAAACTTATCAAAATTCCAGCGAGGGATCTTGACGATCACATAGTCAAGCGCCGGTTCAAAAAATGCTGAAGTATTTTTAGTGATCTGGTTTTCCAGCTCATCCAGGTTATAACCGATGGCGAGTTTAGCTGCAATTTTTGCAATTGGGTAACCGGTTGCTTTACTTGCCAGCGCCGATGACCGGCTCACTCTCGGGTTGATCTCAATTGCAATGATCTCTTCTGTTTCGGGGTTTAAAGCAAACTGAACATTACAACCACCCGCAAAATTGCCGAGGTCACGCATCATCATGATGGCAGTGTTGCGCATGAGCTGCATAGCTGTATCGCTGAGTGTCATTGCCGGGGCTACAGTAATGGAGTCTCCGGTATGCACACCCATCGGGTCAAAATTTTCAACCGAACAAATGATACACACATTATTATTTGCATCGCGGAGCAATTCTAATTCAAATTCTTTCCAGCCCAACACAGCTTGTTCAACTAATACTTCATGAATAGGTGATGCTTCAAGACCGCGGTTAAGTGCTTCATCTAAAAAATCTTTATTTAGTACAAAACCACCACCTGTACCACCCAACGTAAATGATGGACGTATAACCAACGGGAACCCGATTTGTTGTGCAAATTCTTTTCCTTCCAAAGATGAGTTGGCTGTTTTTGCTATTGCCACCGGCACCCCCAATTGGATCATCCATTGGCGGAATTTTTCCCGGTCTTCAGCTTTATCAATTGCTTTTATATCAACACCGATCAAACGAACATTATACTGTTTCCATATGCCAAGGTCTTCAGCTTCTTTGGCAAGATTGAGTGCTGTTTGTCCACCCATAGTTGGCAACACGGCATCAATCTGGTTTTCCTGTAAGATCTGTTCGATGCTTTCAACATTAAGGGGTAATAAGTAAACACGGTCGGCCATCATCGGGTCGGTCATGATGGTAGCCGGGTTGCTGTTGATGAGGATCACTTTAATGCCTTCTTCCCGAAGGCTTCGGGCGGCCTGTGTACCTGAATAATCAAATTCGCAAGCCTGGCCGATAATAATGGGGCCAGAACCAATAATAAGAACGGATTTTATCGAATTGTCTTTTGGCATTTTTTATTTTTTATTCGCTACCCGGTGAAAATTAGGTGGCTAAAAACAAATTGCGCAAAACTAAGGGAATGGCAGGGTTTTGAAGGAAGAGGGTAAATTTTTTTTTCGATTGTTTTTCCCCAATAATAATGGCTGTTAGCTAAAAGAATTTTTTCGGTTTTTCTATTCTGCGGTATGAGAGCTTGTAAATATCATCATAGATACTTTTATTTTCTGACAGCAGTTGCCTGATCTTCTGCTTCAGTTCTTCGCCGGAATTCCAGCGGGGAGTTCTTCCATAAAAACCATCAGTTATGGTGCGTACCTGCATCGTGTCATGACTAACTGTAAAGGGTGATAAATAATAAATGCGGGTAGTTCTTATTTCGGGTTTTTTATTTTTCCGGGGAATCATTTCAACAATATTTGTTTCAATATTAAAAAACCGCTGCTGATCAATATATGAAATAAACCCGGTGAAATAAGCTGTATCCGGTAACACCATGTCGCCTTTTATAGCTTTGCCATAACGTATAATATTATATGTACTATCGGTTTCTTTTGCAATTTCCAAAGCTTCTATACCGAAATAATCACTGCCATCTTTTACAATACCATACCAAAAGCCTAACAACGAAGTATCAATGGGCTCGGTCGGTTTAGCATCCAGCGGCAAGGGGCTTTCGTACGGACAACCAGTGATAATAAAACTCAGGCATGCGAGTCCTGATAATTGAATAAGCCGCTTCATCCCGAAAAGATAACGATAAATGATAAAGTAAGAAACAGGAATTTTTTAATTACTGTGCAAACTGCGGATCTCTGTTTCATCCAACGGCGCTAAACCATTTTTTTGCCAAAAACTTTTTAACCTGCGCTCTGCTTTTTTGGATTGCTGAACGTACAGGAATTTCTGTTTTGCATTTTCGCCACGGAGTAAACCAATAACGGCTGATGAAAGGTGGGTAAGAATTGTCATGGTTGCTGATTTGTAAACTAAAGATGAGATGTTTTTTAATAATTACCAATACCACGAAGTGGGTAATTGTTATAAAGTTTTCCCAAAGCTATTCACATATCATAAGATTAAATGCAACGAATAGGTTTTAAATTTGCAACTTATATTGTAATGGAGGGAATGATCAGATTCTTTAAAAACTATATCCGTTTAGTATCTTTCACGATCAATTGTTTGTACATCTGTGTTTCTACAGATGCCCAAACAGTAAAATATCCTCAGAACTATTTTCGCAATCCGCTTGATATACCGATGGAGCTGGTAGCCAATTTTGGCGAACTGCGTTCCAATCACTGGCATATGGGTCTGGATATCCGTACCAATCAAAAAGAAAACTTACCAGTGTATGCAGCGGCAGAAGGATATATTGCCTATGTGGGTGTAAGACCGCAGAGCTTTGGTAGGTTCATTATTATTAATCATCCAAACGGTTACTCTACTTTATATGCACACCTGAATGATTTTTATCCGGCATTGCATCAATATGTTTTAGACGAACAATATAAAAATGAATCCTGGCAGGTGGAATTGGATCTACCAAAGGATAAATTCAAAGTAAGCAAAGGACAGTTTATTGCTTATAGTGGAAATACCGGCGGCTCACAAGGACCACATGTACATTTTGAAATAAGAGAAACAAAAACAGATAGAAGTCTTAACCCGCTTTTATTCGGCATGCCAATTAAAGATGATGTGCCTCCAACAATATCAAAGTTAGGGATCTATGACCGGAGCACCAGTACTTATGCGCAGACACCGCAATTATTTTCATTAAAGAATACGGATAGCGGTTATATTATTCCCAAAATACCGGTGATAAAAACAGGATTGAATAAGATCAGTTTTGCTGTTGAAGCTATTGACCGGTTTTCCGGTTCACAAAACCCAAATGGCATTTATACAACAAGAATCTTTTTGGATGATGAAAGAATTGCCGGGTTTACATTGGACCAGATCGATTACAGGGAATCAGAATATATCAATGCACAGATTGATTATCGCTATTACAAAGCAGGTAAAGGGTACTTGCAGCATATATCACCACTGCCCGGTGAAAAAGGAAGAGTCTATCATATATATAATGGTGATGGAATTATAAATCTCAATGATACATCGATTCATGAAATTTTAATAGAAGTTGGCGATGCGGATGAGAATTATTCAAAACTGATTTTCAAAATTCAATACAAGGATAGCCTAGCTGTGAATAAGCCTGGCCTTCCTGGATCGGGTGAATTTGTTCCCAATTTTGTGAATGTTCTTGAGAAACCAGATTTTGAAGCTTATTTGCCGGAGGGTTGTATTTATGATACCATTAAACCTGTTTATTATCGTAGCAATGCAACCAACGAAAATGCAGTATCCGCATTACATCAGTTGAATGATAATTCAATTCCAGTGCATGAAGAGATGACCGTAAAAATCAAACCAAATAAAGAAGTAAGAAAAGAGTGGCAGAATAAAATAATTATTCAACGAAATGGAAGTTATGCAATTCTCAAACCTAAATGGGAAGGCCAATGGCTATCTTTTAAAACAGGGGCATTCGGTACTTTTGTTGCGTTACTTGATCTTTCGTCCCCGATTCTAAATGATCCCGATGTTTATAAGAAGGGAAAAGGCGATACCCTTGATCTGAGTCCAGCTACAAGAATTCTTTTTACACCAACTGATATTTCGGGTATTCGAAAATTCAGAGCAGAGCTTGATAGCAACTGGTTAATGTTCACCAACGACAAAGGAAGAACCTGGATCTATAACTTTGATGAACGATGTCCTTATGGCATTCATCATTTAAAAATAGCAGTCGAAGACCTGGTTGGTAATACGACAACAAAAGAATGGTGGTTTAAGAAATATCCTTATACACCGCCGCCACCAAAGAAGAAGAAAAAAACAAGCAAGAAAAAGACAACAACTTTGAAAAAGAAACCAGTAACAAAAAAGAAATAACCAGGATAATGATCACACTTAAAGAAGGCGACAAAGCACCAGCATTCACCGGTAAAGACCAGGATGGAAAGAAAATTTCTTTAGCCGATTATAAAGGAAAGAAGTTGGTTTTATATTTCTATTCCGAAGCCGGTTCGCCAACCTGCACGATTGAAAGTTGCAATCTGCGGGATAATTATGCGTTGCTAAAGAAAAAGGGATTTGAAGTAGTAGGTGTAAGTCCCGATAATGAAAGCAAACAAAAGAAATTTGAACAGAAATATAAATTGCCATTCCCATTAATTGCTGACTCCGAAAATAAAGTGACCGCAGCTTATGGCGTACATGATATGAAAAAACTCTTCGGCCGTGAATACATGGGCATTCTTCGTACTACATTTATTATCGATGAAAAGGGAATCATCATTAAGATTTTTACCAAACCAAAAAATAAGGCGCATGCAGAAGAGATACTGAGATCACTGCAGGCATTCTGATTTGCAGAAAGATCCTTTTATCATAAGGCTTAGTAATTTTTTAATCAAAGGGTTTATCTTTAATAATCTGTAAAGCAACCAGATGGACTGCTATTCCGATTTACTTTAAAACATACCGACATTATGAAGAAACTATCTGTATTACCATTTTTATTTTTTGTATCTGCACTGAATGCACAAACAACCGATGACTTACTAAAAGAAGGTGAAAAAAAAGAAGAACCTGCAAAAGAGCCTGCTAAAATTTTCAATCATGTAAAAGTTATTAATGCCAACACAACCGAAATGGTTGGAAAAGGCAAAATGGATTTTATTGTAACACATAATTTTGGAGACTTCGCCGGAAGCAAAGGAGGACTTGATAACTTTTTTGGATTGGATGATTCTAAAGACATACGGATCGGGTTTACTGTTGGGGTTGGAAAAAATATGGACCTATCTCTTTCCAGGCTAAAGGGATTTGGCCCCGCAAACCATCTTATCGAAACTTCAATTAAATACCGGTTTTTGCAACAAACTGTAGATAACAGTGTCCCATTCTCGCTTGCTTTTTTTGCAAATAATACTATCTCTACTGCTGATACTGCTTTTTCTCAATATTCAGCCAACGCTATTACGAGTCCGATAGTTTATTATCCTAAAGAAAATCATTTTCAGGATTTCGGCGATCGTACCAGCCAGGTATTTCAATTGATCATCGCAAAAAAGTTCGGGAAAGTCAGTTTGCAATTGAACCCGACATTCCTGACTACCGGGTTTGTATTACCCGATGATGATAAAAATATTTTTGCATTGGGAGGTGCCATCCGGTTTCCAATGAGTAACAGCGTACATATTATCGCGGATTATTTTCATGCATTCAGAAGTAGTCATAGCAAAAATTCCCAGGCACTGAAAGAGGTTTTTGGCTCTGATTTTTATAACGCATTAAGTATAGGTGTTGAAGTACTGACGGGCGGCCACGTATTTCATTTAAATTTTACAAACTCAGAAGCTATTGCCGAAAACCAGTTTTTGAGGAGAACATTATCTACATGGACCAAAGGTCAGTTTCGCTGGGGCTTTAATTTATCGAGAACATTTACTTTGTGGAGGGTGAAAGATTAAGTATTTGTTCAACCAGCATGATTATTTAATCTTTTCAATCACCCATTCCACTGACCCAAAGTCAAACTCTTCATCAACCGCATGAGTAGTCATTAGTTTGCCTGATGGTGAAACATTCTTTATGATAGCATCAAATACTCGATTATCTTTTTTCAATTTTACTTTTTCATTCAGCTTGTATAAGTGGTGGTTGTATTTTTCTATCGCCTCATTTTTGCTTCCACTCATTAAAAAGCTGAATTTTTCATCTAAGCAAACACATAATTCTTTCGCCAGCATAGCAGCATTAAAATCTTTTCCAGTGATCTGTTTTAATGAAACGGGGTTTGGCAGATCATCCGGAAAACTAGTTTGATTAATATTTATTCCTATTCCTATTACCGCCCACTCCCAAATTCCGCCTCCTGACTCCCGGCTGCTAACCACCGACTCAATCAAAATCCCACCCGCCTTTCTGTCACGCCAATACAAATCATTGGGCCATTTGATTTTTGTATCATCCTCCCCGGCATATTTCGAAAAAAATTGATGGACGGCTAAAGCAGTTGCGGCACTTAAGTAAAACTGTTCATGCAGTTTGAGTGGGTCGGGTTTGATGATAACGGATAGTGCAATATTAGTTCCCGGCTCGGAAACCCAGTTCTTACCCCTCTGTCCTTTACCGGCGGTTTGATTTTGGGTAAAAATGGCCATTCCATGCTGTGCCATTCCCGCATGAATCAACCCCATGGCATATTTGTTGGTACTATCAACCGTCTGCAATTCAATAAACGGCGAACCAAGGGAATTTGAAGCTGTCTGTTGTGCCAATTATTGCTATTTTTGACAAAGAAACAAAGAACGGTTTATAGTTTTTGGTTTATCGTTTTCAAATACAACTTAAAAATTGAAAGCCAGCCATAAAACAAGTAAAACCATAAACGAAAAATTAAAAGTATTTGGAACAATTGACCACCCTTACCAACCGCAAAAAGAAAGCTTCAGTTCGGTTAAATAAAAGCTCAAAAATCATAAAGACAATTGTCAAGGCCATCCGGGACAAAAAAGCGGAAAATATCATTTCACTTGATTTACGGAAGATAAAAGAGGCAGTTGCTGATTTCTTTATTATTTGCGAAGCCAGCAACCCTCAACAGGTGCGGGCAATTGCTGAGAATGTAGAACACCAGGTGCTAAGCATTTGTGATGAAAAACCATATCATCATGAAGGCTATCAAAAGATGAACTGGATATTGGTTGACTATGTAAATGTAGTAGTGCATGTAATGCTTTCGGATACAAGAAAATTTTATAAACTGGAAGAAATGTGGAGTGATGCAGTTGAAGAAGAAATTACAGATTAATTGTTAAAAAAACCGGTTACGGCTTGCTTGATGCTGGTTATCGGTTAAAAGAAATATTTTCAGTCCTTAAAAAACTAACAGGCAAAAAGTAATAAGAAACAAAAAATATGTCGCAGCAACAATATAATAAAAACGAGAAAAACCGCCCCGGTCAGCCGGGAGATAATTCAAATACTCCGCCGCCGAAAGGGCCTAGGTTCAGTATCTATTGGGTGTATGTTATCATCGCAGCTTTTTTGATCGGCTTCCAGATATTCGGCAGCTGGAAAGCATCAATGGCGGATACAGACTTCAAAACTTTTAACCAGATGATCATTTCTGGTGATGTAGATCATATCGAAAACGTTGACAATAAAAAAACGATCCGCATTTACCTGAAAAAGGATAGCGTAAAAAAATATGAAAAGCTCATTAAAGATGGTGGCGGAAAAGCTACTGCTGAAGGGACGCAGTTTTATTTCAAATATTCAGGAGAAGATTTTTCAAAAAGAATGGATGATTTCTATGCCCGTAACAGTATTCCCGACACCAATCGTGTAAGAGAGGAAGTAAAGCCAGAAAGAGATTGGTTTGCACCCATACTAAATTTTCTATTGCCAATCCTTATCATCATAGGTATTTGGGTATTGTTGATGCGGAAAATGGGTGGCGGTGCCGGAAGTGGCGGAGGCCCCGGTGGTATTTTTAATATTGGTAAATCAAAAGCTACATTATTTGACAAAGGAACAAGAGTGAATATAACTTTCGCAGATGTTGCAGGGCTTGATGAAGCAAAGGTGGAAGTGATGGAGATTGTTGACTTCCTTAAGAATCCTAAAAAGTATACTTCACTTGGAGGCAAAATTCCAAAAGGAGCATTGCTGGTTGGCCCTCCGGGTACTGGTAAAACATTATTAGCAAAAGCAATGGCAGGCGAAGCACAGGTTCCATTCTTTAGTTTAAGTGGTTCCGACTTTGTTGAAATGTTTGTTGGTGTTGGTGCAAGCCGTGTAAGAGACCTGTTTAAGCAGGCAAGAGAAAAAGCTCCTTGTATAATTTTTATTGATGAGATAGATGCTATTGGCCGTGCAAGAGGAAAGAATTTAATGATGAGTAATGATGAACGTGAAAGCACATTGAATCAAATGCTCGTAGAGATGGATGGATTTGGAACCGACACCGGCATTATTGTATTGGCTGCAACCAACCGTCCCGATGTGTTGGATAATGCACTGTTACGTCCCGGAAGATTTGACCGGCAGATAACAATTGATAAACCGGATGTAAAAGGAAGAGAAGATATTTTTAAAGTGCATCTGAAACCAATTAAAATTTCTAAAAAACTCGATATACATAAACTGGCAGAGCAAACACCCGGTTTTGCCGGTGCTGATATTGCCAATGTTTGTAATGAAGCTGCACTGATTGCTGCGAGAAAAGGAAAAGAAGCAGTAGATATGGAAGATTTCCAGGATGCAGTAGATCGTGTGATCGGTGGATTGGAAAAGAAAAATAAGATCATTGCACCGCATGAAAAAAGGATCATTGCTTATCATGAAGCTGGTCATGCTATTTGCGGATGGTATCTTGAGCATGCTTATCCTTTATTGAAAGTAACGATTGTGCCAAGAGGCACAGCAGCGCTGGGTTATGCGCAGTATACTCCGAAAGAACAATATCTGTACAACACCGATCAGTTAAATGATCAGATCTGTATGACACTTGGTGGTCGTGCAAGCGAGGAAATTTTCTTTGACAAAATTTCTACCGGTGCACAAAATGACCTGCAGCAGATAACTCGTATGGCTTATGCAATGGTAACTGTGTATGGTATGAACGACAAAGTAGGTAATGTAAGTTTTTATGATCCGATGAATGAAAACGCCTTTACAAAACCTTATAGCGAAGAGACTTCAAAGATCATTGACCAGGAAGTAAGAAAACTGATAGATGTAGCATATGAAAGAACAAAGCAATTACTTACAGATAAAAAAGCACAGGTAGAAAAACTGGCCGAAGCATTATTGGATAAAGAAGTTTTGTTCCAAAGCGATGTAGAAGCATTAATTGGAAAACGTCCTTATGAAGAAAAGAAAACACTTGACGTTGCAGAAGAAACTGTTGCATCTCCGGAAGAACAAGCTGCAGTTCCTGTAAATCCTGCAAAAGAGGATATAAAACCTATAGATGAACAAACCGGCAACGTAGGATTGGCCCCATCGATGTAATCATTAACCATGAGTTTTTCACTTTCAAAGGAAAACATTTTAAGAAAAATACGCCAGGCACTGGCTCAACCCACACCTGTCCCTTTCCCGAAAAGTGAAAACAATGAAAACGTCTTTCAGCCATTATCACAAGAGCCGGAAGTAGAATTTGCAGAACAATTCAGTAAGCTCCAGGGGCGGTTTGTATATTGCGTAAACAGTCAAGAGCTGGCATTTCAGCTGAATAGTCTTATTAATAAACAAGGCTGGCAAAAAGTTTATTGTATCGAAACGCAGCTTGCTGATATGCTCGGTTCGCAGTTTGGTGCAAAAAGAATTACTGATGATTTAGCTGGTTGTGATGTATCAATAACGGGTTGTGAAGCATTAGTAGCCCGTACTGGTAGTATTGTAATGAGTTCTGCACAACCAAGTGGCCGGAATACAAGTGTATATGCGCCAATTCATATCTGTATTGCATTTACCAGCCAGGTAGTAGTGGATATAAAAGATGCACTGCTCTTAGTAAAAGATAAGTATCGAAACAATCCTCCTTCTCTCATCACTTTCGCTACCGGTCCAAGCCGCACGGCTGATATTGAAAAAACGCTGGTGGTCGGCGTACACGGTCCCAAGGAAGTATTTTGTTTTTTGGTGGAAGGTTAAGTATTAAGTGAACTCTCCTTAGTATATTTATAGTAAAGTGTGTGTTATGAACCAGTTGTTTGTTTATGGATTATTGCGGAGCGGTTTCCGCAGTCCAGCCTACGAATACATCAGCCGCTATTTTACATTCGTTGCAAATGCAAAAGTAAGAGGGGAGTTGTTTGATCTCGGTAGTTATCCTGCAGGTATAAAATCAAATGGAAATAAATTTATTATTGGTGAGTTATATCGCATCACAAATGAAAAAGAATTTGCATGGGCTATGGGGCAGTTGGATGACTTTGAAGGAGTATCGGTAGAGCCGGATGAAGTTCAATTATACAAACGTGAATTAACTGAAGTTCATTATGACGATATTGTTACACAAGCATGGATATATTGGTATAACGGTGATGTAAGTGGTAAACCAGTAATTGAATCAGGAGATATAATTGAATATATAGAAACCAAGATGACGAAATAATTCAGAGCTTCATTACAGTTCTTTATGCATTTCAAAATGCGGAATGGTTATCTCAATAAATTCTTCACCTACTGTCTGGTAACCTAGTTTTTCAAAAAAATCTACTGTGTTCTTGCGGGCATGCATGGTTATTTTTTTATAACCGAGATCACGGGCCAGGTTTTCTGAAAACTGGAGAATAGCGGTACCGACACCTTTTCCCTGCAAATTATTTAATACAGCGAGCTGCCGTAACCTTACCACACCCGGTTCCATTTCCACCAGCATACAGCATCCAAGAATATCATCGTCATCAAATGCACCAATCAGTACATCGCTTTTTTCTTTTTCCAGTTCTTCTTTGGTAAATGAAATGCCTAATGGTTTCCGCAGCAGATCTTCCCGCAACTTTAGCATAAGCCGGTACTCATGAGTGCCGTGATCAATAATTTTCAAAGCCATTAAGCAGAGGTTTTAATTCCCGTTTAGCAGGGAATTCAATATACAAAGAAGAATTTAATAAGCAATCACAGACACTGGAAATTGTGGAGAGATAGGTCACTCTAATTACGGCTTTTGATAATGTTCATAAACCATTTAATGTGTATTCGGAGAATTGAAAGCCAGAATAAAGCAGAAATCAGAAGACTAAAATCTTTTTTTTTGAAAATGGCTGATATCCAACGTTTGCAGCTTCATTTTGAGCTTAAAAGGGGCTCCGATAAAAAAACCATACAAAACCTTGCTATTAATTCAAAAATTCTATTTTTGCACCCATAATCAAATTTTATAATCATGTCAGACATTGCATCAAGAGTTAAAAAGATTATTGTTGATAAACTAGGTGTTGACGAAGCAGAAGTAACAAACGAAGCCTCATTTACCAATGATTTAGGTGCCGATTCACTGGACACCGTAGAACTCATTATGGAATTCGAAAAAGAATTCAACATCTCCATCCCTGATGAGCAGGCTGAGACCATTACTACTGTGGGCCAGGCAATTGCTTATCTCGATGAACATGCCAAATAATGAAAGATTCCTGTCTACCTGTGATTACAGGTAGAACGAATGCATAAAATAAAACCGCCTTCTGACTGTGTATACAGCGAAGGCGGTTTTTATTGAAATCAGCGGAAGATCGCTGATTTTTTATTCCCCCCAGCTATCTTATCTTTATTAAAATCTTTCGGCTTTATGGAATTAAAAAGGGTAGT
>Ga0066651_10000427_pt1 | contig 12815 bp, 8 predicted proteins | sample GraSoiAngelo_100_FD_71410 | JGI IMG/M metagenome (GOLD analysis project Ga0066651, IMG submission 71410) | Grasslands soil microbial communities from the Angelo Coastal Reserve, California, USA - 14_0903_02_20cm | ecosystem: Environmental > Terrestrial > Soil > Grasslands | place: USA...
GGGCAGCGCGCGCTCTCGCAGACCGTGTGCAAATCGAGCGTGCGCATGATGCGCTTCACATCTTGGTAGCGCTGGCCACCGAAAAATTTGACGCGCAGCCAATCCGGCCGCGGATGCACGCCCGGCGAGGGCACCGGTATCGCCGGCAAATTGGAGATGATGTTGAACGGTGTGGCCATTAGGCTCGCTTGAACTCCCTATTTTACGCCCGTCCGGGACGTCTTACAAATTGTCTGGCGAAACCGCTTGGGAGCCCAAGACCTGCCCAAGACCTCCTTCCTGTCGTATACTCATGCCGCGCGAGAAGTATTATGAAGCTCTCTATCGCCGCCCTCTTACCCTTCTTCCTTGCAAACATCGCCTTTGCGCAGAAGCCTTCGCCTAACCCTCCCCTAGCAAGGCCTAAATCTGACGAATGCGCAATTTTGGGAATGGTAGTAAAACTTGCTGGAAGTGAGCCGGTGAAAACCGCGACAGTGCAGCTTCAGAGCCTGCAGGATCTTCGACACACTGTCTCAGTGGTTACAGACGTGGGTGGCCGGTTCGAATTGAAGGGCATTGACCCGGGGCGTTACCGGCTGAAGGTAAGCCGCACCGGTTTTGTGACAGAGGAGTATGGCCAGAAAACGCCAAATGATCCCGGAGCCGAGATTCGTCTCGCCCCAGGACAAGTCCTGCGCGATCTTTTGTTTCGATTGATACCGTGGGGCATCATTGCGGGAAGGATCCTGGATGACGAAGGTGAGCCGCTTCCTTGGGCGCAGGTCAGCGCCCTGCGCGAAATCTATTCCGGTGGAAAACGCAAGCTGTCGCCCGAGGCGCTTGTACCCACAAATGATCTTGGGGAGTATCGCCTTTTTGGTTTGAAGCCCGGCAGGTACTTCATCTGCGCCAAATACAAGGCGGGTCTACACGTCGTAGGCCGAGCAGAAGTACGAGAAGATGACAGCGACGACTCTCGGCCGGAATTTATGCCAATCTATTACCCCAACAGTCCGGATCCAGCGAGGGCTTCGACGATCACGCTTAAAGCGGGAGAAGAAATCCCCGCTGTCGAAATCCTCTTGCGCCCGGTCACCACGTTTCGTGTCCGCGGCCGCGTGTACAACATGGTTTCGGGCAGGCGTTCAAATACCGGAGTCATCGTTCAGCTGGAGCAACGCAACAGCAACGTTGCTTGGGGTTCGCCTGACCATCAGTTAAATGTCGAAAACTCCGACGGCTCCTTTGAAATTGCCGGGGTGCTGCCTGGCTCCTACACCCTGAGCGCCTTTTGGTTTGAGGATGGGCGGCGATATCAGGCACGACAATCCATTGAGGTGGGCAACGCCAATGTAGAGGGCGTGAACCTCACAATCATGCCAGGGATAGCCGTTTCCGGAAGAATCGTTTGGGACGGGAAGCCTAGCTTGGACCGGGATGAGCTCCTTGTCAGTATTTCTCCGGCGGACTCGAGAATCTCTTTCAATGGGCCTGCAAGGGTGGTGGGAAGTTCCTTCGTATTAAGGGATGTTTTCGAAGGGACCTATCGGTTGGCGGTGAGTGGGCAATCGAAAGATTGTTACATTAAGTCTCTTCGTTACGGATCGAACGACGCGCTCGAAAGCGGTTTCACCGTTGTCCGCGGCGCACAATCTTCCCTCGAGGTATCCATCAGCTCGCGGGGCACTCGCGTTCAGGGAGCCGTCATGGACCAGGACAAACTTCCTGTCACAGGATTGTGGGTTGTTCTCGTGCCGGATGAAGCCCACCGGGATCAATCGCGTCTCTACCAGAAAGTCGCCACGGATCAATACGGACGCTATCTTCTGAGGGGAGTTGCGCCTGGCGACTACAAAATCTTCTGTTGGGACGAAGTAGAAGATGGCGCATGGGAAGATCCTGATTTTCTGAGGACCTTCGAAAATCGTGGGCAGAAGATTTCTGTGGAAGATGCTGACGTGAAGACGGTAGATGTTGTCGCGATCAGAGCAAAAAGCTTCGAATGATGCAGACTCTCGCTTCTGATGAGACGAGGTTTACAGTGGCTGTCGCGAAGATCGGATGAAATCGCGCAGAACAGTAACGTTTGGTCCGTAAGCGCCGATGCGCCCGGCGTCCACCGGCAGACCGAGGCGCTCAGCGAGATCGAGATCCACTCCAGCGTCGTCCAATTCAGACAAGCTGAAACCCTGCGCGGGCAGCACGCGATTTATCCCCGTGGGATAAACCGGCCGCGGCGGGCGATGACGCCGCCAAGGGCGGCGCGCCAGTTCGTAAAACTGTTCCCAATCGCGTTTGTGCCAGGTCGTCATTTCATGCTTGACCGCGAAACCGTCAACCTATTCAGTAATACGTTTGCCTCAACCTTTTGGATGCATTGGATGCACGGCCGGACCATAAGGTTCACCAGTCTCCTACCGCACATCCTCTTCTGGAGTGAACGACTTCGATGCTTACCGGTCTATTCATATACTCCATAAACGCACTGGCAACCCATTTTCCTTGCCTGTTGTTTCAAACACGTTACGGGGACGAATTGGTTCGCGAGACGGGCCAGGGAGGGCGGAGCGAGCAGCGTCTTCATCATGAGCCACACTCCAGTTGCGTTCCTGCTGACGAACCACAAAGCCCGTTACATGCCGCGGGAAACGACACACATTCGCCTTTATTGACCAGCGCGATGCCCGTTCGCGAAGTCTTGTCCGCGGGCATCAAATATTCGCAAGCTACCTTTCAACCGGGTTTAGACGACTTGAACCGGCGGAGGTGAGAGCCACAACGGGAATGATTGACGCAGAGCTACCACTGAGGATTCTCTCTCTCCAGAGGGATTGAGGCGCCCTGACCGGAGCTGGGGCGCTACGCTTTCAGACTCGGAGCGCTTCTTATTATTTTATTACCAGCGATTTCCACGGTCGCCGCGATCGCCGCCGCGCCCGCCACCGCCTCCGTGGCCGCCACGCCCACCGCCGCCGCCACCACCGCCGCGTCCGCCGCCGTACCCGCCGCGCCCGCCGCCTCCTCCGCCGCCACGCTCTGCCTGGGGGCGTGCTTCATTCACCACGAGGTTTCGCCCGCCGAAATTCTGACCGTTCAGGGAATTCACGGCGCGATCCGCGTCTTCGTCATTGGTCACTTCAACGAAGGCGAACCCGCGCGATTGTCCCGTAAAGCGATCGCGAATCAGATTGACGCCCGAAGGTGTTACACCGACCTGCGTGAACCACTCGTTGAGCTGCTCTTCCGTCGCGGAAAACGGAAGATTACCGATATAGAGCTTCTTCACCTCTTGCTCCTTCTGTCCGGAACCTAAAATGCGAGTCGCGGAGCGCGCCGAAGGGACTTCAGTCGTTCACAGCGAGGCGAAAAAACGGGGCCGCCGCGGGAGCGAGACCGGCACTTCAGCGGTCTGTTGCATCCTCTCGGAAATTGACCCCTTTTGCAACTGAAATTGTCCCGAAGCGGCACACACTTTGCCCATGCCATCCTTTTGCGCCTTTCCCCTTCGTGCCGGATTAGTGATACGATGCGCCCGATTTGCTCTCCTCCCGAGAGGTTTTATGCGCGGCACCATGATGGATTTTCCGCTGACGCTGCCGACCATTCTGGAGCGCGCCGGGAAGATTTTTCCGCGCGTCGAGATCGTCTCCTGCAAACCGGATAGTTCCATCGCGCGCACCTGCTACGGCGAATTCTATCGGCGCGCGCGCCGGCTCGCGGCAGGATTAACGAAACTCGGATTGCAGCCCGGCGACCGCGTGGCCTCCATGATGTGGAACCACTCCGGCCATCTCGAAGCTTTCTTCGGCGTGCCGTGCGCCGGCGGCATTCTGCATACCTTGAACCTCCGGCTCCATGCCCATGAAATTGCCGCCATCGCCAGGCATGCCGGCGATCGCTTCCTGTTGATTGACGATGTGCTCCTGCCAGTTTACGAGAAGTTCCGTGCCGGCGCGCCCTTCGAAAAAGTGATTGTCGTTCCGTATGGTTGTGGGAGCGTACCCGACGGATTTTTGAACTACGAGGAGCTGCTCGCTGAAGCCGGCGATGATTTCCAATATCCGCAGATCGATGAAAACGACGGCGCGGCGATGTGCTTCACGTCGGGCACGACTGGCCATTCCAAAGGCGTCATCTATTCCCACCGCGCGCTGGTGCTGCACTCCTTCGCTTGCGGCCTCGGCGAAGTTTTTGGCATGAGCCAGTTCGACACCGTCCTGCCCGTCGCTCCCATGTTCCACGCCAACGCCTGGGGACTGCCTTTCGCATGCACCATGCTCGGGGCGCGCCTGGTACTCCCCGGTCCGAACGTCGATCCGGAAAGCATGCTTGGCTTGATGGTCGGTGAACGCGTAACTATCGCTTGCGGTGTCCCCACCGTCTGGATTGCCGTCCTCGAAGCACTTGAAAAAAAACCTGGCCGCTGGAAATTTGATGCACCCATCCGCGTCGTCTGTGGAGGCACCGCGCCGCCTCTCGAGCTCATCCGCCGCCTCGACCGTTTCGGCCTGCAGATCAAGCATCTCTGGGGTATGACCGAGACCACTCCCATCGGCACCTCCGGCGGACTCCGGCCGCACATGCGCGACTGGCCTGACGAAAAAAAATACGAAGTTCGCGCCAAACAGGGCTGGCCGGCGCCGTTTGTCGAGGTCCGCCTGATGCGCCCCGAAGGTGAAGCCCTTTGGGATGGCGTGACCTCTGGCGAGATCGAAATCCGCGGCCCGTGGGTCGCCGCCAGCTACCATGACTCATCCGACCAGGCCCATCGCTGGACTGCCGACGGCTGGTTCCGCACCGGTGACGTCGCCACCATGGACGACGAAGGCTACGTCAAAATCGTGGACCGCGCCAAAGACCTCGTAAAGTCCGGCGGCGAATGGATCAGTTCCGTCGATCTCGAAAACACATTAATGGGTCACCCCGCCGTGAAGGAAGCCTGCGTGGTTGGCATCCCTCATCCCAAATGGCAAGAACGCCCGCTCGCCGCCGTTGTTCTGAGAGAGGGCGCCCACGCCACAGCGGAAGAGTTGCGCGCGTTTCTCGCAAAATCATTCGCCAAGTGGCAGCTCCCCGACGCCTTCGTCTTCCTCGACGCCATCCCGCGCACCTCCGTCGGCAAATTCAAAAAACTCGCCCTCCGCGAACAATTCGCCAACTGGAAGTGGGAGTCCTAGGATGAAGGTACGAGGTGCTCCTACTTTCTCTCATCTCAGTCGATCAATCACCCGAGTTCTGCTCCTGATCCCGCCTCCGGTTCGTCATCACACACAGCGCGATTCCACCAGCAAGTGCGCTCCCCAATGACGCTTTGTGTGCCCTCCAATCCGCTATGAATCCGGGTTGGGCGTAAGTTCGAAGACGCGATGCCAGCCATTATCGGATGCAACCACAACTCAGTTCGCTTCCCTACTCGGTTGCACTAACTCCTTTTTTATCAAGTAGCTACGTGACCCCACCGCTTACACTCTGTCGTAACATGCGGTTACAAAAACATAGGGGGGTGAATTGTTGACTAAGAATCTCAACCGCCCTCTTGGCGTCTTCCCTCCAATGTGCTCTCCTATAGATGACAACATGAGACGCGCCCTGCACCCCTGCTTTGTTCTTTTTCTCCTTACTTCGCTACTTCTTTGCTTCTTTCCTTCCTTCTCTGCCGCCCAGGACCAGCAACCCTCTATCCGCTTCGTGCGCAATCCCGATCCCGCCCCCGACTTCAAGCTCACCGGCCTCGACGGCAAACCCGTCACACTCGCCAATTCCAAAGGCAAAGTCATCCTTCTGAATTTCTGGGCCACCTGGTGCGGACCGTGCCGGGCAGAGCTTTACGATCTCATCGATCTCCAGGCCAAATACAAAGAGCGCTTCCAAATTCTCAGCCTGATTGTCGACGATGACGATCCGGCCACCATCCAAGCAGTCGTGGAAAAATACGGTATCAACTATCCCGTGGCGCTCGCCCCAAATGAAATCCGCATGCAATACGGCGGCATCGCGGCTCTTCCCACTTCGTTCATGCTCGACACGGAAGGCCGCATCGTTCAGAAACACGAAGGCCTTCGCGATCCACGTCTCTACGAAACCGAGATCCGCGCGCTTCTCGGCCTGCCCATCGGCAACGTCAGAGTGGAAACTTTCGACGACACCGGCCAGATCTTCATCAAGAACGCCGTCCGCGCCACCGAGCTTCCCGGCGTCGATCTTTCCCAACTCACGCCCGAGCAAAAAATCGTCGCGCTCCACAAATTCAACGCCGAAGGTTGCAATTGCGGCTGCCAGTACACCCTAGCCCAGTGCCGCATCTACGACCGCAACTGCCAAATCAGCAAAACCGCCACCGAGAAAATCATCGCCGCCCTCGCGCATCGCACGCCCGCCAAGTCCGAGCCCGACTCTCCTCCGCCACAGCCTGCCCTTTCGGCATCCCCTCCCACTTCGGAGAAACCTCTTGAATAGGCGGCCACTCATATTCTTTCCGACGCCCACTGCCGCTAGCCCTCGCCATCTGAGGCGAAGCGAAGACGTGCGCTGAAAGATCTCAACGTTCTCAGGCGGCAGGATTGCCAATGGTGTTCGACGCCCACAATCAACCTGCGGCACTCTGGCCCGTTCGGCTCCCGGCCTGATACTCTTTTCGCAATCGATGCCCACGCTCGCGAAGATTCTCTTTGCTCTTGGTTTCGTCCTTTCCTTCACGGGATTGTTCTCACCACCAATCGCGCTCACTCTGGGAATTCTCTTCGGTCTCAGCTTCTCGCATCCGTTCATCAACGAAAGCCGGGGAATTGCGCGAACTCTCCTGCAAAGTTCCGTCGTGGTTCTCGGTTTTGGCATGAATCTGCACGAAGTCTTGAAGGCCGGCCGCGGCGGATTTATTTATACCGCGCTGGGGATTTCCTTTGCGCTTCTGGTGGGTCTGGCGCTCGGCAAGCTCTTGCAGGTCCGCGGTAATTCGTCAATTCTGATCACGGCGGGCACGGCGATTTGCGGCGGCAGCGCCATCGCCGCGATTGGTCCCATTCTTCAAGCCAATGAAGAGGAAATGGCGGTATCCCTCGGCACGATTTTTATTTTGAATTCGATCGCCCTGCTGATTTTTCCGCCCATCGGGAACGCCCTCCATCTTTCGCAATCGCAATTCGGACTCTGGGCAGCGCTGGCGATCCACGACACCAGCTCCGTCGTCGGCGCCGCCACGAAATACGGCCCACAGGCCTTGGTCATCGGCACCACCGTAAAACTCGCCCGCGCTCTCTGGATCGTTCCGCTCGCTCTCGCCACTGCGGCCATCAAACATAACCGCTCCCGTCTCCAGTTTCCCTGGTTCATCGCGTTCTTTATTCTCGCGGCTGTCTTTAGCACATACCTTCCGACGCACGCACATCTTTCGAACGGACTCTTCCATCTCGGACGTCTCGGCCTCACTGCAACACTGTTCCTCATCGGCAGCGGGATCTCCCGCGCCACGCTGAAAGAGGTGGGCTGGCGCCCGCTTCTTCTCGGCGTGCTGCTGTGGCTGGGGGTGGGATTGACTTCGCTGTACTTCATTCAAACGGGGTTTATCGCGTTCTGATTCGAATGAATTCGCGGTTGCGACGGAGTTGCTTGCCGGGGCAAGCGAGATTCGGCGGACGGCCTTGCCGAAGGCGAATTTGGGTATTACACTCGCGCGGCATATCGGGCAGGTCATTCGAATGGAGGCAAAGTATGAATCGTCGCATCAGTTTCCTTGTGGTGGTTTTGGCGGTGGCAGGGTTTCTTACGGTACGCGGGGCGCTTTCGCAGGTTACGATACAGCCCACCAGGAAGGTGATCAAGCTGGCGGGTGGGCCGATAGAGGCGCCGTTCAGCGATGCGATTCTTTCGGGAAACACGCTGTATCTGGCGGGGCGAATCGGACTGGATCCGAAGACGGGAAAAGCGCCGGAAAAGACTGAAGATGAGATCAAACTTTTGCTCGATAGCGAAAAGGATGTGCTTGCGGCCGCCGGCATGACCATGGACGACTTGGTTTACGTGCAGATTGCCTGCACGGACCTGTCACTTTTTGAGAAGTTCAATCCAATTTACAAGAGTTACTTCACGACCAAGGATTATCCGGCGCGGGAATTCATTGGAGCGGGATCTCTCCTGCGTGGCGGGCATTTTGAATTGCAGGCCATCGCAGTGAAGAAGTAAGGGAACAATGCGAAAGGCAAACTCCTTTCACCGGATTTCACGGAGTTTGGCTGATCAGAGACCGAACTATATGCCGCGCTTTGCCTTCCGGCGATGGTCTTGCCTTGAACAAAATTGACTTTATTCGCCCGTGAACCAGAATCAACCCTCAAGACTTTCAAAGGATTGAACGCAAGGATTAGTTACCGATTGGCAGGAAGCCCAGGCGGAGAAGCGGGGCGTGGGCCAGACACTCGCACCCCGTCCTTGCCGTAACGCGTGGCCTCGCGGGTTAGAAGTGGAAGCGGAGGCCAAACTCCATCTGCCGTGGATTGTAGGAAGCCGCAGACGCAGTGATCACCCCAAATGTGGTCTGACTTCCTAACGCAAGGTTTGGCACCCCAAGGATGACATGGTTCAGCACATTCGTGGATTGAAAGATGAACATCATGCCCAACCGTTCGCGGATGGTCAGATCTTTTGTGACCGTCATGTCCAGATCCCAGGCGGGCAGATTGCGGATGACGCCTCCACCGCCAGAATTGGTGTCCGTCGGAAGAGCGTACCGAAACTGATTGTACACTGCGTTGGGATCGGCAAAGAGGTTGATGCCCGTTCCTTTGTTAGCATTACCAGCTCTTGCCACCGTGGTTGAAGAGACCACGCCATAATTCGCGGAATTACCTGCTGTATAAGGTGCCGTCAAGACGGCGTTCTCACCTGTGGTGCCAAGCGTGGTGACGCAAGAGACTTCACCCCATGCGGACTGGCAACCGGAAGTGTTATTTCGCACCAGAAGAGGAGCTCCGCTGTTGGCGGTAAACAGCGGAGCAACCGACCAGCCGCCAAGCAGGTGCCCGACAATCCCGTGCTGACCCTTGAAATAAGGAGGTTGGTAGAGCAACGAGAGGTTGTAGAGGAACCGGTAGTCAAACGACTCCGGGCCATAACCGTAGTGGAGGTCAAACGGATTGGGCACGCTGGTCGAGCTGGTAGCCTGCGTAGTGTCTCCGGTGCCGAGCGAACGGCTCCAAGTGAAATTGGAGCGCGCCGTTACCCCGTGCCAGTCGCGGGCGGTAAGCGAAACGATGGCACCGTTGTAATTCCCCCAGCCCATGCTGGTTTCCATGAATACGCTGTTTAGCTGATTCTGGCTGTAAACGCTGGGGAAGGCCGTGGGCACGCCTTTTGCGCTAAGGGGCGTTGCATTGCCGAAAGTCATTGGCAAGGTGGACCACAGCGGATAGAGCTGCACGTTCTTGATGTTGCTGCTTTGACTCGCGACTACGGCGGCTGTGCATGTGGGAGTGCAGAAGTTCGACACCCAGTTGCCGGACGCGTTCTGAATTGCGCCTGGCGCGTTGGCAGGCATGGCGAAGGCGCTCTCAAAGAAAGCCTGGGTCGGAACGGACGACGCGGGATTGCTGGCGCATTGTCCGCCGGGCGCGGGACCACAAAGAGCCTTGTACACGTTGGTGAATGCCGTGGCGAAGGACTGGCCGCCCAGGGTGGTCATGAATGGCACAGAGCTCAAGTCGATGGCCTGATACTCGTTGCGGAGAATCCGGCCGATGTAGCCGACCTCCAATATGATCTTTGGCGACAGTTCCCTCTGGACGGTCAGAGAGAACTCATCGGACCGCGAGGGTTTGAAGTTTGGATCGAGCTGGGATGTGTCGCCCGCCTTGGCGGAGACGATACCGCTGAAGTTCGGCTGGGCCAGGGTGGGTTGGGGTGTCTGAAGAGGAGCGGCGAGCCCATCCGTGCCTATACGGAAAGCATTTGTCGGGTCGACGTTCCCTGCTCCCGCGCAGGTTCCATCCATTCTCGCTCCGGGACATGTGATCGGCTGCAACGAACCCGCTCCCAGCAGTGGAACGAGAACCAAATCCACGCCGTTCAGTCGGCCGTAGATGCGGCCCCATCCACCGCGGATCACGGTGTGGCCACTGCCAAGGACCTTCCCAAGGATCCCGTTATTAAATGACGGTCTCCAGGCTCCCGCCAAGTGCGGGCTAAAGCCTCCGTAATACGGATTGTAGGCATACTTCCTGCCGGTATTTCCAACCAGTTCATAGCCAATCTGTGGAAGAAAAACTTGTCCATTCAACGCCGCATTCTCGCGGTTCCGCAAGAAGGTTTCGGTGGTGACCTGCTGGCCGCTGGCATCGACAAGTGTAGTATCCAACCCCGTTGTCTCGTAGGGAGGCATTTCGAGTGTCCAGGCCAGGCCGTAGCTGAAAGTGAACGACGGTTTCACGTGCCAGGCGTCGCTGAGATAAACGTTGTAAGTGGGAATGACGCTGTGCGATGTCACGGGAGGATAAACGGTGGTGCCCGCTTTGCCGTTCAGGGCCAAGTTCGAGCCCGAACGTGAAGCGATGATTTGGGGCAGAGTGATGATTCCTAGTGCCTCCTCGTAAAGCGGCGTCCAAGTACCGTTGAGTTGGGGTGAAGGCAGGCAGTTCACGGTAATCGAGCTACTGCAAGCTGGCGGCTGATACGCCGTCGGCATGGCCATGGCACTGAAAGAAGACCCGCCGCTGACATAGGTGAGGTTGGTGAATGTGGAGACCCCATTATCGTCTCGCTGGTGTATGTCCAGGGTGTGCTGGTACATCCCGCCGAACTGGAACAGGTGATTTCCGTGAATCAGGCTCATGTCGTCGCGAACGGCGTGATCGTGGCCGTCCCAATAACGTTCGCGCGCATCCTGGGTGTCCACGTTGTAAGGGATGAACGCATTGGAGGTTTCGCCGCCGATCTCCAGCGGGGCCGGGAGATTGGAGAACTGGGGCGGAGCAAGAGCGGAGTTCCACAGCCAAAAATTCCGAGTGTAGCTGTAGTGGAAGTCGTTCGTCAGAAAGGAGGTAAGATTGGTGGTGAGTCCGGCCACATAAAAAGAGGGAACCACTGGCCGGAGGATCTGGGATTTGTACTGGCCTAGTGTGTCGCCGGGAAGCACGCCACCCACATCCACTTGATTGGTGGTCTCATTCGAGAAATGGTAATAGCGGTAGCTGGCCATGAAGTGCCAATTCTTGCCGAAGTCGTGATCGAGGCGAGCCACGCCAAAGTTGGAAGTCACTGGCAAACTGACCGAGCTGCGATAACCTTGAGTGTTGAGTCCATCGCCCACAGTTCCGTTGCTGGCGGCCCCCAGTGGATCGTTGGGTAGCGGGAGCATGTTATTCCATATCGTTGAGACATACGAATTAATGCCGATGCCGCGCGGATCGCAAGCCAAAGCGCCCCCCGTGCCACAGCCTGAGGTTCCCGCTGCGTAGGCCGTAGTTTGGTGTGTGAATGGGTCCGTAACAGTGACTGGGAAGGGGTTCAAGTTGAATGCGGAGACGTTCGCACCGTTCTGAATCTGAATAACGCCCGCGCGGAGGGCGGCAGAGGGCACTAACTTGTCCAAGGTAGTGCTGAACGGATAGCGAAGCCCTTCGTAATTCACAAAGATGTAAGTTTTGCCGCCCCAGAACGAGGGAGTCAAAGGGCCACCAACAGCGCCGCCGAAACGATTACGATGCGCTTGGGGAATGGGTATGCTTAGCCGGTTGTTATCCCAGGAGTTGGCGCCGCCGACGACGTTGTTGAGATAATATTCGTAAAGCGCGCCATGGTATTGGTTGGTGCCGCGTTTTGTCACCATCTGTACCTGGCTGCCTGCCGAGCCGTTGAAGTCCGCACCCTGATTGCTGGTGTTGACGCGGAATTCCTCGATGCTTTCGACTGGCGTCGGAATGACGCCCGTGGCCGCCCCGCCCGTGGTCACAGGGTTGGTATTGGCGAAGCTCGGCGTGTAAATGTTATTCGATCCCGCCATGTCGTCGGAGATGTTGCCGCCATCGAGCAAATACGTATTCTGATCGTTGACCACGCCGGCCGTATATCCGTTGGGCGTCACCGCCGGCTGGAGAGTGGCCAGCGCGGCGGTTTCCCGGCCGACGTTAGGGAGCATCAGTAGAGCGTCACCGAAGATGGTCGTTCCTACCGTGGCGTTGGTCGTCTGTAGCTCTGCGCCCGTCGCCGTTACCTCCACCGTTTGTGCTATGGTACCGACCTCCAACGAGAAATTGATGGTCAGAGGCGTGCCGATGGTTACCTCGATTTGGCTGACCTTGGCCACACGGAAACCCGTTTTGTTTGTCGTGATTTCGTAGGGGCCGGGAGGCACGTTCGCAAACAAGTAGCGCCCCGCTTCGTTCGAGGCCGTTGTCCGGGGCGTGCTGGTAGCCTTATCGGTAAGAGTTATAGAGGCACCGCCAACGGCGCCGCCCGAAGTGTCTGTAACGAGCCCTGCCACGCTCCCGGCGTTGGCCGCTTGCCCCATGACCGCCGTGGGAGTGTGGAAGCCACAAAACATGGCCAGAACGAAATACATTAGTGGATGGAAAGGGCGTGAGGACACACTTCTACGCACAGACCTTTGAGACCGCTCCATATGACGTCCCTCCTGTTGAATGGATCTATCCGAAAGATCAGGCATGGCGGATACTCCAAGACGCGGAGCACAGGCTTTGCAAGGGAGAAGCTACGGCAAACCTATCCAATCAAAAAGGCACTCTCCCCGATGCTTCAAAGCCACGCCCCTGTCCGAATGCGGGCACTTCTATACATTTTCAGACAATTGGACAATCGGGTGAAGACCCTAATAGGAATCAGGTAAT
>Ga0066651_10000449_pt1 | contig 12522 bp, 11 predicted proteins | sample GraSoiAngelo_100_FD_71410 | JGI IMG/M metagenome (GOLD analysis project Ga0066651, IMG submission 71410) | Grasslands soil microbial communities from the Angelo Coastal Reserve, California, USA - 14_0903_02_20cm | ecosystem: Environmental > Terrestrial > Soil > Grasslands | place: USA...
GCTCGTCGAGGAGGGCGTCGTCACGCAAGCCGAGGCGGCGACGCTGGTCGACGCCGTCACGAGCCAGCTGAAGCAGGCCCACGAGGCCCTGAAGGCCACCTTCGGCACGGCGCCGCCGGCGGACGGCAGGATCCCGTATTCCACGGGTGACGCCGTCGTCACCGCCGTCGCCGCCGACCGGCTCCGCTCGCTCAACGAGGAGCTGCTGCGCGTGCCGGAGCACTTCGCGGTGCATCCGAAGCTGAAGGGACAGCTCGAGCGGCGGCTGCAATGGATCGAGGAGGGAGGAATCGACTGGGGGCAGGCCGAGGCGCTTGCGTTCGGCTCGCTGCTCGTCGAGGGGATCCCGATCCGCCTGACCGGACAGGACAGCGAGCGCGGCACGTTCTCCCACCGCCACGCCGTGCTGCACGACGTCAACACCGGCGAGACGTACACACCCCTGCAGAACCTCGAAGCCCAGACGGCCTCCTGCGAGATCTACAACTCGCCGCTCTCGGAGTACGCGTGCCTCGGCTTCGAATACGGCTACTCCGTCGCGGCTCCGGAGGCGCTCGTGCTGTGGGAGGCCCAGTTCGGCGACTTCGTCAACGGCGCGCAGATCGTGATCGACCAGTTCATCGTCGCCGGGCTCTCCAAGTGGCGGGAGACAACGCGGCTGACGTTGCTGCTGCCGCACGGCTACGAGGGAAATGGGCCGGAGCACTCGAGCGCCCGCCTGGAGCGCTTCCTGCAGCTGGCAGCGCAGGAGAACATCCGCGTCGCGAACTGCACGACGTCCGCCCAGTATTTCCACCTCGTCCGCCGCCAGGCGCTCGACGCGGCGGGACGCCCGCTCGTCGTCATGACGCCGAAGGGGCTGCTGCGGCTGAAGCAGGCGTCGTCGACGCTGTCCGACCTCGCGGAGGGCTCGTTCCGTCCGGTGATCGACGATCCAAAGGCGGATCACGACGCGGTCACGCGGCTCGTGTTCTGCTCGGGGAAGCTGTACTACGACATCGTCGGGCACGCGCAGCGGGCCGCCGCGAGCAATGTGGCGATCGCGCGACTCGAGCAGCTGTACCCGTTCCCGGTCGACGACTATGCGGCCGTCGTCGGCTCCTATCCCAACCTCGAAGAGGAGATTTGGGCGCAGGAGGAGCCGCAGAACATGGGTGCGTGGCGGACGATTCGCCATCGGCTCGAGGCGCCCGGGGTGCCGCTGTCGTATGTCGGGCGTCCCTGGCGTGCGAGCCCGAGCGAGGGTTATCCGACCGCGCACCTGCGCGAGCAGGACCGGATAGTGCGCGCCGCGCTCGGCGTCGGCTCCGGTTGAGGCCGCGCTAGCGGCGCCGGTTCGCTGCGCGCGCGGCGCGCGCGGTCTGAGCCGCCCGCAGCACGCGTGCCGCCACTCGCGGTCCGTGCTTGCGTGCGATGTTCAGGATCTGCTTGCGCTGGCGCGGCGGCAGACGGCGCCAGATGTCCCACGCCGTGAGCGCAAGGCCGAGGGGGCCGACTTTGGGCTTGAGGCGCGGCACGCGCGCATCCTAGTCGTCCTGCTTGTCGTGGCCGTACGCATGTCCGCGACCGTGGCCGTGGCCCGGGCCGTCGTCCTGCTCGTCGGCCTGATCGGTCGGGGCCGCTGGAGCCGCGGGCGGCGCAGCCGGCGGCTCAGGCGCTGCGCCCGCGTCCGTCGGCGCAGCCTCGGGCTGTGCTGTCGGCGCGGGCGTCGTCGCGGCGAGCTGCCGCTGCCGGGCTGGGCGCCGTCGGGCCGGGTGCCGGCGGACGACGGCCAGGCTCCGGCTGCTGAGGGCCTCCGGCCGCGTGTGGACGTGGATCGTGCGCCTCGTCACGAGCCCCGCCACGTTCCTGTGGAGGCTCCGCGCCGGCTGCGGCGTCAGGCGGACGGAGCGCTGGAGCGCTGACGGCGGAGCCGACATCGGCGCGCCGGCCTCGGTCGGTGCCTTGACCAGAGCCGCCATGCCCACCACGGTCACGATCGCCCCGGTCATCAGCGCAGCGGCCAGGCCGCGCGCGCAAGTTTCCCTCATGTTCTTCCCCCCAACTGTCGATACCTCGATCAAGGGATTCCATCGGCATCGGGGAGTCGGACTTGAGGGGAAGTTGTGGCTAGTTTCAAGGTCAAGCTCGTTGCGTATTTCCTGCTGCTCTCGCTGCTGCCGCTGGCGGCCGCGTTCTGGGGCTTCTCGACCGTCGCCGCCCGCAGCGAGACGCGGCGCGTGGACGCGCGGCTGCAAGCCGGCCTTCGCGCAGACCTCGCCACCTACCAGGACGAGCTCGTCGCCGCCGACGCGGACGCCGCCCAGCTCGCCCGCAACCTCGCATTCCAGCGCGCCCTGATCCGGCACGACCGCGGCGCGATCCAGCGCCTGCTGAAGGGGCACCCCAATCTCAGCGTCGAGGCGGGCAACGGCTTCCAGGTCGGCCGCGTCGATGCGACCGCCGCTACCCGTCAGGTCGCCGTCGTCGGCGAGCGCGGAACGCGCGGCGCGGTGATCGCCGCCGTGCCGCTCGACCAGAGCCTCGTCAGCCGTCTGGAGGGGCGTTCCGGGCTCGACGCGGACGAGCACGTCATCCTGATCGAGGACCGGCGCGTCGTCGCAGGTCCGGCCGACACGCTCGGCAGCCGTATCGACGCGCTGCCCGGCAGAACGCACACGTTGACGTTCTCGAGCACGCGCTACCGCACGCTCGTCGCCGAGACGCTGGACAACATGCCGTCGGGGACGATCGGCGTGATCAGCCCGCAGACTCGCATCGACGCCGCGAACCACGCCGCGATGCAGCGGCTGCTCGCCGGTCTCTTCGCGTGCATGCTGCTCGTCGCGATCGTCGCGTACATCGAAGGCCGCGCGATCGTGCGCACCCTGCGCCGCCTCGTCGACGCCACGCGCGCGATCTCGCGCGGTGACCTCGAGCAGCGGGTCCCGGTGCAGGGCCGTGACGAGTTCGCGCTCCTCGGCCGGACGTTCAACGAGATGGCCGCGCAGCTCCAGACCCGCCTCGCCGAGCTCGAGCGCCAGCGGGGCCGGCTGCGCGACGTCATCGCCCGGTTCGGAGAGGCGCTAGGCGCCACCCACGACGCGGACCAGCTGATGCGCCTGATCGTCGAGGCGGCGGTCGAGGCGACGAGTGCGAAGGGAGGCGTGATCATCTCGTCCAGCGGCGAGCTGATCCAGGCCGGCAAGCCCGGCGAAGGGGGGGACAAGATCGAGGTTCCGCTCTCCGCGGGCGACGTGACGTTCGGCTCCCTCCTGCTGTTCGGCGACCACTTCGAGGACGAGGACCGGATGACCGCGGTCTCGCTCGCGTCGCATGCGGTCGTCGCGCTCGAGAACGCGCGTCTGCACCGGATCGTCGAGCGCCAGGCGCTCGTCGACGGTCTCACCGGCCTTGCGAACCGGCGGCAGTGCGAGGACACGCTGGCCTCCGAGCTCGCACGCCTCGAGCGCTTCGGCGGCCCTCTGGCCGTCGTCGTCACCGACCTCGACTGGTTCAAGGACGTCAACGACCGCTACGGCCACCCCTCGGGGGACGCCGTGCTGCGGGAATTCGCCCAGCTCCTGCAGGAGTCGGTCCGCGACGTCGACCTCGCCGGGCGCTGGGGTGGGGAGGAGTTCATGCTCATCCTCCCGGGCACCGACCTGGCCGGCGGGGCGCAAGTCGCCGAGCGGGTTCGGATCGCCCTGGCGGGCCGCATCGTCCTCTCGGCCGACGGCTCTCCGATCCCGGTCACCGCCAGCTTCGGCGTCGCCGCGACGCCGCCTGCGTCCACGGCCGCCGAGCTCTTCTCGGCCGCCGACGCGGCCCTCTACGAGGCGAAGCGAAACGGGAAGAACCGGGTCGAGACGGACGCGGAGCCCGTGGCGCATCCGTAGGCTCCCGTATCCTCCTTGCGTGGAAAAGCCCGGAGAGGGGCTACACTCCCGCGGCAGCAACTCGCCCCCGCCCCCAAGCTCAGGAGACCCTATGACGGTGGAGACCCCTTCCCTGTTCGCGAAGGTGATCCAAGATCACCTGGATTTGAAGCAACGAAATTCGCGGCTCGACGACGCGATGCCGCTGACGCACTACAAGAACTCCGATCCGTTCGACAACCACCCGCTGTTCAAGACCGAGGAGCAGGCCCGCCTCGAGGAGACGATGGACGGCGAGGAGCCGGCAGTCGTAGCTACGACCGTGCTCGCCTGGCCCGGCGAGGACACCGCCGACGAAGTCGTTCCGCACGCCGACGAGGGGAGCCTCTGGGGCAAGAGCCGCGATTTCGACTGGGGCGACTAGGGGCGTAGGGTAGGTCCTCCCGACGAGGAGGACCGATGAAGCGACTACTGCTGGGATTCGCGCTCGCGGCGGCGGTGGCGTACGCCTTGCGCGATTGGTTCGCCGCGCCGCAGCCGCATCCGTCCTGGGAGGAGACCGACAACGACCCCGAGGACATGAGCGGCGATCTCGCGCAGCGTGCGCGTGAGGCCGAAGGAGCCCAGGCGTCCGAGGAGTCTGAGACCCCGGCTTAGAGCAAACCCGCGACGACGCGGAGGTCGTCGACGAAGGCGGCGAAATTCGCCTCTCGGTCCGACGGCTCGCCGCGCAGGATCGATGACGGATGCACCGTCGCCGTCACGGCGTCCGCGAGGTCCGCGTCGAGCAACTCGCCGCGATGCTGGGTGACGCGGAATTGGCGGCCGAGCAGCGACTGGGCTGCCGTCGCGCCGAGCAGGACGAGGACGCGCGGCTTCACCACCTCGAGCTCCGCCTCGAGCCAGGGCCGGCAGGCCGTCATCTCGGTCCAGTTGGGCTTCTGGTGGATCCGGCGCTTGCCGCGCGCCTGCCACTTGAAATGCTTGACGGCGTTCGTCACATAGACGCTCGTGCGGTCGATTCCGGCCGCCTCGAGCGCCTCGTCGAAGACCCGGCCCGCCGGGCCCACGAACGGCTTGCCGGCGCGGTCCTCCTGATCGCCCGGCTGTTCGCCCACGAAGACCGCGCTCGCGCCGGCGGCGCCTTCGCCGAAGACCGTCTGGGTGCCGACCTGCCAGAGGTGGCAGCCGCGGCAGCCAGCCGCCGCCTCGCGTAGCGCCGGCAGCGTCAGCCGCTCGGGCAGGAACTCGGCGGCGGTCACCTCCCGTGTATCCCCAGACCCCCGAGGAGCGCAACCACTCAGTCCCCCAAGCGGGGGATTCCTTCAAACCGGGACACAGCGAAGCTGTGGGACGGTTTCGACAAGGGGGCCATCCTGCGGCTGCACCAACCAAACGAGCTCGGGCGATGAGCGACCACGCCCTGCCACTCCGGCTCATTCCGGGGCCCGAAGAGACGCGCTCGCACGAGGCGCTCGTCGAGTCGTACCGCCGTCTCGCCGACGTCTTCCACGACGTCCTCGGCGAGCAGAGCCTCGACGCCCTCCTCGACCGCATCGCCGACGCGCTGGCCGACCTCGTCCCGCACGACTCGCTGACGATCTACGAGGCCGACGAGCCGCGACGCATGCTCATTCCCGTCTGGGCGCGCGACAAGTGGGCAGACAAGATCCTCGCGGACAAGTGCCCCTTCGGCGTCGGCCTGACCGGCTGGGGCGTGGAGCACCGTAAGGCCGCGCGGGTCAACCAGGCGCACCTCGACCCGCGCGTCGCCACGGTCCCCGGTACGCCCGAGAACGAGCCGGAGGCGATGGTCACGATTCCTCTGATCGCGCGCGACTCCGTCAAGGGCGCGCTCAACATCTACCGGCTCGGTGAGGACGCGTCGTTCGACGACGACGAGTTCGAGCTGGCGAAGCGCTTCGGGGACGCGGCCGCGCTGGCGCTCGACAACGCCCAGATCCGCGTGCGCCTCGAGCAGCAGGCGATGACGGACTCGCTGACCGGGCTGTACAACCACCGGGCGTTCCACGAGCGGCTGCGCGAGGCGCTCGCGCACGCGAGCCGCGCGCACGAGGCCGTCTCGGTACTGATGCTCGACATCGACGACTTCAAGCGCGTCAACGACATCTACGGCCACGGCGCGGGCGACGAGATCCTGCGCGGGCTCGCAGAGACGCTGAAGGACTCCGTTCGTTCCTCCGACGCCGTCTACCGGCTCGGTGGAGAGGAGTTCGCCATCGTGATCGCGTCGCGCTCGGCTCAGCACGCCGAGCAGCTCGCCCACCGCGTGGTGGGCCGCGTCGAGTCGACCGACTTCGATCCCGCCGGTCGCATCACCATCTCCGTCGGGCTCGCGCGCGGCCCCGAGCATGCGATGAACCCGCGCGAGCTGATCGCCTGCGCCGAGGCGGCGATGATGAGCGCGAAGGCACGCGGGAAGAACCAGATCGTCCTCTATGAGGAGAGCACGATGGAGCGACCGGCCGGCGAGCCGGTGCCGTCCGCGCGCGACGTCCGCTCCGTCGCGCACATGAAGATGCTGCAGAGCCTGGGCGGCAAGCTCAACCGCCTCAACGACGTGAAGCAGATCGGCACCGTGATCGCGACGGAGCTGCGCGCGCTGATCGACTACCACAACTGTCGCGTGTCGCTCGTCGAGGGCTACGACGTCCGGCCGATCGCGTTCGTCGGGCGGTTCACGAGCGAAACCCGGGAACCGATGGAGATCCTCGCGTGCAAGGTGGGGGAGGGCATCACCGGCCGCGTCGCGCAGACCGGCGAGTCGCTGCTGATCGGCGACGCCGCGAACTGCGAGTTCGCCCGCATTCTGCCGGGTACCGACTCGATCGACGAGTCGCAGGTCGTCGTGCCGCTGACGTTCGGGACACGTGTCGTCGGCGTGATCGTCATCTCGAAGCTCGGCCTGAACCAGTTCGACGAGGCCGACGTGCGCCTGCTCGAGGTGCTCGCCGGGCATGCGGCCGTCGCGCTCGAGAACGCCGGCCTCTACGAGGCCGCGCGCCGGGAGGCCGAGCGTGCGACCGCGCTGCTCGAGTTCAGCCGCCAGCTGTCGAGCGCCGACGGGATGGACGCGGTCGTCGACCGGATCGTCGAGCTGTCGGCTCACACGCTCGGTTCACACCGGGCATCTGTCTGGTACCAGGGCACGGCCTGCGGCAAGATCGAGCTCCGCGCGACTCACGGCTACTCGGAGCTCGAGCGCGAGCGCCTCTCGCGCCAGCGGTTTCCGCACGAGCTGGCCGACGAGCCGTTCGTCGCCGGCGACGCGGCGATCGCGCCGCTGGCCCTCGACGGCGGCCGTCTCGGCGCCATCGCCCTCTCGCTGCCGGAGGATGCGGAGTTCGGCGAACGGCAGCTCCGTCTGCTCGCAGGGATCGCGCATCAGTCGAAGCTCGCGCTTACAAACGCCGGCAGCTTCGACACGCTCGAGCGGACGTTCCTCGAGACGGTCGAGGCGCTCGCGAACGCGCTCGAGGCGAACGACGAGTACACGTCCTCACACGCGCGCTGGATCACCGACCTCGCGCTCAAGGTCGGTCAGGAGCTCGGTCTCGAAGGCGTGTCGCTGAAGCGGCTCGAGCTCGGCGCGCTCTTCCACGACATCGGAAAGATCGGCATCCCCGAGACGATCCTCTCGAAGCCCGGGCCGCTCACGGCCGAGGAGCGCGGGATCGTCGAGACCCATCCGGAGCTCGGCGAGAAGATCATCGCGCCGATCGACCGGCTCGAAGAGGTGCGGCCGATCGTGCGGCATTGCCACGAGCGCTATGACGGCGCGGGCTATCCCGACCGGCTCGCGGGCGACGACATCCCGGTCGAGTCGCGGATCATCTTCGTCTGCGACGCGTACCACGCGATGACGACCGACCGTCCGTACCGAAAGCGGCTGAACGCCGGCGAGGCCTTGCGCCGCCTGCACGAGGCCGCCGGGACGCAGTTCGACCCGCGGGTGGTCGAGGTCTGCGCGCGGGTGCTCGTTAGTCGCGGCGCGGGCGCCAGCCCGTCAGGGCTTCCAGGCCCTCACTGAAGCTGACGTGCCCCGTCGCCGGCGCGACCGTCTCGCGCGCGAGCGCGCGCTCCGCGTCCTCGATCGAGCGTTCGCGTCTGCGGACGCTCTCCTGCTGTGCCGCGAGGCCCGTCTGCAGGCGTAGCACTTCCGCCTCCCGTCCCCTGAGCTCCTGCTCGCGCGCGGTCAGCTCCGCCTCGCGCTCTGCGACGCGCCGCTCGTTCTCGGTGCTCTGTTCCTCGGTCACGGTCGCGCGCCGGGCGAGGGTGTCCAGCTCGTCTTCGCGCCGGGCGAGCGCCCGCGCACGCTCGTCGAGCTCCCGCCGCTCCACGGCGACCGCTTCCCGCGCCGCGGCGAGCTCCCGCTGCTCCACGGCGACCGCTTCCTGCGCTGCGGCGAGCTCGCGCTCCGCCCCCTCGAGCACGCCCGCCCGCTGCGCGATGTCCTGCTCCCGCGCGTCGAGCCCTTCGAGCTTTGGCTCCAGCTCCGCCACCCGGCGCTCACGCTCGGCGAGCGCGGGCTCGGCTTCCTCGAGCTCGAGCTGACGCCCGAGCAGCGCTGTCTCTCGCTCCGCGAGCTCGCGCTCGCGCGTTTCGACCGCCTGCGCCCGTTCGTCGACCTCCGCTTCGCGGCGGGAAATCAGTTCCTCTGCGTAGGCGCGGTCCTCGTCGACCGCAGGCTTCTCCGCGCGGCGGAAACGAAGCGTACGGCGCGGGGCTTCGGGCTCCTCGAGCTCGCGGGTGCGGCGCTCGACCTCGAGCTCGCGCCTGGCAACGTCGGCTGCGCGCTCCCGGAGGGCTCGCTTCATGTCCTCGAGCTGGACGAGGTCCTCGGTGCGCTGCCGTTCACGCTGCGCCGCGAGGCGTCGGGCGAGCTGCTGAACCTGGTCGCGGCCGAGGTCGTCCTGCTGGGCCCATGCTGCCTCCCAGCCGAGCGACTCCCACGAGTCCTCGTGCGGCTCGTCCATTAGCAGAGGGTAGCGCGACGCGACGTACGTTTGAGCGCTCCGAGCAGGGGAAAACGCGGGCCATGCCAGGCAAGAGAGCATCCGTCAAAAACGAGAAGCAGTACGAGAAGCTGAAGGAGAAGGGGATGTCGAAGCAGCGCGCCGCGCGCATCTCGAACTCACCGGGCGCGTCGAGCCGCGGCGGCAAGAAGTCGGGCTCGAGCTCGTCCCGCTCTTCCTCCAGCCAGGGCGGCACGTCCGCGCAGAAGAAGGCCGCGGGCCGCAAGGGCGGCCGCGCCACCGCGCGGAAGAGCTAGCCCGTCCCGGCGACGGTGATGCGTCGTGCGTGCTCGTGCCGAACCCGCACGACGTAGTCGCCCCCGCCGGCCGGCTCGACCGTGTACTCGCCCCCGGCGACGCTCGCTGGGCGGAAGCGCAGCCTGAGCACCTCGTCACCGGCCTCGGCGAACGTCGTGTACGAGACGCGGTTGCGTCCGTACGAAACTGCGCGGACGACGGAGCTCGAGCCCAGCAGGTGGTTCTGCCGTTTCGGTGCGAGCTCCGGCAGCGACGCCATGCCCCAGTTGAAGCTGCGCAGGTAATCGGCGTAGCCGTCGCTGAACCAGTAGGTGTTCTGCGGCCGCTGCCCGCAGCAGGAGATGCGGCCGTCGTTCGCGGCGAAGTACGTCGCGTAGTTGAGCGCACGCACGGCGAGCTCGCGTGCACGTCCGTCACCCGTGCGGCGGTAGAGCTCGGCGTTGCCGGCGCCCCACCGCGAGGTGGTGCTTCCCAGGCCGACCGGTGAGCAGCAGCCCGGCTTGCCGGGTGCGCGCTGCTCGTCGATCGCCCAAGCGCCGGCGAACGGCCCGCGGCCGAAGTGCTTGCGCACGTACTCGAGCAACGCGGCGGCGTGGCGCTGCCAGAGCGGATCCTTCAGCGGGTCGCGCAACAGGTACAACGCAGTCAGCGTCGGCACGGCCTGGTTGCGGCTCCCGGGGTTGTACGGCACGTCCTCGTAGAAGCCGCTCCAGCGGTCGGTCTCGAGCTGGTACTCGACCAGCCACGACCAGGCAAGGCTCTGCGCGCGGCGATACGCCGCCGTGTTCCCGACGCCGAGCTCGATCAGGTCGTCGAGCAGCTGGATCGGCCCGACGACCGCGCCACCGAACTCCGCGCGATCGAGGACGCGCCCCGTACGGGCGTCGACGCGGAACGGCCAGGGCGTATGCGTCGCATCCCCGGCGCGCACGTGCCGCGCCAGCGCCTCGCCGGCGTCGACGGCTGCGCGCAGGTAGCGACGGTCGCCCGTCAGCTCGTAGAACTGCAGATAGCCGCGCCCGAGCAGCCCGACCTTGTCGGGCTCGGTGCCGCCGTAGAACCTGCGCGGGAGTCCGGCGAGGCAGCGGCCGTACTTGCGCTCGCCCGCGCAGCTCGTCGCGAACGGGACGCGGCTCCAGGACCAGCGCGCGGGCGTCGTTCCGTGCGCGAGCTGGTAGTCCAGCATTCGTCGCACGGTCGCGATCGCGCGGCGGTCGCCGGAGTACGGGTACCAGGCGACGACGGAGTCCACGAAGGCTGCATTCAGGAATGCAGGGTTGTGCTGCCAGTAGAGGCCGCGAAGCGAGTCGCCGTCGAAGACGGCGTACCGCAGATACACGCCGTGCGCACGGTGCTCGAGGAAGTTCCAGCCCAGCCGGAGCACGTGGTCGTAGCCGAGGTTGGCGCTCGGCCGGTACCACGGCAGCAGCCGCCCGTCCGCATCGCGCACCGCAGGGTGCCAGGGCAGCAGCCGGTGGAGAGGCCGTCCGTGCACGCCGCTCGTTTCGCGCGTCGGGTAGAGCCCGAACTGCTTCAGCGCCGGGATCAGCATCGCGTACGGGTGCATCGCGGCCGAATGGGGCCAGCGCCCCACGACCGTGTGCAGCGGCGCGCGCGGCTGCAACCGCCGCAGGGCATGCGCGAACAGCATCGACTGGTCGCGTGGGTTGACGACGCGGTCCCGCATGCTCCACCAGAGCTGCACCGGGACGCCGGATCTGGCGATCTTGCCCACGTACGCGATCGGACTGCGCAGCGCGTACGCCCGCCGGGCCGAGCGCGGCGTCCCGCCGATCTCCTCGCGCGCTTTCAGCCGCAGCCCCGTGCCGAGCGTCGCGCCGCCCCACTGGTGGACGCAGCGGCTGTTGCAGCCGAGGCGCGTGAAGTCGCGGTAGCGCTTGGCCATGTCGGTCACCGGGTCGAATGCTGCGACGCCGGCGAGCAGGGACGGGTCGCGTCCCAGGAGCAACAGGCTCTCCTGCCCGCCCATGCTCGCGCCGAACGCGTAGACGCGCGACCTGTCGAGCCGTAGCCAGGGCACCTTCTGCCGAACGATCTGCGGCATCCGCGCGAGATCGGCGATCTGGCCGGAATAGCCCCAGGAGAAGCGTGCGAAGCGGCGTCCCTGACCTTCCGGATTGACGACGGCGAACGACCCGAGAGCGGGCAGGTCGCCCCAGCGGTCGGCGTTGTCGTCGGCCGCGACCCCGCGTCCGTGCGGCGAGATGACGAGCGGCAGGGGCGGGTGCCGGTCCGGGCCGTACCAGTCCGGCACGAGCACGTACGCCGCGCGCCGGTGCCCGTCGTGGGCGCGGTACTCGATCTGGATAGTGCGGACGTGGATCTGCTCCCAGCCGCCGCCGCCCGCCGCCGCCGACGAAACGGAGAGGCAGAGCAGCGCTGCCAGCGCGCACAGTCCCCAGCGAGCCATTGTCAGCATGCTCGCAAACCGACGGGTGCTGCGGCTCGTACCTCACGCGATGGGGGTCGAAGGGCGATCCCGGGACGGGAGGAGAACCGATGCTGCGAAGGTTTCATCTGCTCGCGGGCGCGACGGCGCTCGCGTTCGCCCTGGCTGCAGTGGGAGGGGCAGCCGCACGAAGCCAGGCAGACACGCTTCACATTGCGGCGGCGATGGTCGCCGCGAACGAGACACCGACTCCGAAGGGTGATGTCGGAAGCGCCCGCGGCACTTTCACCGCGACGCTGACGAAATCCGGAACCGGAGGAGAGCTGTCGTGGCGGCTGGCGTTCAGCAACCTCAGCGGCAACGCGATCGCGGCGCACATCCACGTCGGCGCTGCCGGCGTCGCCGGCCCGGTGCGGGTGCCGCTCTGCGCGCCGTGCACCAGCGGCGTCACCGGCACCGCGACGATCACCGCCGAGGTGCTCGACGCGATCATGAACGGGCGCGCGTACGTCAACGTGCACACGCCGACGAACCCGGCCGGCGAGATCCGCGACCAGGTCGGGATTTCCGCCTCGGTCAAGACGACGTTGCGGGCAGCACAGGAGCGTCCGAAGCCGAAGGGCAAGCTCGCGAAGGCGAAGGGGACGTTCACCGCAACGATCATGCGCACGGGGACGACCGGCGTCGTCACCTGGCGCCTGACGTTCAACAAGCTGAGCGGCCGAGCGATCGCTGCACACATCCACAGCGGCGCGCGCGGCAAGCCAGGCCCGGTGATCGTGCCGCTTTGCGCACCGTGCCGAAGCGGGGCGCGTGGACGGGCCACCGTCGATGCCTCCGTGCTCAACGCGCTCGAGTCGGGCGCGACGTACGTGAACGTTCACACGAAGAAGAACGCCGCAGGGGAGATCCGCGGTCAGCTTCCTGCAGTACCACTGACCTAAACGGCAGGGGTCTGACC
>Ga0066651_10000455_pt1 | contig 12470 bp, 12 predicted proteins | sample GraSoiAngelo_100_FD_71410 | JGI IMG/M metagenome (GOLD analysis project Ga0066651, IMG submission 71410) | Grasslands soil microbial communities from the Angelo Coastal Reserve, California, USA - 14_0903_02_20cm | ecosystem: Environmental > Terrestrial > Soil > Grasslands | place: USA...
ACGTTCCGAATCGAATTGCCACTCGCGGCCTGAACATGACGGAAAACCCAGTCCGGTCCCTCTTGGTGTCGCCGCGCAGCTCTTTTCATTCGGCGGTTGTTCTTCTCTGTTGCGCTGCAGGCGTGCTGGGTGGATGCAGCATGAGGAAACGTCCGGCTATTCCCTGGGCTACTGAGGTGCAGGTGAGGCCGGTAACGCAACCACGCTTGGCGGAGATGGGCAGTGTTCCTGATGATTTGGTCCCGGAACTACAGCTCGAATTGCCTCCTTTTCCAGGCCAATTGGCGCCGGTGCGGACGGCCCCTCCGCGGCCACACGTCAGCACGCCGCCCTCCGCGGCCACGGGGAACGATGCCGAAAAGTTGGAAGCACCCACGATTGCCCTGCAGGTAACGCCACAAGAATCCGCGGTGGCCCAGCAGCAGACAAAGCAGAGCCTGGGCATCGCCGAGAAGAACCTAGAGTCCGCCCGCGGGAAAAACTTGAATGCCGCGCAGTCGGACCTGGCCTCCAAAATCAGAGGCTTCATCAAGGACGCGCGCGAAGCCGCGCAGATTGCGGATTGGATCCGCGCACGCAGTCTGGCCAAAAAAGCGCAGCTCCTGTCTGAAGAACTTGCTGGTTCGCTTTAGCTCCTTGTTCTCTTCAAATGTTTTCTTGCCGGGTACGCATTCAACTCATTCGAACTTGTGCCGCGAAGGAAGCGCGCGGCCAGATACGATAAGATGACGTCATGAAGAAGTTCGAAGCAGCCATCGCGGGCGGTGGAGTGATTGGCGGAGCCATCGCGCTGGAACTTGCACGTGCCGGTCTGCGCGTGGCGGTCTTCGACCGTCAGCAAGCGGGCCAGGAAGCGTCCTGGGCCGGCGCCGGAATCCTTTCCCCGGCACCGGAAAATCCCGGAATGGTGGCGATGGTGCCGCTGGGAAAGGCGAGCCTTGCGCTGTATCCCGAATTTGTCGGGTGGGTCGAGGAGATTTCCGGCAAGAGCACGGGCTTTCGACCGAAGGGGACGCTTGAGGCGCTGTTCTCTCACGATACGAAAGCGGAGCTCAGCACCATTATCGCGCTGCATCACGGCCTGGGATTGAAGGCCGAGCCGCTTCGCGCCGAGGATGCGCGCGAGCTCGAACCGGCGCTGAGTGAAGAAGTCGAAGCTGCCGTGCTCAGGCCGGAGGAAGGATCGGTTGACAACCGCGCGCTGACGACGGCCATTCTGAAAGCAGCGGAGCGCAGCGGCGCCGAGATTTTTTCTGGAGACGGCGCGAAGGCGATCTGGCGCGAAGGGAATCGCTGCGCGGGATTGCTTCTGCAGAATGAGAAAGTGGAAGCCAAATGGACCATCATCGCTGCAGGGTGCTTTTCGGCGACGATCGAAGGAATTGCGCCGTATGTCCCGGTGCGGCCCGCAAAAGGGCAGATGGCCGCGCTGCGCGCGGATGATTTGAAGATGGAACGGGTGCTCTGGTCGGAGAGGATCTATCTCGTGCCGCGGAACGATGGGCGTATTCTGGCGGGGGCGACGATCGAGTACGCCGGTTTCGACAAACGGACCACCGCAGGCGGCATCGGGAAGATTCTTTCGGGCGCCATCGATCTTGCGCCGGGCCTCGCAAATGCGCGCCTTGAAGAAACCTGGGCAGGCCTGCGTCCCGATTCTCCCGATCACCTTCCCATACTCGGCCCGACCGACGTCGACGGCCTGCTGATTGCCACGGGACACTTCCGGAGTGGAATCCTGCTCGCGCCCGTCACGGCGCGCCTGGTCCGCGAATGGATTACGGAACAGCGAGTGAGTGCGGATTGGGACCGCTTCAGTCCGCTGCGCTTTCCATCCGCCACGGCTGATGCCGCGTCGCGCGTGCCTGCCTGAGTTCCTTTCAAAATCGCGCCAGGGAAATCGCATGAAGGAGCGACTGCCGCATGCGCTGCATTTGCAGCCCCTTCACTTCCCTCCGTTTGTCCGCAGCGGGTGGCGCGATGCGCGCCAGAGGATCCAGACCTGCTCCCGCATTGGCCGGGACATAGGCAGCATCCAGAATCAAAGGCCGATCGAAGGTCACATCGATCGCCGTGCCGCGTGGGAGCTCTGCTTCAGGCCCGCGCGTGGCCAGGATGGCGATGAGTGCACCAATTCCCGCGGCGCCACCGCCAATCGATGCTCCGCGACCGGGTGCGTCATTGACGATTTCGCCGGCAAGAGCGCCAATATAGGCGCCGCCACCGCTGGCCACCAACACCGTGGCGGTGTCTCGCCCCTTACTCGAAGGCCCTTTGATTTTGCCTTCGCGGTCAACGCCTTCTTGTCCATTGCGGTCCACGCTGTTAGGCGTCGCCCGCAATTCAATCGTGTAGCCATTCGGATAGGTCATTTGCTCGAGCGCGATACGAAACTCGCCGCGGCCCTTGATCCGGCCTGGCCTCTTTGCTTCGAGAACCTGGCCGCGTAGGAATGTGCCTAAGGGGATGGCGATTTTGTTGTTGACGGAGATGGGATAGGCCGTCTCGAAATAAACGGAATCGCCGGCCTTAGCCGTGCGCGTGTTGATGCCGTTGCGAAGTAATAGCGGAAGCCGCGTACCCGTGGGAACGGCAACTTGACCGGTATTTGGAGCGGGAGCGGCGGAGTTGGCGGCTGCTTGTGTTACGGGCGCTGCGCCTGCGGAGGAACCCATGGATGGATCTTGTGCGGGAAGGTTCGGCGGCGCAGCGGAAGAGGCGAGTAGCGTGAAGATGATGAGACGCATTGGGAGTCGTGGGAACATGGGAATCACCTCAAGGGGTCTGACCTGGCCCCTTGAAGTGAAATGCATGACGATCGCCAGACGAGCTGGTTGCGGTGAGGAACCCGGTCCTACATGCCTAAGGCCTTCTAATGCCAACAGTTATGGCTCGGTGTACGGAGATTGAGCAGGCGCACAAGGTGACTGAATCGCATTTCAGGGATTAAGGTGGTTGTCAGGGATAGGCATCTGTGTCAGCGACAGGCAGCAAGCCCCTCCAGTAGTACTGCGACCGGTGATGGTCCCGCCCGGCAGTTGAACTAAGGCTCAGGCTGTTGTGGGCGCACGGGGGATTGAATGACAGGCTGAAATTGTCCGAGATTGCTAAATTGGACCTGACTGCTGTCCAGAAAAAGGTCATGCTCAAGGACGACATCCAAAGTGGAGCCGCGCGGGAGCTCCGCTTCTGGTCCGCGGGTTAGGAGCACGGCAGCCAATCCTGCCGCCGCACCGATCCCCGCGCCAATGCCAAGTCCCTTCACGCCGTGGGCAATTGCGCCAATTCCTGCGCCGGCGGCTGTCGTCTGCGCGACCGTACCGACGTCTTTTCCTTTCCCGCCGCCGCCGGTGACCTTGCCTTCGGAGTCCATGGTCTCCTTGCCGCCGGAATCGGCGCTACGCGGGGCAGCGTTCAAACTGACGGTGTAGCCGTTCGGCAGTATCAATGTGTCCAGGCGTAGCCGGAATTCGCCCTTCCCTTTCACTTTTCCAGGCCGCTTCGATTCCAGCAGCTCGCCGCGAAGATAGGAACCAACTGGGATAACGATGCGATTGTTCTGGGTGATTGGGAAAGATGTTTGGAGGTAGATCGAGTCTCCCGGCTTGGCGCTGCGCGTGGAAATGCCGTTCTGAAGCACCACGCCTACTCGCGTTCCCGAAGGAACCGTAATTCTTTCGCTCGCGCCGGCTTCTTGCGGCGCCGCAGCAGGCTTGGGCGCGACAGGAGCTGGAGCGCTGGACTGCGGCCCTTCAGGCTGCTGCGCAGCGCAGGATATGCTCACTGCCAATGCTGCGGCAATCAAAATCAGGTATTCGCGAATCCCTGGACCCCGACGCGCTTTCATGGCAACCCTCCGCAGTGCTTGATGCGATGCATTAAGCGACGAGCTTGGATGCCTGAGTATACCGCGAGCTACTTCATTATTTGCAGAGGTTTGACCGGAAAGCGAACGGGAGCTACGCTTGAAGCAGATTGAGGAGAATCGCATGGCGAAGCTGGCATTGATTTACGGGATGAGGTTGCTGCCCGAGGAAGAGCTTGGCGAAGTGAAGGACGCGACGGTGGTGCTGAAGAACGGCCGCATGGCGCGCGTGACCATGCACTTAATCGAGGGGAGTAAGGAAGAGATCGAAAACACCTTCCGCCAATCCATCGAAGCCTTCTTTGAGATGTATCCGGAGATTTGAGCAGTATTCAGTTTTACGTTCTAGGTTTTTTTGGTTCTAAGTTTTCACTCGTTCGTTGTGAGTGTCTCGTTGAGGCGCTCTCCATCGAGTAGCCTCGAATAGGAAAGCAGCTCACGGATTTGCTGGGGGCACCTAAAACTGAGTACTCTGAACTTACAACTATTTCAGCGGTTTCCGAAGTTTTCCGGATCGGCGTTGGGATCGCCGAGATTATCATTGATGAGAACCGTCGACTGGCCGGTCAATTCGAAACGTTTCCGGCACTTGTAGCAAGCCACCAGATCATCCAGCCGCACCATGTAGGAACTGGCCTTGGCGAACTTTCCTCGGTCTTCTTCGCCGATTCCGCGTGGCAATTCTTTTTTCTTCCGGCAGACCTTCCAGCGCACGGGAGCCTCGAATTCGCCGCGGCAGCTCGGACAAACCAGCTTTACTTTCCGGACTTCTTCTTTTTCCGTGTAAAACGCGCGTTCATCCATGATTAGAGAGCGGGTGTACTCACCGCTTCTCCGATTGTAACAAATTCGACGCCGAGGTCACGCCAGCGCGGCAGCCAGTGCTCGAGAGCGGCGAGCGTCCGGGAGCGGTCCCCATTTATTTGGCGATGCGTGCCGTCGTGTAGACAGAGGACATCGCCCATGCCGGCGGCGGGGTTCGAGCCATTATTGCCCAGGCCTCGCTGCGCATGGTCGGCGATAGGCTGCATGCGCGGAATCAGCCATTCCACCGGTTTCTCCTGCCAATCTCCCGGAATCAGCGTCCACATGACCGTGCGGTAGCCAAGCTCGCGTGCCGCCGGAATGACCCAGGGATTTCGCATCCCGAATGGCGGGCGAAACCACTTGGGCGGCGAGCCCAGCGCATTGCAGATCGCGTTGTGGCAGAGGCGCAGCTCGACCCGGACTTGTGTAGGCGCCAGCCACAAAAGATACGGGTGCGTTTCGGTGTGGTTCCCGACGGTGTGTCCGCGAGCAATGATTTCTTTCACGAGTTCCGGACATTCGCGCACGTATCGCCCAATCAAGAAAAATGTGGCCTTGGCATTGTGGCGCTCGAGAAGATCGAGCAGCTTTGGAGTGATCGCGGGATTCGGCCCATCATCAAAAGTAATCGCCAGCTTGCGCGGCGAATTGGTCCGGCAAATCGTACGCCCAAAAAGCTGCGAGCGCGGATGAACGGCGCCATAGGCGATGGCCCCGGCAGCCGCCAGCGCCCCAGACGCGGTGATGAACAACGGATTCATGCTGAGAACCGTCCCGAGATTCCTCACTGCCGATGAACTAAGAATACAGTATCTTGCCGGGCAAATGGCTGGTTGAGACACCGCCTGTCTCAGAGTGAGACAACTTGTGGATTTTGGACCAAGGGCAACGCCGGCAGCTTTTCCCGCTCTGAGCCATGTGTAACCTTAAGATTTTAAATGCCTTAACCTGGAAATTCGGGAGATTTTTCTATCGCCAATGGTGTCGTTATTGCAAGGAACTCTACTGTGTTCGTGTGCGCACAATCTGGCGGTCGTCCTCGAGCTAGCTTGTGGACTCACAGCGCCTTGGATTCTCCGTGGCTCTCCAGTTATGGACTGATTCTCGGAATCCTGCTCGCAGTTTTTTCGGCTTTTGGACAAGAACAGCCGTCTGCATGGCAAACAGAAGTTCGCAAGTTAGCAGAGTTGAAAGACTGGGATTCGGCAATGAGCATCGTCGAACGAGAACTCGCCCGGGCTCCGCAAGATATGGACGTGCGTGCGTGGCGTGCGCGTGTTCTGAACTGGTCCGGACATCCGGCGGAAGCAGAAAAAGAATATCTGGAAATCTTGAAGGTCTCTCGGAACGATGCAGATAACTGGATGGGGCTGGCGAGCGCGTATTTGCGCGAAGGAAAAGTAGAAGATGGCTTGCGAGCACTGGATCGCGCCGTGGAGCTTGATCCCAAACGCGCGGACCTGCGCGCGGCCCGAGCGCGGGCGCTGCGCGCCATGGGCGAACGAAACGAAGCTCGAATTGAATTTCAGAAAGCGCTGAATCTGGACCCCACCAGCATGGAAGCGCGGGCCGGGCTGATTTCCGTCCGCGGCGAACCAAAACACGAAATGCGCTTCGGCGAGGACAACGACCTCTTTAATTTCACGAGTGCCAATCACGACGGAGGGGTCAGCCTGGTATCGCAGTGGACGCCGCACTGGTCCACCAGCTTCGCGGGAAGTTTCTACGAGCGAGCGGGAATCCGCGCAGGGAAATTTTCAGGCGCTATCACAGGGCGAATGTCCCGATGGGGAGCTCTGACAGTCGGTGGTGCAGCAGGGCATGACCATGCGGTGATCCCGAAGAGCGAGGCTTTTTTTGACGTCAACCATGGATGGAAGACCGGCGAAACGAATTTTCTGCGCGGGGTGGAATTTGACTATGGGCAACATTGGTACTGGTATGAGACATCCCGGATTCTGACGCTGAATGGCACGACAATTATCTACCTCCCGCGGGATGGCACGCTATCGCTGGGAGCCACGGGCGTGCGCAGCACGTTTTCAGGGACCGGCGCGGAGTGGCGGCCTTCCGGAATGACGCGGTTAGGATTTCCTCTGGCAAATTGGGGCGAGAAGCGGCTTTCCGGAAACATATTCTTCGCTGCTGGCACGGAAGATTTCGCGCAAATAGATCAGATTGGGAGATTCGCTTCACAAACCTACGGGGGCGGATTGCGCTTCCAGATAAACGCCCGGCAGGACGTAACGGGCCACGCCTCGTATCAGAAACGCACCCAGGACCGAACGGACACAAGTTTCGGATTGAGCTATGGAATCCATTTTTGAAAAACTCTGGAGGCTAGGGCCGGCGGCGTTGGTGCTGAAGGCCATCGTCGCGGCGATCGTGGCGAATGGGCTGTTGCTGGGGTTTATTTTGCTTCGGCGGACATACCGAAAATGGTATTTCGCGAAGCGCGACGCCCGCGTCTTCGAATTGCGACAGGATTGGGACCGGCTGATTTCCGGTGAGATTCCGTACGAGACGTGGCGTCAGAAATCCTTCGACCGGCGGATCGTCGAGAGCATTGCGCTGGACGCACTCGAAGCGGCGGGAGCGCAAAAATCGGCGCGATTGCTGAAATTTCTCCGGGAAAGCGGGCTCATCGAAAAACGAATATTTGAAGCCCGGACGCTCACTGGCTGGCGGCGCATGCGGGCGCTGGTGGCGCTGGGACAAACGCGCGCGCTAGAAGGCATCTCAGCGATGGCGGATGGATTGCGTGACCGCGATCCGGAAATACGACTGGCGGCGCTGCGAGGCTTGGGGCGGACGGCCGCTCCGCAAGCGGCGGAGGAGATCCTTGCTTGGGTGGGCGAGAGAGGATTGTCTGTGCCGGCGATGCCGCTGCAAAACGCACTCATCCAATGCTGCGCGGAGCGCCCGCAACTGCTGATTCCCTATGTGCAACATGCGGAAGGACCACTGCGTGAAGTGCTTGGCCGCGTTCTGGGCGAAGTGGCCACTCCGTCGCTCAGCGTGGACCTGCTGCAGTTCATGGGAGATGAACTCGATGAATTGCGCGCCGCGGCGGCCCGGGCGATGTCTCACGCGGAACGTGGCCTGGCCTTCGACGTTCTCAGCGAGCTGGTGGGAGATCCCATATGGTTTGTGCGGCTGCGCGCGATCATAAGCCTGGGCGAACTCTCTGAACCCCGAGCGATTCCAGACTTGATCCGCGGACTGACGGATTCGAACCGCCTGGTGCGCTTGCGCGCGGCGGAGGCCCTCGTAAAACTCAAGACGGAAATGGCTCCGATTTTCCAACAAGTGATAGCGACGCAAGATCGCTATGGGCTGCAGGCCTACTTGACCGCACTCGAAAATGCCAGCTTGCGAGGCAAGCTGGAGGAAGAATTGCTAGCCTGCACCGCAGGAAACAACGACGAGAAAACGAGTCTGCGGAAAATTCTTCAGACGGGAGTGCTGCGGGAAGAAGAATCTGCGCTGGTGGAGAGTGGCCCCGCGAAATCGGGGTTCCTGTCATGATTCGTCTGCTGGAGATTTCGAATCACACGCTCTTCTGGTATTACCTGGCCAGCAATATGGCTTACCTGACCATGCTGATTGTCGCGCTGAAGACAAGTGCGGCGCACCAACGTAGTTTGAAAAGCCATCGCCTGTCGTGGTTCAAAGAATCACCGCTGGCACCGCCCATCACGATCATCGCCCCCGCGCACAATGAAGAGAAATCCATTCGAGTGGCGGTGCGAAACCTCTTGGAGCTGGATTACCCGCAACTCGAGGTTATCGTTGTCAACGACGGATCGGAAGACCGCACGCTGGATGAGATGCGGGAAGAGTTCCGGCTTCGGCCGGTCCGGGCGGTGTACATACCCCAAGCGGAGAGCGCGCCGGTGCGGGGCTTGTACCGCAGCGAGGTCAACGCAAGTCTGTTGGTCGTTGACAAAGAATCCGGAGGCAGCAAAGCGGATGCGGTGAATGCGGGTTTGAATGCGGCGACCTCACCCTATGTGTGCATAGTGGATGCCGATTCGCTCCTCGAGCGCGACGCGCTGTTGCGAATCATGTTGCCCATCATGGCGGACCCGAAACGCGTCGTGGCGGTTGGTGGAATCATCCGCGTCTTGAATGGATCGGAGATTGAAGGAGGCCATCTGAGGCGCGTGCGTTTGCCGCGCAAGAGCATTGAAGTGATCCAGGTCATCGAGTATCTGCGCGCCTTCTTGATCGGCAGAGAAGCCTGGGGGCAGGGAAACATGCTGACGATCATTTCCGGGGCCTTCGGTGTATTTCGAACGGATCTGGTGCGCGCCGTTGGTGGCTATCGGTCGAGCGCGATTGGTGAGGATTTCGACCTGGTAGCTCGCTTGCACCGGCACTTGCTTGAAAAAGGTGTGGACTACCACATCCACTTTGTTCCTGATCCCATGTGCTGGACGGAAGTGCCCTCCGACCTCAAATCGCTGGGAAGGCAGCGCGCGCGCTGGCACAAGGGTTTGTTGAACGTGCTCTGGCCGAACCGGGATATGCTCTTCCGGCCGCGTTACGGCAGGATTGGTTGCTTTGCCTTCCCCTATCTGTGGCTGTTTGAGCTGTTCGCGCCTGTCGTCGAGATCGTGGGGATCGTAACAATCGTGCTCGCGGCTTGCTTGGGTGTGTTGAGCCGGGAATTTTTCCTGCAGTTCCTCATATTCGGGTATGCGTTTGCGACGGTGATCTCCATCGGTTCCGTCTTGCAAGAGGAAATTACCTACAAGCGGTATAACGACTGGCAAGACGTGATTCGGCTCGTCAGCTACTGCTTCCTCGAACATTTTCCCTACCGGCAATTGCACATGTTTTGGAGACTCCAAGGCCTTTGGCAGTACCTTCGCGGCGACTTCGTCTGGAGACCCTTAAAGCGCAAAGGGCTCGAGTCGACCCAGGTCCCATAGCACGCCGCGCGCGGCCAATGGCATCTCGCCCTTGCTTGCCCGCATGTACCGTATATGGTACACTACTTGGGTGGGCAAAAGCCCAGCTCGCTCTTATTCCCGTCGCTGGAACGCTCGCCGCGGCAATCGGCTGGACCGCCGTCCTAATGATGGTCTTCGCTAGAAGTCGAAGGCATCAGCCGGCTTCAAGCGTTTGGCATTTTCCGCCGGCATAAACCTTTGCTTCTTCGTACTACCGCTCATGTTGACGCCCGTGACCAGGCATCTCTGATCGACGGCTGCGGCCATCACGCCTGCAGCAGGCCCCGGCGCGTCTTCAGATCGGCGAGGAGGCGGTCCACTTCAGCGTCGCGATCCAGACGCGTCAGCTTCTCAACGGCATCGTCGGAGAGGAGATCCACCTCGGCGGTAGCGACTGCTTCGGTGTGATGCACGCGGTCCTTGAGGCGGTCGAACGCGGCGCTCTTGGAGCTGTCGCCCATGACGGTTTGCGCGCGCGCCGCTTTGCCGAGGGCCATGCCGCGCCGATGGCGAGCGAGAAGCAGATCGCGCTTGGACTTCGCTTCGTCGAGCTTTTGTTCGAGTTTCACGAGCGCCCCCTTTAGCGTTTCGACCTGTGCCTTCTGATCGTCCACTTGTTCGCGGTAGCTTTCCGCCAGCCGCTGCGAGGTCTGGAAGCGCTCGAGCGCGGCGCGGGCCAAATCATCCTTGCTCTTGTCCACGGCGGTCTCTGCCTTGCGCATCCAATCCTTTCCAGAGTCTTCGTTTTCGCGCCACTTTTTTTCCAGCATATGCTGGTCGGCGATGGAAACCGCCACCTGGGTTTTGACCTGGAGATACTGGTTCTCCATGTCGAGAATCACCTGCTTGATCATTTTTTCAGGATCCTCCGCGCGATCCACCATGTCATTGATGTTCGCGCGAATCAAAGTGCTTACTCGCTCTAAAAGTCCCATGGTAAATCTCCTTTCGAGTTTCAACTGATAGAAACCACCAAACCTTCAGAAAAACCAAACCGCCGGCGCGCCTTCGGACTCACTCAGGGAAGGAAGCCGACACCGCAAATTCCTGCCGCAAGTTTCGCAAGGCCCGGCAAAGAAACCAGGTTCAGCGCGACGGCCCTGCCAAGCGCGTAAACTGCGCTCGCCCAAAAGTAGTGGAATACAAAACTGAATGCCACCACCACGAGAAGCCAAACGAAGAGAAGTTTTTCTTTCATACTCATGGCCATCCCCCGAGACCATTGGGCGCCCCGGTAGGCATTCACGAACCCACCGGGGCGAAAGCGAAGGTTAGGCCTTCTTGACCGGCGCCTGAGGCAGCTCCGGCTTCGACGCTTTGTCGCCGATCAGCCGCACTTTGCTGAGCAGTTCCGACATCTGCATGCCGGAGAGCGCTTCGAAGAGCGCGGGAACCTGCGCGGCAATCTTGGTGATGTCCCCGGTCAGTTTGTAAGCGCCGGCGGCATCGCCATTGCCTGTCGAAACGATGGTCACCTTGTCCACCTTGCCGAGCGGCTCGGCGAGAGCGCGCACCACTTCCGGCAGTCCAGAGATGAGTTTGTCGAGCACGGCGGCCTGGTTGTATTCCTGGAAGGCCTCCGCCTTGACATTCATGGCCTTGGCTTCAGCTTCGCCCTTCTTGAAGATGATCTCCGCTTCGGCTTCGCCCTGCGCACGAATCGAAGAGGCGCGGCCTTCCGCCTCGCTCATCAAGCGCTGGCGTTCGGCGTTGGCCAGCGTTTCGATGCGCTGCCGCTCGATTTCCGCCGGCTTCAAAACGGTAGCGATGAGCTCGCGTTCGCGGCGCTCGATTTCCGCTTCCTGTACTTTCACCTGGGCTTCGCGCTCCACTTGCTGCACCCTCACGGATTCTTCAATCACCTTCTGCTGCATGACGTTGGTTTCGATTTCATACGCTTTGTCGGCGGTGGCCTGGGCCTTCTTGGTCATCTCCAAATAGCTGGCCTTCTTGATGTCCAGGTCGCGCTGGGCTTCGGCTTGCTTGGCTAGCGAAGCCGTTTCAGCGGCGACGCGCTCTTGATCGGCTTGCGCTTTGGCAACAGCGGAGGCACGTGTTGCTTCGGCGCGCTTGATGGCAATGTCGCGGTCGGCTTCTGCCGCGGCTACTTCGGCATCGCGCTTGATGCGGGCGACGTCCGGGCGGCCCATGTTGGTGATGTACTCGTTCTTGTCACGCACTTCTTTGAGTGTGAAGCTCACCACCTCGAGCCCCATCTTGTTCATGTCGCTCGCGTTGGTGGAGCGCATGCGGTCCGCGACCATCTCCGGCTCTTTCACGATCTGCTCGACGGTGAGCTGGCCGATGATCCCACGCAGATGGCCTTCCATCACGAGCCGAATCAAGCCCTCGCGCTGTTCCGGCCGCTTGGACAGGAACTGCTCCGCCGCGGTGCGGATGGACACCGGATCGGACTTCACCTTGATCTGGGCAACGGCCTCCACCGTGACGGCCACGCCCTGTTGCGTGTAGAGGCTCTGCTGCGGAGCCACGTCAAACGACATCAGCTCGAGCGACAGCTCCTTGCATGTTTGAATCATGGGGAAAATGACCGCGCCGCTACCCTTCACGATGCGTGTGCCACCCATGCCGTAAATAATGAGCGCCTCGTGCGGGCCTACCTTGCGATACATCCTCGCTACTGTAGCCATGACCAGGATCACCGCCAGAATGGCAAGTCCGGCGACGACTGGAACCAGTGGAAACCCGAACATATAGACCTCCCTTTTCCTGCCCTGCGCAGACTGTTTAGATCGTTCGCCAGTCCGAAACCCGTTTCACTTGCGCCACATGCAAGACGCGCGTTGTCAGTCCATCAGCTTGTGAATTCGTCCCAACGT
>Ga0066651_10000458_pt1 | contig 12441 bp, 8 predicted proteins | sample GraSoiAngelo_100_FD_71410 | JGI IMG/M metagenome (GOLD analysis project Ga0066651, IMG submission 71410) | Grasslands soil microbial communities from the Angelo Coastal Reserve, California, USA - 14_0903_02_20cm | ecosystem: Environmental > Terrestrial > Soil > Grasslands | place: USA...
GTAAACGTGGGCCCGTTGCTCTTCGTTTCTGCGCACCGTGCCCTTGGCGGTCATAATCTGCAAAAGTTTGAGGACCGTGGTGTAGCCGAGCGCCTTCTTTTCGCTCAGCTCTTCGTGGACTTCCCGGACCGTGGAAGGCCCGCGCGCCCAGAGGACGCGAAGGATCTCTAGTTCAGAAACCGTGGGCTTTTGCAGGGGTTCTTGGTTCATGCACAGAGACTATTACGAAGAGTTTCGTATTGTCAACGAAAATCTTCGTAGTCGCTTGGACGCCCCTCCCCGCTCACTCCCGGGTGTGAGGAAAGACTGGCCCTCTCGAGAATGAGTCCTGCATCGCGATTTGCTACTTCGGTTCCAGCACCAGCGGCAGCCCGTTCTTCGGATTCCCGATAATCACGACCTTGGCATTCGAACTCGCCGCCAGCTTCTCGGTAGCCTCGATGCCCTTCCATTCGAGCAATTGCGTACTGATGCCCGCCGCCACGATTTTCTGAAAGTCCGCAATGCCTTGCGCTTCGATGCGCTTGCGCTCGGCCTCCTGCTTTTCCTTCTGCAGGATGAAGCTCATTCGCAAGGCATCCTGCTCCGCCTGCTGCTTCGCTTCGATCGAGCCTTTGAGCATCGCCGGCAATTGCACGTCGCGCAGCAGCACGTTTTCCACGATCACGCCGCGTGGCGCGAGCTGCTTCGTCAGCTCATCCTGAATCTGTTGCTGCACCAGCTCGCGAGCGTTTGTGTATAACGCGTTCGCCGTATGCGCGGACGTAGACGCGCGAATCGCCGCCCGCAGCGTAGGCTCGACGATCTTTTCCACATAATCCGCGCCAACGGTCTGGTACACTTGCGCCGCCATCGTTTTGTCCAGCCGGAACAGCAGTGAGGTGTCCAGCGCCAGGATCAGTCCCTCATTCGAAGGCACATTGGCGCTCTCTTTCAACGACTGTGTCTGAACGGAGAGTTTCTGCACCGACTTCAACGGATTCATCAGGTGTATCCCTTCCGGCAGCGTTTCACCCGTCACCCGCCCGAACAGCGTCAGCACACCCACATTTCCCGTGGGAATCGACGTCGTGCTCGCCATCAACAGGATGATCACCAGCACCAGAATGGCGAGCTGCAATATTCTTTTTCCCGCGCCACCCAAGTTTATCCTCGGCAATCCTTCACCGCCCAGATCAAACCTTGTCGTAGTTGGCATTTGCCCCTCCGTCTTGCGGCTCATCTGCGCAAACTTCGAGCCGCAGCACCCTCAATCCTTAATACGCAAGCAGTACCCTGACGATTTCCTAGCCGTTCCACGCCCCCCGGCTGTTTCGATTGGCCTATCTTCCACAAGTCGCAATTCACCGGTCACTACTCCCCGCAACCTTACCACAATATCTTGTAGTCTTTTCTCTTGACACCACAGGAGGTTCGCGTCAGAATCCGCGCCATCACGTCCAGCTGTTCCCGCGCGTCCGGAATGAGTGGTGTAAACCGCAGTCTTTGGCACGCGGTTTTCTTTCGGTTGGAGCGCGGCAAGAAGATTAACCAGCCCGGGGAGCTCAGAACTTTTTCTATCGCGGCCTCGAAACGGTTGACGGTTGTGCCGTCGCACAGGAATCGGCCTGAGCTTTGCCGCCACTGAGGGAGAAAAAATGCAATTTTTGCCTGGCTTCACGGTGCAGTGTATCAATCCGCAATGCGCGGCCCGTGGCCGTTGGCTCCGCGCCGATGCCACCGCTCCCCTAGGCGGCGACGGCCACTGCCCCTGCTGCGGCGATTCCCTCCGCAACGTTCCCCCGCCGCTCGGCCCGCGCTTCCGCATGCGCCCCCGCTCCCTCACCGCCCGCCCCCCGCTCCGCCCGCGGCCCCGTTAGCGAATGAACTAGCGCGGACCTGAGCGTTCCCGAACCGTGGAAAGAGCACTGCTTTTGGCTCTGGCTAAAGTTCCTTTGTTGTCTCTTTGGTACAAAAACAAATATAGAAAACTCTATTTGGAGTGCGGCAATTGCTGTCGCTTTTCTTTTCTGGAGCTGCCATTTCCGTTCTAGCTTTTCCGCAGCCACCATAAGGCATGTCATTTGGAATCAATCAATTACGAAATACTCTTTCTGTAAGCCTTTTCTTTTGATATTCTTGCATCATTGATGGCGGGTAGGGGGTACCCTTTCATTCTTGCGTTTCTTGCGGCGCTCTCCGCGGTCTATGGGGGCCAAGTCTTTTCGTTTCATATTCTTGCGCACTCTTTTGCACTAGCGAAAATCATAACTCATTTCTTTTCATGGGATTGCCCACTTTTTGACAAAAACACCCCTAGGGGTGGCGTGCCCCCTACAACTTCGGCGAAGGCACTTGCTCGAAAAACTTAGGATGGGGTGCGGGACCCGTGGCAACCAGCCACAAAATACCAGTCACGAGTTCACCAGTCACGAGTCACCAGTCACGACTCGACGAGGCCTTTCTCAAGCATCTCCTCGTCGCTCAGCCACAGATCGGGGAAGTTGGCTGAGCCGAGCCGAAGAATATCCTCCAGCGCGCCGCGCACTTCTCTCAAATGGAAATCCGCGCCGATGCGCTCGAGCAATTCGATCAGCGCCTGCGCGCCTTCCGCCAGCGCCGGCTTGGGAAGCGTGCCGACGCGGTCCAGCCGGTGATAGGTCACGACGTAAATGGCGTTGGGTCCTGCACCATGCCTCACGATGTGGAGGAAGCCGCGGGTCTTGGGTTTTGCCGGGGCGAGCCGTGCTGCTACTGCTGAGCCGGAGGGGAGGGCGCTCATCGTGTAGGTGGTCTCATCTCTCCTTTGCGTCTCAGCTGCATCCGCTCGTGCTGCCGCAGTTTTCGCATTTGTAGCACGCGCCGTTCGGCACCATCAGCATGCCGCACTCGCTGCACGCAGGCGCGCCCTCGTGGGCATTGCTCAGCTTTGGCGCGGACAACGCCATCTGCATCGCATCGAGCGCCGCTTTGTTCATCGGTGGAAGACTTCCCACCGGAGCGGAAGCAGCGGCATTCTCCGCCGGCGCCACGGCATTCAATTTCAAGTAGTCCGCGGAGATGAATCGCCCGCCCAGCCACCGCGCGATGTAGTCCAGCACCGACGAAACAAACCGGATGTTGGCATTCGCCGTGATGCCCGATGGCTCGAACCGCGTGTTCAGCAGCTTGTCCACGAACACTTTCAGCGGCACGCCATACTGCAAGCCGAGCGAAATGGTCAGCGCCAGTCCGTCCATCACGCCGGAAAGCGTCGAGCCTTCCTTGGACATCTTGATAAAGATCTCGCCGGGCCGCCCATCGTCATACATGCCGACGGTAATGTACCCTTCGTGCCCGCCCACGCCGAACTTGTGCGTTATCGACGCGCGTTCCACGGGCATCTTCTCGCGCTGTCGCCGCGCAAACAGTTCACGCTGCATCGGTTCCGCCGCTACCGCGGTCTCGGCCCGCTTTTCTTCCTTTTTACCGCCGGCATTCAGCGGTTGCGAACGCTTGGAATTATCCCGGTAGATGGCCACGGCCTTCAGCCCCACCTTCCACGACTCAATATACGCGTTCATGATGTCTTCGACGGTCGACTCCTCGGGCATGTTGATGGTCTTCGAAATCGCGCCCGAAAGGAACGGCTGCGCCGCCGCCATCATCTTCACGTGCCCCGTCCAGGTGATCGATCTCCCGCCACCCTGCGGCGCCAGCGAGCAATCGAACACCGGCAAGTCTTCCGCCTTCAGGTGCGGCGCGCCTTCGATCTTTCCGTTCTTGTCGATGTAGGAAACCACATCGCTGGTCTGCTCCGGCGTGTAGCCCAGCTTCATCAGCGCCTGCGGCACGGTGTTGTTGACGATCTTGATCAACCCGCCGCCCACCAGCTTCTTGTACTTCACCAGCGCCAGGTCCGGCTCGATTCCCGTGGTGTCGCAATCCATCATGAACCCGATGGTGCCGGTAGGCGCCAGCACGGTCACCTGCGAATTCTTGTAGCCGAATTTCTCGCCGTGCGCCAGCGCGGTGTCCCACGATTCCTGCGCGGCCATGAACAGTTCCGTCTGCACGTGCTCCGGCTTGATCCCGCGCATCGCCTCGCGATGCATGCGGATCACGTCCAGCATGGGCTCGCGATTCACTTGGTAGCCCGGGAATGGCCCCATGCGCTCCGCAATCCGCGAAGATTGCGCGTACGCTTCGCCGCACATCAGTGCGGTGATCGCGCCGGACATATCGCGCCCTTCGTCCGAGTCGTACGGCAGCGCCATGGACATCAGCAGTGCGCCCAGGTTGGCGTAGCCCAATCCGAGCGGCCGGAAGTGATGTGAATTCTCCTCGATCTTCGGCGTCGGGTAACTCGCGTTGTCCACTAGGATTTCTTGCGCCGTGATCGTCACGTCCACGGCATGCCTGAACGCCGCAACGTCGAACTGCCCGCTGGCGTTGACGTACTTCATCAAATTCAGCGAAGCCAGATTGCAGGCCGTATCATCCAAGAACATGTATTCCGAGCAGGGATTACTCGCGTTAATCCGCGCCGTGTTCTTCGACGTGTGCCAGCGGTTGACCGTCGTGTCGTACTGCATCCCCGGATCGCCGCAGTGCCAGGTCGAATCCGAAATCTTCAGCATCAAATCGCGCGCCCGCAGCTTTTCATTCGGCTGCCCGCCGATCACGTTCTTCGTCCACCAATCCTTGTCCTCCACCACCGCGCGCATGAAGTCGTCCGTCACGCGCACCGAATGGTTGGCATTCTGGAAGAAGATCGAAGCGTACGCGTCGCCGTCAATCGAGCTGTCGTAGCCCTGCTCGATCAGCACATGGGCTTTGCGCTCTTCCTTCATCTTGCATTCGATGAACTCGACGATATCCGGGTGATCGATATTCAGGATCACCATCTTCGCCGCGCGCCGTGTTTTTCCGCCGCTCTTGATCACCCCCGCGAAGGCATCGAAGCCCTTCATAAAGCTCACCGGGCCGGACGCGATTCCGCCGCCCGACAGCGTTTCCTTGCTTCCGCGCAGCGTCGAAAAATTCGTTCCCGTGCCAGAGCCCCACTTGAAAAGCATCCCTTCGGTCCGCGTCAGCCCCATGATCGATTCCATGTTGTCGCTGACCGAATTGATGAAGCACGCCGAGCACTGCGGCTTCGGCTGCACGCCCACGTTAAACCACACGGGCGAATTGAAGGCCATCTTTTGCTCGACCAGCAGGTGCGTCAGCTCGTCGCCGAAGGCATCCCGCGACTCCGCATCCGCAAAATACCCGCACTCTCCGCCCCATCGCACGATGGTATTCACCACGCGGCCGATCAGTTGCCGCACCGATCCTTCGCGCTGGGCGGTCCCGGGCTTTCCGTGGAAATACTTGCTGGTGACGATGTTCGTCGCCGTCTGCGACCAGCTCTTTGGCACCTCAACGTCTTCCTGGCGGAAGATCGTCACGCCCTTCTCATTTCCAATCAGCGCCGTGCGCTTCTCCCATTCGACCGCGTCGAAGGGAGACTTCTTCCCGTCGGTAAAGTACCGCTGGAAACTCAGACCTTTTCCCGCGCCACGCGCTGGCTTCTCTGCAGCTGTGTCCGTGGCAGGGGAATTCCCGCTCAATGCATGTTTCACCGTTGCCATCCGTCCCTCCGCGCTCTGGGGCCCCCACTCGCGCGGGGTGAACCCTCTCATTTTACTCCTCTGTGTCCCCCAGAGGTACGGTGCTTCGCTTCAGGGTCTGGTCTGAAGCTAACGCCACTTTGCTTCCATCGAATCGTAAAAGCCCGCAGCGAAAAAAAACCGACCGCGGTGCCATCGCACTTAACTTCCAGCGCAAAACGCCAACGCTCTGCCGCTGGCCGGTGGTTCGCACTCAGCCTAACAGCAGGTGCTCCGCCTCATATACGGGCGCGGGGCAGGTATTTCGCGCTCGATTTTTTCGCTTAGAACCCGGGCCGCTTGGCGGCCTCACACGGACCTTGATCCATTCCCGACACGGCCCGTCTGGCGCTTTCACGTCCCCCGAATCTGGAACCGCAGTATCAACGGATATAAGTATCCTGTCAAGAGGAAAACGCAAAATGTCGTCGTCTTTTTCGTGCTGTGTCTATTGGTAGTGGTGCTATTCCTGCTCAACCGCTTCTGCTTCAACACTTTTCGCGTCATTGCCTCTCACGCTACACTACTGCTATCCGTTGCAATATGAAACCTACGCCACTATTTCTCGCCATCCTTCTTGTCCTCCCTCTCCCTGTTTTCGCGCAAACTGCTGCGCCAGCCTCCGCCCCGGCCATCACGCAGCCTGCCTTCGGACAGAAACTGCGCATCAGCGGAATTCTCCATGCCGGGAAAGTCACCGATGCTCTCTATCGCGGCGCACAGCCCAAAGAAGTGGGCCTCTCTGAGCTGAAAATGTTGGGCATCACCACCATCGTCGATCTGCGCGGCGAGGACCGCGAAAAAGTCGCATGGGAGCGCAAGCGCGCCGAATCCCTGGGCATGCGCTTCGTGCACATCCCCGTTAGTGGCTGGTCTCCCCCAACCGACGAACAGGTCGCTCAATTTCTCTCTCTGCTCCACGACAATCCGGGGCAAAAAATCTTCGTACACTGCCGCTTCGGTGAAGATCGCACCAGCGTTTTCATCGCCGCTTATCGCATAGCCGCAGAGAAATGGCCTGCTGAACAAGCCATAAAAGAAATGTATTTCTTCGGCTTCAACGGCTTATGGCACCCCTCCATGAAATCATTTGTCGAAGATTTTCCTTCGCGGTTGAATTCTGCGCCCGGTCTCGCCTCACTCCGCGCTCCCCCCTCGCAACCCTGATCCACGGATCCGCTGTTCCTCCCCGCCCGAGCCGAGCTAAGCTGTGGCTCCTTAGTCCTGCAGAGTGATACCCGGCTGGCTTCGCCATACTCGCCGCGTGAACCATCCGCCGACAGCAATCTGCGAATACTAGACAAACTGTTCACAATGGAACATAAACTCGCAGAAGAAATGTGCTATTCATCTGTTGGTGACAACGGTAAACACTTGAAGACGGCAGAACAGTGAAATTCATCTACCAGGAATTGGCGGAAGAAATAGCAACGCTCAATTTGCGACCCTACCGGCGAAGCAATGGGAATACTTCCAGATCGCTGTTGCTAACAGGGCTCACCGTCGGTGCCATGAAACATGCCGGAAAGTGTTCCATTTTGAACACTATGTGTACCGGCCATGGGAATCTGTCGATCCTAGCGGACGACTGTTGGTTAGAGGGTTCCCGCCAATGAATGTACCCAAGGCCTTCAGAATTGTAGGGGGATACCCAATGCAGTCTTCCAAACCACTCGCGGGAACCTCGGGGGGAGTTAGGCGAAAACATCACATCTCCGGCTGCGAGATCACGAACACTCAACACGAAGGCTCTTTCCCCCGATTAAACACTGAAAACTAAGAACTTAGAACCCCCGCTCTGGTAGTACTTCCGTACCCTTCTCAACAGGACGCTTGCTTCATTTAATAGAACATCCCATTCCCCCATCATGCTATCGGCACGGATTCATCGCGTCTGAGGGAGCGAACTTCTTGCAAGTAGGACGCTACGAAATTCTCGAAATCATCGGCACCGGGGCCAATGGCCGCGTGGCGCGCGCCCACGATTCCATGATCGGCCGCCCCGTGGCCATCAAGCTCTTCCCAAAGGAACTGGCCACCGGCGAAGCCCGCCAGCGGTTCCTTCAGGAAGCGCGCGTCGTCGGCCAGCTCTCCCATCCTTCGATCATCACGCTCCACGATATGGGCATCGACGAAGCCTCGCAAACGCCCTATCTGGTCATGGAGTTTCTGGAAGGTCAGCCCCTCGATCGCATTTTGGATAAGGGCAGCATTCCTTTTTCCAGGGCCTCCGCGTGGGCCGCGGAAGTGGCTTGCGCGCTCGGTGCGGCGCACCGCAAGGGTGTAATCCACGGTGACGTCAAGCCCGCGAATGTGCTTATCACCGATGACGGCCGTGTGAAGCTGATGGATTTCGGCATGGCGCGGCTAGCCAGCCGCGATTCAGCCGCCACGCCGCTCGTCGGTACACCCGCCTACTGGTGCCCCGAGCAAATCATGGGCAAACCGCAGGACGCGCGCTCCGATATCTTTTCCCTGGGCGTCGTTCTCTACGAAATGGTGACGGGCAAACGGCCATTCGACGCCGATTCACTTCAGGGCATTTGCGGCCGGGTCCTCTCTTCCACGCCGCTGCCGCCTTCACATGCGAATCCTTCGCTGCCCGCTGGCTTTGACGGAGTCGTTGCCCGCTGCCTGGCAAAAGATCCGTCCGCGCGTTACCCCATGACTGAAGCTCTTGCGGAAGCACTTTACCCGCTGGCGCGCCGCAAAGTCACTACTCCGCAAGCGCCGCCGCAAACCAACGGCAACGGTCTGCGAGATCGCGCTGCGCGTCTCCTGCGCTCTGCATGATGATTACACTGCAAAAGGACCGCTACGAAACTCTCGGACACCTCGGTTCGGGTGCCACGAGCCGCGTCGACAAAGCGCGGGACAACGTCATTGGCCGCATCGTCGCACGCAAAACCTTTTTGAACGGTTTCGGCGAAGACCTCGAGCAGCAGTTCCTTCGCGAGGCCCAGATCATTGGCCAGCTCTCCGATCCTTGCATCGTCCAGCTTTACGACGTCGGAATCGATGAGCAGGGAACGCCCTTCCTTGTGATGGAGTACGTCGCCGGCAAAACGCTTGAAGATCACCTCGGTTCGTCCGCCCTGACGGCCCGGCGTGCCTGCGCCTGGGCCGCCGATCTAGCCGGGGCTCTCGCGCTGGCCCATCGCGCCGGGATCATTCACGGCGACGTCAAACCCGGCAACATCCTCGTCACCGCGGATAACAAAGTGAAACTCGGCGACTTCGGTATCGCGCGCTTTGTATCGCAGATTTCCGGCTCCGGCCTGCTCAAGGGTACCCCGGCATACTTGGCGCCCGAACAGATTCAGGGTGAGCCTCAAGATCCGCGCTCGGATCAGTTTGCTCTCGGAATTGCTCTCTATCAGATGTTGACCGGTTTGAAGCCCTTCGATGGCAGTTCTCTCGGCGCCGTCTGCGCCCAGATTCTGAATGCCGACCCTGTGCCTCCTTCACGGCACAATCCAGCATTGCCGCAAGCGCTCGACCTCATCATCGCGCGGTGCCTGGCAAAAAATCCCAAAGATCGTTTTGCTTCCTGCGACGAACTCGCTTCCGCTCTTTATCCTCTAGCGCGTTCGCGCCCTCCATCCGCGGCGCCCAATACCAGGAAGCCTATTTGGTGGACGCAGCCGGTCGCACAGCGCGACGTTTGGATCACCGCAGCCGCCTGTTTGCTTATCGCTGCTTCCGTTCAGGTTTCCCGTCCGTTCCGCGCTCGTTTCGTGGTTCCCCCTGCTCCGGCAATCCATTTTTTCCCACCGCGAGTGCCCTCCGAAGCCTTCGCCCACACGTTGCAAACTGGGATCGAAGCTCCGCAGCAGGGCATCGAAGTTCAGCCCCTTCCTCAGGTGGCGCAAAAACGCCTGAACCGCAGCGTCGTTCGCCTGGCTAAGCTTGCTGGCGCTTCAGCGAAGCAACCCAGCGATTCACGAGACTCTCAAGGGATTTCGTCTCCTAATTTCATTGCCTCTCCGTCTCTGGCGTCTGAATCCGCGGCTCAGGCTGCTCCCGCCTCCACCCTTCACATCGAAATTATTTCGACGGTCAACGAAGGCGCGCTGGCCATCTTTGCGGATCGCGAATTGCTTTTCACTACAAACTTGGTGACCACCTCGCCGGGCGAACCAATCCATTTCGAGCACCCGCTTCCCGCCGGATCGCATCAATTCCGCGTGGCCCTTTACAAACCGGATAAGAGTCTCCGCCTGGAAAAGGAAGGTCTGGCGGAAATACGTTCTGACCTGGCAAACACCCTGGCCGCGCACGTAACTCGCCATTCCAAGCTGCTCGTCCGCCACGAGCTGGCCCTGGATGTCACCTGGCCCGCCGCATCCATGCCGGCTTCCGAACGCGCCGCCGCAACTGCCAGAGCTTCTGCTCTGATGAAGTAATTGCTGCTTGAAAATGCTGGGGATGAGATAAGAAGGGCGTTCGCCTATTCGTAGCGCAGCGCTTCGACGGGATCGAGCTTCGCGGCTTTCATCGCCGGCCACACCCCGAAGACCAGCCCCACACAGACGCTGACAACAATTCCTGTGGCCGCCGCCCACACCGGCACGCTTCCCGGCCATTTCAAGCCGACTCTAACGAGCAGCACCAGGCCATTCACCAGGACGAGCGCGAGCACGCCGCCGACTCCCGTGAGCGCCATGGCCTCCAGCAAGAATTGCCAGGTAATGTCGCCGCTCTTTGCGCCGATGGCTTTGCGGATGCCGATCTCGCGGGTTCGCTCGGTCACGCTGACCAGCATAATGTTCATCACTCCCACGCCGCCAATGAGCAAGCCGATTCCGCTCAGGACGAATGTGGCGAGCGCCACCATTCCCAGGATACTGTGAAATTCATCCACGATCTGCTGGGAGGTCTGAATGGAAAACGTATTCTTGCCGTTGTAGGGAACGTTGCGGCGGCGGCGGAGCACTTCGGTTGCCTGGTCCACTGCCTGATCCAGCAGGTTGGGATAGGCCTGGAAGCGGATGTTATGCTCGTAGGCGCCCGGATAAATTTTCCGGAAGGTGCTGTAGGGAATTAGCACGCGACGGTCTTCGTCGTCCTGGCCAAACATTCCCTTGGGCTTTTCCACGATGCCGATGACGCGGAATGTCGAGCCATCGATCATCACGTCCTTGCCGACGGCCGAACCATTGGGAAAGAGCACGGGCGCGGCATTTTCTCCAAGCATCACGACTTTCTCGCGGTGCAGGTCGTCGCCTTCGCTGATGAAACGGCCGGCAAGCGTCGCGGCGTTGGCATAGACCTGGCCGAAATTCGGCTGGACGCCGCGGAAATCGATGGCCGTGACCTCGCCATCCTTGGTGCGCACGGAATGCTGCTGTTCCCACCAGTTGATGAAAACGGTGAGGTCCTTGACCGCGGGACATAACTCTTTTATGGCCTGGCCATCCTCGAGGGTCAGCGGTTTGCGCTCGCGTTCGTCCTTAGGACGGCGGCCATTGTGCGGGCCCTGATCAAAGCGCGAGACGAAAGCGGTATCGGCGCCGTACTGCTTGATGCTTTCCTGCACTTGCTGGTCGAAGCCGGTGATAAGCGCGGCGACCAGCATGATGACGCTGACACCGAGGACGACGCCAAAGACGGTGAGAAAGCTGCGCAGCTTGTGCGCGCGGAGCGTGTCCATCGCCTGCCTGAGATTTTCGCCGTGCTGTTGTGCCATGGTTGTTTCCTGCGAGCCCTTTCGAAGGGGACGCAATATTCCTTAGCCGTCCGCGCGGAGGGCCTCGATAGGATCCAGCTTGGCCGCGCGCATCGCCGGGTAGATGCCGAAGAAAAGACCGACGCCCGTGGAAACGGCGAGCGAAAGAATGACGGCGCTCATCGGCGTGCGCATGGGAATGGAAGTTGCCGCGCGCGCCGCGGCAACGAGCGCGTAGGCAAGAATGATTCCGATCAAGCCGCCCGTCGCCGCAAGGACCGCCGATTCCGTCACGAATTGCAGGACGATGTGTTTTCTCCTGGCGCCCAGCGATCGCCGCAATCCAATTTCGCGCGTGCGCTCCGTCACGCTGGCCAGCATGATATTCATGATCACGATTCCGCCGACCACCAGGAACACCGCGGTCAATCCCACGGCCACCATGAACAGATTGCCCGTCAAAGATTGCCAGAGCCCCATGATGGAATCAGACCCAATGATGCCGAAATTGTCGGGACCGTCCCAGGGGATGTGGCGCCACGCGCGCAACAGCATGCGCGCTTCATCCTCGGAAGAAGAAATCATTTCCGCGTTCTGCGCCTGAATAAACAACACCAGTGAATCTCTTTGCGTGCCCCACTCCTTGCTGAAGGTCTCCAGTGGGATAAAAACGAAATTATCCTGCGACTGTCCGAGCGCACTGCCGATAACCGCCGCGACTCCGACGATTTCATAGCTGTGCGTTCCAGCACGAATCGATTTCCCGATGGGGTCCACGTTGGAGAAAAACTTCTTGACCAGGTCCGCGCCGATGAAGCACACCGGGGAGCGATGCTGCTGGTCGGACGCGGTGAGGAAACGGCCCGCGGCGACGTTTACGTTGCGAATATCGGAATAGTTGGAGGTCACTCCCAGAATGTTGACGCCCTCGAGCAGGTCGTTGCCGTAGCGCACGTCGGAGTTGGTGCCGAGGAGGGCGGCGATCTGGCCGGCGGTGCGCATGCCGGTCTTCAGATGGGCAAGCTCTTCATGGGTGACCAGGGGCCGTTTCTGTGCCTTTATCCAGGCGTCTTCACTGGTGATAATGCCGAAGCGGTTCAGAACGTAGACGTTTGCGCCGAGATTGGCGATGCGATCGGCCACGTAAAAATTGAGTCCGGC
>Ga0066651_10000470_pt1 | contig 12270 bp, 6 predicted proteins | sample GraSoiAngelo_100_FD_71410 | JGI IMG/M metagenome (GOLD analysis project Ga0066651, IMG submission 71410) | Grasslands soil microbial communities from the Angelo Coastal Reserve, California, USA - 14_0903_02_20cm | ecosystem: Environmental > Terrestrial > Soil > Grasslands | place: USA...
GTGATCAAATCTGCCATCGATCAACGCTTGGCCCAAGTCAGTCGTGGTTTTGCAGTTGCTCGTCGGCGTCGGCGGAGTCGTGGTTAGCTCCAATTTGCACACCGTGATGCTTGGGAGGTAGCTCACATCCAAGCCGCCCAGATTCACAGAAGAGTTGGAAGGGTTGGGGTCGCCGGTTCCGATGTTCAAGGGCGTTGGGAAGGAATGATTGCCCACGTTCGGCGTATCGTGACAGGTGCCGCAGGTTCCTTGAAGGGAAGCAATGCCGCCAGAAACTAAGCCGCCAGCCGACACATCATCGTTGATACCTGCTACACCTGTGATGTTGATGGGCTTGGAATTGAAAATGGCTTGCCCGCGCGCAATGGCAGCCCGCGGGGAATTGTGAGGCATTGACGCCCAGGCGTCAAAGGGATTGAAGATAGCGGAGGTGAACTGGCCGTCACCGGGCGTCACGAGGCCGCCTGGCGGTTCATGGTTGTACTGCGGGGGCGGGAGCAGAAAGCGAACGCTGGAGTTGATTCCGATAAAGAACAGCTGATTGGTCAATGGCAAAGGGCCGCCCGTCGCACCGTGCGCGTCCAATCTGCCGGCGTAATTATCGATGATTTGCGCTGTAGACAAGCCCATCTCGAAATTCACAATTTGCTGCTGCTCTGCTGGAGTCGGCCTTGTTCCATCGCCCTGTGCGTGGCCGGTCGTAGCATCAATGGACTGGTGCGTCAGATCATTCAGGAGCGAATTGGGATAGTTCGAATACTGGATTTTCGTTGTGCCTGTGGCAGCCGATGATTCCCGCCCGTCAAACATGACCGCACTCAGGAAACGCAGGTTGGTGGCAGGCAGCGGCCGCCGATACTGCGAGATTACGTCAGATTCGTTGCAGCCGTAGGGATTGTTCACACTGACGACTCGATAGTCCGCATTTACTGGAACGGCAATCGCGACACGAATCAAGCCGCGTGTCCGCAGCAGGCTATGGGCAGCGGACCGCCCCGCAAGCGTGGAGACATCAATGTTGTGGTTGCAGTTGGAACCATCAACGGTGCGGAAAATGGGGTCCAAACCTTGGGTTAGCAAGAAACGCCGCTGGACATTCGCAGCGGCAATGGACATGCCGTCACTCGGCTGATGGCAAGTGGCGCAGGAACGGCCGTTGCTGCCCAGACTTTGGAAAAACGGTCCGGTCATGTCGATGCCGCCTCCCATGGTGTTGTACGTTTCGGATGCGCCACTTGGATTTGGGAAAAACACACCGTTGGGGATAAAGGTCACGAAAGGAATCTGCTGCCCGCTGGCAGCGGCGAAGGCCATTAGCAAGGCGGCGAGCAGGAAAACAGCAGCAAAGGCGTTACGCCAGTATCGCCGGCTATCTGCCGATCCTCTGCTACCAACACGCGATAGGACATGGCGAAACATGCCGATTGAGACAACAAACCAGTGGGTCTTGTTGGACTGGGGCTGGGCCACGGCAACCTCCTGCTTTCTTAACAACCCAAGGCATCGTGACGGCCGCTTGCGAAGCGTTTCTCGATTTTCAAGAAACTGGCAAGCGCGAGTGGCGACCGAATGGAACCGTTATTCCTTGGGCTCCTATCTATGTAATCGGAAATGACGGGCAAAACACGACAAGGAGGCCGAGGATTTTGCTCTGGCGCTCTAGGCATGTCCCAGAGAGCCCCAATTCAACCGGCGCCCGTGCCAGGCAGACGAGCTAATTCGCGTTGCGAGGGCTGTAGTCACGCGGATTTAATTAGCGTTTTTGCGAGTGGCTATCGCTTTGGCATGTGCGACCAATGTGTCGAACCGCGGGTCACCATGAAGAGCCTTCAATTCCGGGTCCTTGCCGAGTGTTAGAGCTTCTCGCGGCAACAATCCATGATCAACGGCATGACGAACGAGGGAGAGCGCTTCGTCCTTTTTTCCTTCCTTGGCCTTTATAGAGCCTAGACTATAAGTGGTTTCTGCAGCTTCAGGACTATCGGGGCCAATGAGACGACGTTCGAGCTCGAGTAAGTCGAGGGACATTTTTTCTGCTTCGTCGAGCGCCCCCATGTCGGCTTTAATCTCGGCCTCGTTCATCATGTAATGGACGGTGGTAAGGTTTTCCGAGCCGTAGACGCGGCGCTGAATGTCCAAGGTCGCCCTCTCGAGTTTCTCGGCTTCCTGCGGGCGACCTTCATAGAGAAGGATTGCGGCAAGGTTGTCCATTGAGGCCAACGTGTAATGAGCTTCGGGGCCAAGCACACGCTTTTGGATTTCCAGTACGTCACGCTGGATTTTCTCAGCCTCAGGAAGGCGGCGTTCTTCGGAAAGGGTAGTGGCCAAATCACCCATCGTTCCAATGGTTTCCTCATGTTCGGGACCGAAAACGCGCCGCTCTACTTCGATCAAACTGCGCTGTTGAGACTCTGCTTCGGCAACGCGGCCCTGCTGGAACAGTGTCCACGCCAATCGCTGCCTACTCCGGACCGTTTGGGTGTTGTCGGGGCCAAGGGCCAAAGTGGAAAGCTGGACGCTGCGTTCCAAAAGCGCTTGCGCTCGCGAATAGAGGCCGAGATTATTGTAGGCCATGGCCATGACATGCATGAGGCGAGCCTGGAGTTCCGGATCATGGCCAAGACCGGTGTCGATGTCGTGTGCGGCTTTGTCGAGCAGATCGCGAGCGGTGAGAGTATTCCCCAGTTTTTGGTCAGGATCGGCCACTTTGAAGATACCGGTCATGAACTGGGCGATGCGGTCTGCGCGGTCACGCTCGCGGGTAATCCGCCGGAGTTGCACCGCTTGCAACAAGGCGAAGCCAGCCAGCAGCAATAGCAGCGCTGCCGCGACCCCCACACCGGCCCGGTGTCGGCGAAGATATTTCCTGAGCTGGTAGGAAATCGTGTCCGGCCGCGCGCTAATGGGCTCATGCCTGAGGTATCGGCGAAGGTCATCGCCGAGAGCCAGTACAGACGCGTAGCGTTCCTCAGGTTTTTTCTTGAGAGCCTTGGCAACGATTGTGTCCAGATCGCCGCGAAGCCGCCGGCAGAGTTTTTCGGGCGTGTTGCCTCGGTTTTCCGCCGCGGCCATGTCGCTCGATGAGGCGACGGCCTGTGATGCCAAAGCAGGATCCGTTTCGGTAATGGCTTTAACAAGATCCGCCGGAGAATGGGGACGCGGTCCTACCGGGTGCTGCCCGGTGAGTAAGACGTACAGCAGCACCCCGAGCGCATATACGTCAGTTGCAGTTGTAATCGCGCCTCCCGTCACCTGTTCGGGCGCTGCAAACAGCGGCGTCATGGCGTTGCCAGCGCCGAGCGTAAGTAGCGTTGCTGCGCTGGAGCTTGTGTCGTCGGCGAGGAGTTTGGCAATGCCGAAGTCCAGGAGTTTCACAGTTCCTTTGCTGCTTACTAACACATTCGAAGGCTTGATATCTCGATGGACAACCAGATTGGCGTGAGCGTGCGCGACGGCGCCAAGGACGTCCAGAAAAAGCTCTATTCGTGCGATCACTCCCAAAACATGCTCATCGCAATACTGGTCGATCTGCCCTCCTGTCACATATTCGAGAACAAGATAGGGCTCCCCCTTGCGTGCAACTCCAGCATCAATCAACTCCGCGATGTGAGGATGCGCAAGCTGGCCGAGAATCCTGCCTTCGCGCTTGAACCTCTCAGCCGCTCCTTGCGAGGCAACGGCGAAATTCAGAAACTTGATCGCCACTTGTCGCTCGAAGCGGCCATCGATACGTTCGGCCAGCCACACCTGGCCCATTCCGCCATCGCCGATGCGCGAGACCAGCTTGTATGCACCGAGGGTTTCACCTGTTGAGGACAGTTCGATTGCAGGACGGGCGGGTTCCTCTTCCAGAAAGTGTTCCTGAGCCAGTGCGCGATGCTCCTCCAAAAGGTTCTCAAGGAGAGCGGCTAAGTCCGATCTTTCTGCGCGGAAAGTAGCTATCCACTCTGTGCGCTCCTGCTCGGACAGCGAAAGCGCATGGTCCAAGTACGGACTGATTTCCTGCCAACGATCAGGGTTCAATAGCCCCACGGTTCCTCACACTTCCAGATCGGCGCGAATGCTGCGATGCAGATAAATTCGCGCTTTCTCCCATTGGCGTTGTATGGTTCGTTCGCACACGTCTCTCATCGCAGCGATTTCGGCGAACGAAAACCCGCAAAAGAACTTCAAGTCAACTATCTCCGCCAGTGTCGGCTCCGCCTTAGCTAGTTCATCCAGGGCGTCGCTGATCCGAACGAGCTTGCGGTCATTCACAGGATGTTCGAGTTCGGCCCCAAGCGACGTAATCTCAAATTGGCCACCTCTCTTCTGAGCCTGGTGGTTGCGCGCATGATCAATGATTAAGCCCCGCATCACGCGAGCGGCATAACCCATGAATCTGTTGTGATCAGGGAAGGACGTCCCATCTTTGCCGGCGATTTCGATATACGCTTTATGTAGAAGCGTAGTGGCACCGAGGCTCATCGGTGAGCCGTGCCGCGCCAATTCACACTTCGCGAGGCGGCGCAACTCCGAGTAGAGGGCGCTAAAGAGTGCGTCCGCAGCCGCCTTGCTTCCGCGCTCGGCCGCCTCCATTAGCGCAATCAAGCTGGATTCGCTCCCCAAAGCAGTCCTCTCAAAACCGGGTGCAATTAAAAGTGCGAGTCACCGTGGGATTGCGGCCAGCCGCAGGTGACTTCACCGGGCTATCTCCGAGTGTCATAGTTGGCATAGCGGGCTTAGAATCAAGCCAGTAGGGATGTCGTCTATCCATTTTCAGAGGCAACCGACGTCAGGAAGGTTCCCCGTAATTTAGAACTGCTTGACTCGCACTTTTAATTACACCCCTCAAAACCGGTCTCCTTGGTATGGCTCGCGAAGAGTTTACCCTTGATTTTAGCGCAAATTTCGGGGCTATGCGGCATTTCGTGGGTATGCCTGCGCCTTGGGGTAACGAACTATAGAAGCTGCAATTTGGACCGAGGTTCATGCACAAATAAGATAAATGGAGATTTTTTCCTCCCTGCTTCCTTGACACCCTGAAAGTGAAAAGCTAGTTTCAAAAGGGGGGAGTGTCAGGCTTACTCGCGCGGTGTCCTGCGGTCCGTCGTCCTTTCTAGGAAAAGGGGCGTTTGCGAGCCAAATGGAGTTTGCTCACGACCGTGAAGCAGTCGAGTCCTAGACTTGGGGAGAGGAATTTATGCGAAGCATTCATAGGCTTTTGGCCATTGTACTGTTGCTGGTTGGAATTCTGACGAGTACGCGCGCCTACGGACAAGGCGGCGCGACGGGAGCCATCAGCGGCGCGGTGGTGGATACGAGTGGCGGGTCGGTTGCCGGAGCTGAGGTGCAGATCATCGACACGCGCACGGAGTCGCTGGCGCGCAAGGTTTCGACAAACGCGGAGGGATCGTTCGTCGCGCCCCTGCTCCCGCCAGGAACCTACATCGTGGTGGTAAATAAATCGGGCTTCGCGGAGGCCAAAGCCTCGGGCATTGAAGTGCGCGTCACAGAGACCACCAAAGTCACGATCGCGCTCAAGCCCGGTGCGGTGAGTGAGAAGGTGGAAATATCCGCGCAGATTACAAGCGTGGAAACAACGAACGCCGCGACCGGCCAGTCGCTCGGCACGGAGACCGTGCGGGAATTGCCGCTGGCCACGCAGAACTATCAGCAGTTGCTGACGCTTTCGGCTGGTGCGCAGAGCGAACTCAACGCGGCCGCGCAACTTGGCCGCGGCAGCGTGAAGCTGTTTGTGAATGGACAGCGCGAGGACAACAACAACTTCCTGATCGAAGGCATTAGCGCAACCGACTACAACGTGGCGCAAGCTTCCTACGTTCCGCTGCCGAACCCCGACGTGATTCAGGAGTTTAAGGTTCAGACTTCGCTCTACGATGCCAGCCAGGGAAGAAATGGCGGGGGAAACGTCAACGCCATTCTGAAATCCGGAACAAAGGAATTTCACGGTGATGTCTATGAGTATTTCCGCAACGATGTTCTGAACGCGAACGAGTTCTTCCTTAACAAGGCTGGCCTGGCGCAGCCCTCCGTGAAGCAGAACATTTTCGGGGGCAGCCTCGGCGGAGTGATGGGCAAGGAAAAGTGGGGATACTTTTTCCTGAACTACCAGGGCACCCGTCAGCGCAGTGGCCTTTCGCCAGGCACGTTCATCAGCTCGAACATTCCGCTCCTGCCCGCGGACCGCTCGCCGGCTAGCCTGGAAAGCGTTTTTGGTCTCTCCAGCATCGATCCCATTCTTTCTAGCAGCAGTGGCACGGGGCTCTTCGAGCGGCTTGACACTACGGGAGAGTTCGGACCGCAGAGCGGGTTCCTGATTCCGTCCGGCCAGGTTGCTCGAGGGTGCACCGTTGCGTGCACGCCGGGGTTGACCAATGGAGTTGTGAATACCGGGTCCTTCGCCTTGAGCAGGCCCGGAAAATTTACCGACGACCAGTTCACCTCGAACTGGGACCGGGAATTCCGCGGCGGCCAAGACAAGATCTCGGCGCGTTTTTTCTACTCTAATTCGGAAAGTTTCCTGCCGTTTGGGGGCGGTGACCTCCAGGAATCGCTCGGCAGCACGCTGGCCAGCAGCATCAGCTCGACGTCGTTGAATTTCCCCTTCGATACGCCGGTGAGCGCGCGTTTCTTCAACGCCACGGAAACGCATCTCTTTTCGCCAACACTGGTGAACGAATTCCGCTTCGGCTTCGTGCACATCAACGATCAGCTGAACAATGTGAACCCGGTGACCACCGACGACATCGGCATCCTCCGGCCGACCACTTCGGTGACTAAGTCCATTTACAAATTCGTTTTTGCCAGCTCCGGCTTTGAGATCGGTCCGGCGCCGTTTGGGGATCAGCACCAGGCGCAGAACAATTACAATTTCGTGGACACCGTGAGTTGGGTAAAGGGCGCACACGTGTTGCGCTTCGGCGGAGAGTTCACGCGCGTGAATCTTGACAAGCTCTTCCCGCAGGTATTCAACGGCGAGCTTTTTTTTACGAATACTTCCGACGGAAACACGGATTTCCAGAATTTTCTTCTGGGCACCCCGCAATTCACTTTCGGTGGCGGCGGCGTATATAACCACCAGTACCGCAGCAATAATTATGGTTTCTTTGCCCAGGACGATTGGAAGATCCGCCACGATCTGACGTTGAATCTCGGCATCCGTACGGAGATCTTCGGCGGCTTCCACGACAATTCGTGCCACATTGGAAACCTCGATCCGGCTCTGGCGAATCAGGGGCAGTTTCCGTTTGTCTACCCTTCGTGCGTCAAGGCCCTGAATCTCGCAGGTCTGAGCGGAAGCGCCAACAGCACAACTTACGACAATAACTATTCAACCGGATATGGACCGCGCATGGGACTGGCGTATGACCTCTTCGGTCATCATACGGCAACGATTCGCGCGGGCTTCGGCATTTATTACGTTCGTGAAGACGTGGGCACCGTGGATCAGCTTTCGTTCCAGGCGCCTTTCCTTCCCGTCGCGTTTGGCTCCAGCATAGCCGGTTGCATGGGCAGCATCTATTCTCGAACGCCTCCGGCGGGCTGCCCAAATCCAAATCTGAACGGCCTGCCCGATGCCGGCGCACTCGATCCCACGTTTGTGCCGTGCCTGGCCGTGTTCCAGGGTTTTCCAGGGAACGACACGACGCAGGCTGCGAACTACGGAGCGGCCTCGGGCGCCGCCTGCCCTGGCGCGCTCCTATCCACGAGCATTTTCGGACTTCAGGTGCCGCGGCACTACGTCGTGCCCAGCACGCAGCAGTGGAATTTGACGGTACAGCGCTCGCTGGGCCGCCAATGGGTGCTGGAGGTGGGCTACGTGGGCACACACACTGTGCATCTGCGCGAGACGCGCGACAACCTGCAATCGCAGCGTGCGTCCGCGGCGAACCCAGTGAAAATCAACAGTCCATTTTGCAATCCCAATCCTTGCGTCATCACGACGAACACCGTTAACAATGCCGTGGCGCGCTCGCGGGCACAGGGTATCAACGGCTACGCGGGATTCCAGCTCTTCGCCAACGACGCCTATTCGCACTATCATTCGCTGCAGACCTCGCTCACGCGCCGTTGGGGGGCAGGCTACTTCCAGGCTGCCTACACCTTCTCGAAATCCACCGACGCGACGTCCACTGGAAATACGGCGTTCAATACCGCCTTCAACGATGAGTCCACGCTGGACGCTTCGCGCGGCCTCTCGGACTTTGACCGGCTCCACCGATTTGTCGTGAGCTACCGTTACGACCTGCCGTTTTACCGGAATGAAACGGGAGTGAAGGGCGCTCTGCTGAGCGGCTGGGCTTTGAGCGGGATCACCATCTATCAGTCCGGCACACCGTTCTCAGTGACGGATTCCGCAGCGGGGACGGGCTTCCTTGGCGCGGGCTTCACTCCTGGTACGCTCTCCGGCAGCCTTGCGAACGGCAGCACGCTCGCCAGTACTTTGACTTCGGGGAACATTCAGAGCCGCGTCGATGGCGGCTACTTGAACGTCAACGCCTTCACCACCGCGCCGCTGCTCTATCCGGCGCAGTGCGACCCGGTCAACAACCCGAACTTCTGCACCACAGACTTTGGCAATCTCGGCCGGAACGTTTTTCGCGGACCGCACCAGCAGAACTGGGACTTTTCGCTGATCAAGAATATCAAGCTGACCGAGCGCCAGCAGCTGCGATTTACGACCGACTTCTTCAACATTTGGAACCACGCGAACTTCAGCAATCCATCGATCAACGACGTGGAGAGCATTCCGCACGATCAGATCACCGGGCAGCCGCTTACGACCGGGCCGTTCGGCAAAATCACCAGCACCGTGGGCACGCCGCGGCTGATTCAGTTCTCGCTGCGGTACGCGTTCTAGTTCGAAAGATTGCGACCAGGCGGCAAGGGCACCCGCCGCGGTAGCTCCCCTTGCTTTTTGCATGGGGGCTAGTCAGCGCGGGCGGGCCGCGCAATCGGGTGACGCCGCCCTTCGCCGCGAAGTGATAAGATTCCCGTCCGGACAAGACGACCATGACACGAATCGCATCACGCGTTTCTCAACTTAACGGTGAAGGCGCGCTGGCGGTTTATTCGCGCGCCAAAGAACTTGAGCGCCAGGGACGTTCGATCATTCATCTGGAACTGGGCGAACCGGATTTTCATCCCGCCGCGCCGGTCGTGGATGCGCTGCGCAATGCCGTAGCCGCGGGGCGCGACCGTTACTGCTCCACGCGCGGCGTGCCGGCCCTGCGCGAAGCGATTGCGGAGTATTTGAAGCGCACGCGCAGCGTAGATGCAGCGGCGGAACAGGTTCTCTTGGCCCCGGGCTGTAAAATGGCGCTCTCCCTGGCGATGATGGCGCTGATCGAGCCGGGCGACGAGGTGCTTTACCCCGATCCGGGATTCCCAATTTATCCATCGTTCACTCGCGGGCTGGGCGCAACGGCCGTTCCTTTTGGGCTGGAAGAGAAAAACAAGTTCCAGCCCGACGTGGAGGAAATAGCACGGAAGGTCACGCCGCGCACCAGCGCCATCATTTTCAATTCACCGAACAATCCGACAGGGACAGTTTTCAGCCAGGCGGCTCTAGTAAAACTTGCGGCACTTGCGGCGAGGCACAACCTGTGGATGATTTCGGACGAGGTTTATGCGCGAATCTTGTTCAGCGGGGAATACAAGTCCATCTGGTCGCTTCCCGGCATGGCGGAGCGCACCGTGATCATTGATGGATTCTCCAAAAGCTTTGCCATGACCGGCTGGCGGCTGGGGTACGCCGTGGCGCCCGTGGAGGTGATCGATGCCATGGACCTGCTGGTGCTGAACACCTTCACTTGTGCGGCGGAATTTACCCAGGTGGCGGCCATCGAAGCGCTGCGCGATTCCACAAACGCCGTGGAGGCGATGGTGGCGGAGTACCGCCAACGGCGGGATCAGTTCGTCGCCGGTCTCAACAAAATCCCCGGATTTCGCTGCCAGGCGCCAGATGGTGCTTTCTACGCGTGGGTAAACATCGAGAATACGGGGCTCTCCGCGGAAGAAGTACAGAAGCTTTTGCTGGAAGAGGCAGGCGTGGCGGGAATTGCCGGGGCGGCCTTCGGTCCGGGCGGCAAAAAATATCTGCGCTTCTCGCTGGTCAGTGCCCGGAATCTGCTCGAGGAAGCCTTGGAACGCATCCAGCGCGTTTCGGTTCACTGGCGCGCCGCGGTTTTACGTTGATTGGTGAGTTTTCTTAAGGTCGTGGAGCATCCAGGGAGCCGGCGTGGGACCGGGAAAAATGAAAAGTTTGATTCATTTTGGCGCTGCTCTGCTCTTGACCCTCGCGGGGAAAGCAACGGCGCATGCGCAGGCGAAACCGCTCCCTAGCGCTGACGTTCAGAGAATCTACGACCGACTTCTGAAGCAGGTCGATCAGATTCCCATCTACGACAACCACTCGCACGCAACATTTCCCGATGACTCCGACATGGACGCCATGGCTTCACCCCCCGGGGAAAGCACGGTGATGCGCCTCCGCGACACTAATCCGGAATTTGTCGCCGCTGCAAAGGCGCTCTTCGGCTACCCCTTTGAAGATTTCAAGCCCGAACACGCGAAGTGGCTCGTCGACAAGAAGAAGGCTGCGGAAGCGGCGGGCGGCACGGCGTACTGGGACAGCATCCTCGACAAAATGAATATCGAGACTTGTCTGGCCAATCGCGTGGCGCTGGCCGCGTACCTCGATCCCCAGCGGTTTCATTGGGTGTTCTTCGTCGATTCCTTCCTCTTTGCTTTCGACAATCACAATCTCATCGCCAAGAACGGCGACATGGCCGTATACATTCCATTGCAGGAAAAAGTGCTGCAGCGCTACATGAAGCAGGAAAACATGAATGGCCTGCCCGCCGATCTAGCCGGCTACGAGGTTTTCCTCCGCCAAACGCTCGCGGACAACCAGAAAAAGGGCGGCGTGGCCATGAAATTTGAGGCCGCTTATTTCCGCACCCTCTATTTCCGCGATCCGAGTCGTGAAAAAGCGGAAGCGATTTATGCCCAATACCGCGCCGGCGGGGTGCCCTCCGAAGAGGACTACAGAACATTCCAGGATTACATCTTTCGCGTGCTGATCGATCAGGCGGGCAAGCTGAAACTCCCCGTACATTTTCACAGCGCCGTCGGCATTGGAGATTACTTCAGCCTGCGCAACGGCAACCCGCTGAATCTGGAAAACGTGCTGCGTGACCCGCGTTACAGCAACGTGAATTTCGTGCTGATTCACGGCGGCTATCCCTACACTCTGGACATGATCTGGCTGACGGCCGCGAAGAACGTGTACACCGATTCCTCGCTCGTGGGGTATTACGTTTACCCCTCGGAGTTGAAGAGCATTCTCAAACAGTGGATTTCGCTGTACCCGGAGAAAATCATGTTCGGGTCGGACGCCTTTCCGTTCAACGATGCCGTCGGGGCGGAAGAGACCTTCTGGCTGGCGGCGCGCTCCGCCCGGACAGCCGTGGCCGCGGCGCTCGCTGAACTCGTTGCTGAAGGCGCCTTCAGTGAAGAAAAGGCCGTCGAGCTGGCGCGCCTGTATCTGCACGACAATGCCGCAAAGTTGTATGGAGAGAAGAAATGAGCACCCCGGCGAAATCGAAGCACGTCGCGTGGAAAAGCGTGGAGCGCGAGCAACTCAATCCCCTCATCGGCCGCGAAATGCTGGTCGGCGATAAAATCATGCTGGCGCGCGTGCTGATGAAGAAAGGCGCGCACGTGCCGTTGCATCACCACCACAACGAGCAGGTGACCTACGTCCTCGAAGGCGCGCTGAAGTTTGCCATCGATGGCCAGGAGATCGTCGTTCGCGCCGGCGAAGTGCTGTGCATCCCGCCGCACATGCCGCACGAGGCCTGGGCGCTCGAAGATACCGTGGACCTCGACGTCTTCGATCCCCCGCGCGAAGACTGGCTGAACAAGACCGACGACTATTTGCGACACGGTCGCTAGAGTCCTGCCAGCCTGCGATTCCGCGGAACGCCTCAACTTTCTCGATTGCCCGACGATAGGCCGGCGATCCATCCTTTTCTCTTTTGTCCTCTTTCCCTTGAAAGGGCATGGACAAAGGGCCATGGTGTTGTTTACCGTAGCTACGTGGCTGAATCCATGCGTGGGCCAGCCCTCTGAGGGGAGCATCATGAAGAGGCTATTTGCATCGGCATTTCTGCTGCTTGGGAGCGTGGGTGTTACGCAGGCACAGGTAAGCGCGCCCACTTTAAATATTGACAGGGGGAACGTCGCTCAGGAGTTCTCGGCGAC